>ERZ808054.115-NODE-115-length-102971-cov-10.940900_pt1 | contig 102971 bp, 100 predicted proteins | sample MGYA00380201_ERZ808054 | MGnify/ENA primary metagenome ERZ808054 (study PRJEB31490, sample SAMN06133419) | mouse gut metagenome | isolation source: Z5_2 | host: mice | place: China: Chengdu | collected 2015-05 ... | reverse complement strand
GAAATCCATTTTAGTCTCTGCAAGGCGCTTGATTGACGCGTACTGGACGTACGCGGAATGAAAGCAACGCGGCAGAGACTAAAATGGATTCTTTTCCGACCGTGTATCCCCTTGTTCACTGAGGGTAAAAAGGAATGATGAATAAAAAACAGAATATAACAAAAACTAAAAGAGAATTGCAGGCTGTAATTCTCTTTTTTTTCATCATGCGGTTTCCGCATATGCGGATTTGCATCAGGCAATTATCATTCCGGAAGAATGCGCGGCATTCTTTTTACAGCCGCCGCCCGGCGGCGAATTTTTATATAAGAAAGGCGGACATACTATATGGGAAACAAACAGGATCATAAAGACCATGGCAATAAAGAATATAAAAAGGAAAGAAACGGGAAAGAAGGAAGGGAAGAAGAACGCAAGGCGTCCAAAGCCGAAGCCGAAAAGCACCGTGACGAACGGATTGAATCCACGGGACAGCTGACGCTTGACGAAAACGAATCACAGCATAATATTCACCTGATTACGATCATCGGAGAGGTCGAAGGTCATGATAATCTGGGCGGTTCTTCCAAAACGACGAAATATGAGCATATTCTGCCCCAGCTTGCGGCGATCGAGGACAGTCAGAAAATTGACGGCGTCCTGATTTTATTAAATACGATGGGCGGCGACGTGGAGGCCGGTCTTGCGATTGCGGAAATGATCGCTTCCCTGAGCAAACCGACGGTGTCTCTTGTGCTTGGCGGAAGTCATTCCATCGGAGTGCCGATCGCGGTCAGTACGGACTATTCCTATATCGTGCCTACTGGAACAATGGTCATCCATCCGGTGCGGCTCAACGGTATGGTCATCGGTGTTCAGCAGACATTCGATTATTTTAAACAGATTCAAAATCGTATTACGGGATTTGTGTGCGGCCATTGCAAAATTTCCAAGCCCCGGCTCGAAGAACTGATGATGGAGACGGGAATGCTGACAAAAGATGTGGGATCCGTACTTGTCGGCAAAGAAGCGGTGGAAGAAGGAATTATCAACGCGGTAGGCGGCATCAGCGACGCGATCGGACATTTGCATGATATGATAGGAAAAATAAAAGATGACAAGTAAATTTGGAAATGCTATACTATAAATTGCCCGCATATGTTCGCGGGTCTCAAAGAAATAAAGAGGCTGAAAACGAGGGATTAAAGTATGGCAGCAAGTCAGGGAAGAGGAACGAGGAAGGGAAGTTCCGGCGCTTCCGGTAGAAGTACAGGCAGAAATGGTGGAAAAAGAACAACAAACAGCAGGAGTACGGGAAGGTCAGGCCGTTCAAATGCCGCAAGGCGCGGAGAACCGATGGATGTCGCAATCCGCAATGAAATCATTTTAATTGCGTTTCTGGCGCTTTCCGTCATTCTGTTTTTATGTAATTTTGGCATAGTCGGGAAGATCGGCGATGCGGTCAGCACGTTTATGTTCGGCATTTTCGGGCTGATGGCGTATATCATGCCGGTCCTCCTTTTTCTGGCGATCGCATTCGGGATGTCCAATGTGGGCAATGATATTGCGACGCGAAAACTGATCGCAGGCATAATCCTGATTTTTATCATGAGTATGGTTTTCGAGCTGATGAGCGCCGGTTATACGGAAGAGGATACATATCAGCTTGGCGAAATATACCAAAGATGCAGCGAGAAACGAAACGGCGGAGGTATTCTGGCGGGGTCAGCCGCATTTGCGCTTTACGATCTGCTCGGTATGGTAGGAACGATACTCGCGATGATCGTCGTCGGGCTGATCTGTGCCGTTATTGTAACGGACCGGTCTTTCTTAAACGGCGTTGCCAGCCAGGGAAGAAAGGTTTATGAGCGTTCCATGGAGGATGCGGCATACAGGCGCGAGCGCTCGCGGGAAAGAAGAGAGGAAATGGAACAGCGCCGTATCCTGGAAGAGGAGCGGAGAAAACAACTGGAGGAAGAACGGGAAAACGAGAAAATCCTCAGGATGGATAAAAAAGTATCCGGTGTTATGCTGGATACTGCGCTTGGGACGGGGCGCGATACGAGATCCAGAGAAGAAACCGCGGACACCAGGGACGATCTTCACGAGATTATGCTGAGCGAAGAGATCGAAGAGGAAGAAATGCCCGTGATCCGGGAACAGGATACATATCATTTTATCGAGAACGAATCGGATGAGCTGAACGAAATCCGTTTTTCGGATGAGCCGGACGAAGAACCGGAAGAAGAGCCCGAAAGGGAACCTGTGTTTGAAGAGCCGTTAAAACCGCAGGATTCTTATACCTTACAGATGGGAAACAGCATGCCCGCAGAAAGCGCGGTCGCAAGAGAACGTCCGTCGGCCAGGATTTCCGCGCCGCATGAGGGAAACGCAGGGGACGGGGAAAAAGCGGGGAACCGTCCGTCGTCTGCAGACGAACGGCCGGCAGCGGACAATATGCCGAAACAATACCGTTTTCCGCCCATTACGCTGCTTGCGAAGGGAAAGGGAAAGAATGCGGCCAATTCCAATAAAGAGCTGAACGAAACGGCGGCGAGGTTACAGCAGACGCTGGCGACTTTCGGCGTCCGCGTAACGATTACGGATATCAGCCAGGGGCCTTCGGTAACAAGATACGAACTGCAGCCGGAACAGGGCGTGAAAGTGAGTAAGATCGTCGGACTTACGGACGATATCAAACTGAATCTGGCGGCAACGGATATCCGTATCGAAGCGCCGATACCCGGCAAGGCGGCCGTCGGCATCGAAGTGCCGAATAAAGAAAATTCCGCGGTCGCGCTGCGCGATCTGCTGGAAACGAAAGAGTTTAAGGAATTTCCGTCCAATCTGGCTTTTGCGGTAGGAAAAGATATCGCAGGGAAGACCGTGACGACGGATATTGCCAAAATGCCTCATATGCTGATTGCGGGCGCGACCGGTTCCGGTAAATCCGTCTGCATCAATACGATTATTATGGGGCTTTTGTATAAAGCGCATCCCGACGATGTAAAACTGATTATGATCGATCCGAAAGTCGTGGAGCTGAGCGTTTATAACGGGATTCCGCATTTGCTCATCCCGGTCGTGACGGATCCGAAGAAGGCTGCCGGAGCGCTTCACTGGGGCGTTGCGGAGATGACGGACCGCTATAAGAAATTTGCGGACTTCAATGTGCGCGATCTGAAAGGATATAATAAGAAAGTGGAAGAAATGAAGGCGCGGGGAGATGCCGACGCGCCGGCCAGACTGCCGCAGATTCTGATTATTGTGGATGAGCTGGCGGATCTGATGATGGTGGCGCCGGGAGAGGTGGAAGAATCTATCTGCCGTCTGGCCCAGCTGGCAAGAGCCTGTGGCATCCATCTGATCATCGCGACACAGAGGCCGTCCGTAGACGTTATTACAGGTCTGATTAAGGCGAACATGCCGAGCCGTATCGCGTTTGCGGTATCCAGCGGCGTGGATTCCAGAACGATTCTGGATATGGTCGGGGCGGAGAAACTTCTGGGTAAAGGCGATATGCTCTTTTATCCGCAGGGCTATCCCAAGCCGGCGAGAGTGCAGGGGGCGTTTGTGTCCGACAAAGAAGTCTCGGACGTAGTTGATTTTTTGAAAAATCAGGCGATCGGAAATGTATACAGCGAAGATGTGGAAGAGAAAATCAAAAACATCGGAAGCGGATCCGCGGAAGGCGGAGCCGGAGCGCCGGGCTCCGGAGCGGAATACGATCAGTATTTTGCGGAAGCGGGACGGTTTATTATCGACAAGGACAAAGCGTCCATCGGCATGCTGCAGCGTGTGTTTAAAATCGGATTTAACCGGGCCGCAAGAATTATGGACCAGTTGTGCGAGGCCGGCGTTGTCGGGGAAGAAGAGGGGACGAAGCCGCGTAAAGTGCTTATGACAATGGAAGAATTTGAGCAGTTTGTCGAAGAAACGTTGTGAAAAATAAGCCAGGAAATGATTGACAGATACAGAGAGGAGCCAATATGAAAACCGATATCGAAATTGCCCAGGAAACAGCCCTTTGGCCTGTTTTGTCCGTGGCGGAACGCATCGGCATGCAGCCCGATGACCTGGAACTTTACGGAAAATATAAGGCGAAGATTTCAGAAGAATATATGGAAAAAATCGATAAGAATCCGGAAGGCCGCCTGATTCTTGTGACGGCGATCAATCCGACGCCGGCGGGAGAGGGAAAAACAACGGTCAGCATCGGCCTTGCGCAGGCTTTTGGCCGGATGGGGAAAAAAGCGGTACTGGCCCTGCGTGAACCTTCGCTCGGTCCCTGTTTTGGAATCAAAGGCGGCGCGGCCGGCGGCGGTTATTCCCAGGTCGTTCCGATGGAAGAACTGAATCTGCATTTTACAGGAGATTTTCATGCCGTTACTTCCGCCAATAATCTGCTTGCGGCGCTGCTCGACAATCATATCCAGCAGGGAAATGATCTGGGCATCGATACGAGGCAGGTCGTATGGAAGAGATGCCTTGACATGAATGACAGGGCTCTGCGGAATATCGTGATCGGCCTGGGAAATAAGGCGGACGGTTTCGTGCGGGAAGACCACTTTATCATCACCGTCGCATCCGAAATCATGGCGATTCTCTGTCTTGCGTCGGACAGGAAGGACTTAAAGAAAAGGCTCGGAAAAATTATCGTCGCATATAATTTACAGGGTAAGCCCGTGACCGCGGCCGATCTGAATGCGGTGGGGGCGATGGCTGCCCTGTTAAAGGATGCCATGAAACCGAACCTGATTCAGACGCTGGAACATACACCGGCGCTCGTTCACGGAGGCCCTTTTGCCAATATAGCGCATGGATGCAATTCGGTCAGGGCAACGAAAGCCGCGCTGAAAATGGCGGATTATGTGATCACGGAAGCCGGATTCGGCGCAGATCTGGGCGCGGAGAAATTTTTTGATATCAAATGCAGCATCGGGGATTTAAAACCGGATGCAGTCGTTCTGGTAGCGACCGTCAGGGCACTGAAATATAACGGAGGCGTACCGAAGGAAGAACTGGCATCGGAAAATCTGGCGGCTCTTGAACGCGGTATCGTCAATCTGGAAAAGCATATTGAGAATTTGCAAAAATACGGTGTACCGATTATCTGCACGTTAAATTCCTTTGTCACGGATACGCCCGCAGAAGTGGATTACGTACGGCGTTTCTGTGAAGAAAGAAACTGCGAATTTGCGCTTTCCGAAGTCTGGGCAAAAGGCGGAGAAGGCGGCCTTGAACTGGCCCGGAAGACTTTGCATACGTTGGAAACAAAGGAATCCGGTTTTCATGTGCTTTATGAATCTTCGATTTCCCTGAAAGAGAAAATCCGGACGGTTGCACGGGAAATTTACGGTGCGGCCGGCGTTTCCTTCACGGCCGCTGCGGAAACACAGCTGCGGAAGCTGGAGGAGCTCGGATTCGGGGAAATGCCCGTCTGCATGGCAAAAACCCAATATTCTCTGTCGGACGATCCGGCAAAACTCGGACGCCCGGAGAATTTCGATATAACGGTACGGGAAGTTTACGTCGCTGCCGGCGCCGGATTTATCGTGGTGTTGACCGGAACGGTCATGACTATGCCGGGGCTGCCTAAAAAACCGGCGGCTTATGGAATCGATGTAAATGACGACGGTGTGATAACAGGATTATTTTAAACGAATGGGGGATTCATATGCCAAAGATTATAAACGGAAAAGAAATTTCGGCACAGATAAAAGAAGAACTGAAAGAAAAGGTTGCGGAGATGAAGAAGGCGGGTATTTCCGTCTGCCTTGCCGTCATTCAGGTAGGAGACGACCCTGCATCCAGCGTCTATGTGGGCAATAAAAAGAAAGCCTGCGCTTATATCGGCATTACATCGCTTTCCTATGAGCTGCCGGAGGAAACGACGCAGGAGGAACTGCTTGCGCTGATCGGCGAGCTGAACAAAAGGAAAGACGTGAACGGTATTCTGGTACAGCTTCCCGTGCCGGAACATATCAGCGAAGATGCGGTGATTCGTGCGATTGCGCCGGAAAAGGATGTGGACGGTTTCCATCCCCAGAGCGTGGGAGCGCTCTGCATCGGACAGCAGGGATTTGTTTCCTGTACGCCGGCCGGCATTATACAGCTTTTGAAACGTTCCGGCATCGAAATCGCGGGAAAGGAATGTGTGATTATCGGGAGAAGCAATATCGTCGGCAAGCCGATGGCTCTTTTGCTGCTTCGGGAGAACGGAACCGTCACCGTGACGCATTCCCGGACAAAAGATCTGAAAGAAGTGACGAAGCGGGCGGATATTCTGGTCGCTGCGGTGGGAAAACCCCGAATGATCACAAGGGAGTATGTCAAAGAGGGGGCTGTTGTTATCGATGTGGGAATCCACAGAAACGAGAATAACAAATTGTGCGGGGACGTCGATTACGATGACGTCGCGCCCGTATGCAGCGCGATTACGCCGGTGCCGGGAGGCGTCGGACCGATGACGATCGCGATGCTGATGAATAACTGTGTGGAGTCGGCTGCTTTAAGACAGTAGAAAGGAAACTGCCTATGAAATGTCCGAATTGTGGCAATGAAATAAAAGAAGGCCACCTGATCTGTGAAGTATGTGGCAATGAGATTCGGATTGTACCGGATTTTGAACCGGAAATTGAAAACAGCATAACGGAAGTACTTACCACACTGGCGGCGTTACAGGATGAGGAAGAAAACGGCGGGGAAGAGAAAAAGGCGTCTGAACCCGTAAAAGAAGAACAGGAAGAATCAAAAAAAGCAGCATCCAGAGCCGTCTTAAAGAGAGAGGACGACGAATACGAGGAGGAAGAGGAAAGACGCATTTCCAGGAGAAGCCGTCAGGTCGGTGTACTGATCGGCTTCGGCATCATGATTTTTATCGGGCTTTTGTTCTGGATTGTTTATTCCTGGCATGTGCAGACCGTGTCTTATCAGATCGATAAGGCAAAAGAGTACGCGTCGAGAGGGGCCTATGAACAGGCTGTGGCCTGTCTGGATAACGCGTACCGCAAAGACGATACGCAGGCCCAGATTCTGTTTTTGAAAGCGGACTATTATTATTTGATGCCGGATAACGAATCGGCATTGCAGGCGCTTTTCCAGATTATCGATAAGGGAACTTATTCCTACGAGGATGTGGAAGAGGCCTATGATAAAGTGATAACGATTTATACGAAAGAAGAACGTTATGAAGAGATTAACGAGCTCCTGCTTTCCTGTAAGGAAGATTCCATTGTCAATATGTTCCAGGGCTATATGGCTAAAGAGCCGGAGTTCAGCTATGTGGAAGGTGACTATGCGGAAGTGATACCGCTAAAATTAAGTTCCAATACTTCCGGAACGATTTATTTTACGACGGACGGTTCCACACCGAATGAGAACAGCCAGATCTATACCGCACCGCTGTTTCTGGAAAACGGAGATCATACGATCAGCGCGCTTTTTATCAATGATTACGGCATACGGAGCGAGGTTGTGAGCAAGTCTTACCATATTAATCTGGATGTGCCGGGAGCGCCGGAAGTGGAATTATACAGCGGCATTTATACGCAGCCCATGATGATATCCGTCAACGGGCAGGCCGGATGCACTACCTTCTATACGACCGACGATTCGCAGCCGACCAAAGATTCGGTTCCCTATTCCGGGCCGATTCCGATGCCGCTCGGGACGACGAATTTTAAATTCGTCAATGTCAGCGAAGAAGGCATATACAGCGATGTGACGATGCGGACTTATACGCTCAGGCTTCGGAATACCATTACGACGGACGATGCGGTGCAGAAGCTGACCGCCCGGCTTGTGGAAACGCATTATCTGCTGAATGCGGAAGGAAAAGCCGAGCTGCAGAGCGGGACATTCTCCTATGAGTTCAGCTCCGTGCTTCAGATCGGAGAGGATGTTTATTTTACGATTAACGAGTATTATGACGACGGGACCGGGCTGATGAGCAGAACGGATAAAGTATTTCTTGTGCAGGCCTATACCGGGGCGGTTGCGAGGTTAGGCTATGATGAGAACGGAGAGTTTGCCGCCGTTCCGATTTAAAAAAAGATTGCAAAATAAAGGTACATCTTTTATTATAAGGAATAGAGCTTTTCTGAGGCGTTAAAGAACGCCGGTTTGGAAAGGCCGGATCGTTAAGAGAAAGGCATGGTTATTATATGTATAAGATTTTACAAGCGAAAGAACTGACAACGAATATTTTTCTGATGGTGGTCAGGGCAGAGCGTGTTGCGAAGTCCTGCCAGCCCGGACAGTTCATTATTGTCAGGATGGATGAAGACGGAGAGCGGATTCCGCTGACAATCTGTGACTATGACAGAGAACAGGGAACGGTTACGATCGTATTCCAGACCGTCGGAGCGGCCACACAGAAGATGTCGGCATTGCAGGCGGGCGATTGTTTTCATGATTTTGTCGGGCCGCTGGGGTGTCCTTCGGAATTTGTAAAGGAAGATATGGAGAGCCTGAAAAAGAAAAAAATGCTCTTTGTGGCGGGCGGCGTTGGAACGGCTCCGGTATACCCGCAGGTGAAATGGCTGCATGAAAACGGAATCGATGCCGATGTTATTGTCGGGGCAAAGACCAAAGATCTGCTGATTCTGGAAAAAGAGATGGAAGACGTTGCGGGGAATCTTTTTATCACGACGGATGACGGTTCCTATGGCAGAAGCGGCATGGTAACGCAGACGATCAAAGACCTCGTGGAAGAAGGAAGAAAGTACGATGTCTGTGTTGCGATCGGGCCGATGATCATGATGAAATTTGTCTGTAAAATGACGGAAGAGTTACATATTCCGACGATTGTCAGCCTGAATCCGATTATGGTTGACGGCACGGGAATGTGCGGCGCATGCCGTGTTACGGTAGGCGGAGAAGTGAAGTTTGCCTGTGTTGACGGGCCGGAATTTGACGGCCATAAGGTTGATTTCGATCAGGCGATGAAACGTCAGCAGATTTATAAGACGGAAGAAGGAAGAGCATTCTTAAAGGCCAAAGAAGGGGATACCCATCATGGCGGATGCGGAAACTGCGGAGGTAATGACTGATGGATGTTTTAAAGAAAGTACCTGTCCGTGAACAGGATGCGAAAGTGCGCGCGGCGAACTTTGAAGAAGTCTGTCTTGGATATAATAAAGAAGAAGCGATGGAAGAAGCCGCACGGTGTATCAACTGCAAAAATGCACAGTGTATCAAAGGCTGTCCGGTCGCGATTAATATTCCGGGATTTATTGAGCAGGTGAAAGAGGGAAATATGGAAGCCGCTTACCGGGTGATCAGCGAGTCCTCCGCGTTGCCTGCCGTATGCGGCCGTGTGTGCCCGCAGGAGAGCCAGTGCGAAGGAAAATGTATCCGCGGCATTAAGGGAGAACCGGTGTCCATCGGCAAGCTGGAACGCTTTGTGGCCGACTGGGCGAGAGAAAACGAAATAAAACCCGAAGGCGCCAGAGAAAAGAAAAACAAAAAAGTTGCCGTTATCGGTTCCGGTCCGGCCGGCCTTACCTGTGCGGGAGATCTTGCCAGAATGGGATATGATGTGACGATTTTTGAAGCGCTTCATGAAGCGGGCGGCGTGCTCGTATACGGTATTCCGGAATTTCGTCTTCCAAAGGAAGATGTGGTACTCAAAGAAATCGAGAATGTAAAATCGCTCGGCGTTACAATAGAAACGAACGTGGTAGTCGGAAAATCCGTAACCATCGATGAACTGATGGAGGAAGAAGGCTTTGATGCCGTATTTATCGGTTCCGGAGCGGGTCTGCCCAAATTTATGGGTATTCCCGGCGAACAGAGCAACGGCGTTTTTTCCGCGAATGAATACCTGACAAGAAGCAACCTGATGAAAGCTTTCCGGGAAGATTCCGATACCCCGATCATGAAAGGAAAGGAAATCGCGGTTGTCGGCGGCGGAAACGTGGCGATGGATGCGGCAAGAACGGCGCTTCGGCTCGGTGCAAAGGTGCATATCGTATACCGGAGAAGCGAAGAAGAGCTGCCGGCGCGTGTGGAGGAAGTACATCACGCGAAAGAGGAAGGCATTATCTTTGATTTGTTGACTAATCCGGTCGAAATCCTTGCCGACGAAAACGGATGGGTCTGCGGTATGAAATGTATCCGAATGGAACTGGGCGAGCCGGATGCTTCGGGCAGAAGACGGCCGGTAGAAGTTCCGGGTTCGGAATTTGTCATGGACGTGGATATGGTTATCATGTCCCTCGGAACATCTCCCAATCCCCTCATTTCTTCGACAACGGCAGGACTTGAAACCAACAGATGGAAATGTATCGTTGCCGATGAAGAACACGGAAAAACAACAAAAGAAGGCGTTTATGCCGGGGGCGATGCGGTAACGGGTGCCGCAACGGTTATTCTCGCGATGGGAGCCGGTAAAGCGGCCGCACAGGGAATCGATGAATATCTGTCCCGTTAAATTGTAAAAGCGCAGGCCGCCGTGCCTGCGTTTTTTTCGAAAGATAAGAAAATATTAATAATTTTCATCATATTTCTTTAAGGAAATCTTATTATAATAAAGACAGTACCGCGGGGCATTCTGACATGGAGGATTATTATGAATTTGCTGGAACGAAACAATTCTGAGAAAGAAGAACAGGACAGAGAGAAGAAAAAACAGGAGAGAGAACGGGAATCGGGAAAAAGAGCCGTTCCGGAAAGAAAGTATGCCGGACCGGACAAAGAGGAAAGGAACCGGGAATGGAAAGAACCTAAGATACCGGTGATTCTGATTTTATCAGGTATCATTGTCGTGCTGTTCCTTTGTATCATTGTACTGCTTGTTGTGCCGCCGAACAGACGGGAAAGCGATGACAGCGAAGCATTGCAGCAGAACATGCTGGACTATGCCAATGAGCAGAAGCAGAATGATAATGTGGCAGCGGACACCCCTACGTCGGAAATTATCGTAGTGGAGCCTTCTGAGGTTCCGGAGGAGCCGGAAGCGGCCGTTCCCGAACAGACGACGCCGGAAAACCCGGAGGAAACAAAGGAAGAGACTTATACGCAGGAGTCCAATACGATTGATAAGACGGCGGTCGTCGTCGATATAGAGGACGAAGACGATATTTCCTATACGAAAGAATTTATCATGAATGAGATGATGCCGTATTTCGCGGACAACAACCTCGACGCGGTCTGGGATCTGGCGCATCTGAAACGTTATGTAAAACTTTCCGCCGGATTGAAAAATACCAACAGCTATTATTATCAGGGCGGAACGGACAGCAGCGGAAAGCCGGACGGCATCGGGCTGGCCATTTATGAAAATAATACATATTATTACGGGTCATGGTCTCACGGCGTGCGGAGCGGCGACGGCAGATGGATTCGTTTCTATATCGATGAAATCGGCGCAAAGACGACGAAGAAAGTCTATCAGGCGCACAGCTATTCCGGAATGTGGAGCAATGATCTGCCAAACGGAGAAGGCGCCGAGCACTACGAAGTGGATATCACTCAGGCTTCTGACAACGTTATACAGAATGTAGTCGGCAATTTTACGAACGGATTGTACGACGGAGAGATGTATGCCAATACGATTGATTATCTTGGAAACGTGCAGGAATGGGACGGTATCGCGCACCAGGGCGTTTTCGAGCTGTGGCGGGATATGAGCAGCATCGGAGAATGCGCCGTGTGGAGATGCAAAACAGACCCTGAGGAATGCCTGGATATAGACAAATCCGAGAATAAAAACCAGGGAATGCGGGAACTGTTGGTCAGCGGTCCGGCAAAATAAGCGCACACATCAGGTAAAAGGGCAGCGAAAATACCATAAAATAAACATATCTGAAATCCGTAGCAACGGGCGTTGCAATCATGACGGTAAGAAAAAGGGCGAAGCTTGGAAGGTAACAGATGAGCTTTGCCCTTTCCATGCGTGCAAAAGCATTTCCGATACAGAATAAAAGAAACCAGAAAGCGATGCCCATGCTCCAGAGAAGGCTGTAAATCGGAAGCATGCTGCCGAGTTTTAAAGAAATTTCCTTACCCTTTACGATAAGCGGGCCTCTGATCAGCGGTGTGTGCGATACGCCGAGAGCCGTTGCGCTGATGCCTTCTCCTTCCGCAACCGGATAGAAGGAATCGGGATACCAGTAACCGTAAGTCTGATCGATATAAGCTTTCAGATAATCGCCCGGATAAGCGGCGCCGAGAGAAAGCCATAACCTGAAAAATTCGCCTTTGTGCGCGGACAGATAGTCCTGATTGCCGGCCCGGACAAGTTCCTTCATATTGTCAGCGAACGTGGGATTATATAACTCTTTGATGTAAGTAGTATCGATAACCTGTTCGATCAGGTCAATCTGTTCTTTTTCAAGCGCTCTGTCATGGACAAGCACCGCGGCAATCTGCTGAGTCGGAATGGACAGCGATTCCACGAGATCGGGCTGCGTAACGCCCAGCGCATTCATGACAGGATATCTGACGATGCCGGCGGTAAACAGGATGCCCAGAATTACCGGGAACATCGTGCGGGCACATTTCCGGTAACAGAACAGCAGGAAGGGCAGGCAGAATAAAAAGCCGTACCAGCCGTTGGAACGAAGCAGACACACCATAACGCCGGAAAAAAAGAACATTAAAAGCACCGACGGATTTTTTCCCCGGAACATGCGCAGGATGGAACAGCTGAATAAAAGAACGACCGCCGCAAACGGAACATCCTTCCAGAGCGTGACGGAGAAGACCGCGTGATAGGGAACAACCGCGTAAAACAGCGTAAGCAGAATCTGGATTCCCTGACGGATGCGGAATGCTTCCAGCGTTTTCAGAAAATAATAGACACTGAATGCCAGAAAACACATTTGAAAGAATGTATAGAAAGAGACGGCGGCAACCATATCGGAGGTCAGAAAGAAGCCGATATGATAAAACAGTTTGAAAATCATCGTATGCACAAATGGATGATGGTTACTGTATGCCGTAAGATTCAGAACCTGTTCGAACTGGTTGATGCTGTCCGGCGTCATGATGCCCGGATATTCATACAAAAAATAGGGGAACCAGCAGAACAGGCAGCCGAGAAAGCAGAAAAAAGGAAGATGCTTTATCGGGCTTCTTTTCTGGCCGTATAAAAGCGTCTGCAGGGATTCCTTGTCCGCGCTGAAAGAAAACAGCAGCAGAAGCAGTTTGTAGAAGCAGATAAAAAAACCGAGAAAAACCGAGGACAGTACAATGATCTGGAAGAGATGATTCGTCAGGGTTTCGATATAATGCGGGTAATCTACCGCCATATAAAACAGAGTGAACAGCACAGACAGGGTAAGTGCGCTGTATCTGACCTGTTTGGTATAGACAAAGGGTTTTGCCAGGAGACGGACGCTGATGTGCCGGTACAGGAAAAAGGACAGCAGGAAAAAGGCGCCTGTCAGGATATTGCCGGGCTCCATACGGCCGGCTTTCATGAAAGCCCAGGCCGTAAAAAAACTTTCAATCGTATTCAGAAGGACCAAATATTTCTCTTTTTTATTCATGAAAAAACTCCCTGCAAATGGACTCTTATTTATGATATCGAATTGAGGGGAGCTTGTCAACGATACGGCCGAACGTTATGTTTGTTTGCCCGCGGAAACAGCGGATAAACATTCGGAATGTACAGGAAGTAAAAAGGCATTCTTGAAACTGCAGGGCAGATCTTATATAATAAACGAAAGGGGCAGACCCTTTCAGCAGCGAAAAGGAGAATGATAAAATGGCCTGGTGTCCGAATTGTAAAAATGAATATGTGGAAGGAATAACAGTCTGTGCGGACTGTGGTGCGGCGCTTGTGGAAAATCTCGACGCGGTATCGGATGAAAAGCGGCTTCTTCAGGCAGAAGATGGGAGAAGCAATGAGGGAAACACAGAACAGACGGAAATGCAGGCATATATCCCGGAAGTCATGCCGGAAGAACTGGAAGGGCTGACGCCGGAAGAACTTGCCGAAGCGGTTTCGGCAGTAAAAAAGCAGAATACATGGCGAAAACAGTACCAGAACAGCGCACAGAAAGCGGAAGATAACAAATCGTCCGCCTATACGCTGCTTGTGATCGGCGCACTCGGCCTTATTGCGGTAATCCTCGTGCTGGCGGATGTGATTCCGTTATATCAGAACGCGGGCATTACCAAATATTTTGTCTGCGGCGTCATGGGCGCACTGTTCCTGATTTTCCTGATTCTCGGCGTCATATCGATGAAAAACTTCAAAACACTGTCGGCCGATGCCGAATCGGAAGCGGCGCTTGTCGGGAAAATGCGGGGCTGGTGTGCGGAAAACCTGGCTGCCGAACGAATCGACGAAGGATTGTTTGCAGGCGAAGAACTGCCGGAAGAACAGAAATATTTCAAACGCACGGAAAAGATGAAACAGATGATCGAAGAGAAGTTCATGAATCTGGACGAAGCCTTTTTGGATAACTTTATCGATGAATATTATCAGGAATTATTCTGAACCGGCGTATTTGCGGAGCGGGCAGATACAGGGACAGGGTTGAAAACGCCCGGGTATGCCGAAGCAGGCGGATGGGAGCAGCATGAAAATAACGGTCATTGCGGTCGGTAAAATAAAAGAAAAATACTATAGGGATGCCCTGATGGAATACGGGAAACGGCTTGGCCGTTATTGCAGGTTTGAGATCACAGAGGTTGAGGATGAAAAGACGCCGGATGGCGCGTCTGCCGCGGAAGAAGACCGGATTCGGGAGAAAGAAGCGGAGCGCATTTTGAAGCATGTGAAGGAAGACGCCTTCGTGCTGACGCTGGAAATCGCGGGAAAGGCGTTTGATTCGGTGGAGTTTGCGGAGAAAATCGAAATGCTCGGCATCCGGGGTGTCAGCCATTTACAGTTTATCATCGGCGGTTCTCTCGGTCTGCATGAGCGCATAAGCCGGCGGGCGGACATGGCCGTCAGCTTTTCCAGAATGACTTTTCCACACCAGCTGATGCGGGTTATTTTGTTGGAGCAGATTTACCGGAGTTTCCGGATTATTCACGGAGAACCATATCACAAATAAGGGCGGAATTATGCGGAAGTGCAGAAGAACCATGGAAAAAGTATATTTGTATGAAAACTATGGATTGACAGGATTCAAAAAATGAGTTAGCCGGATAAAAACATATGATACGAGGGGCGTGTAAATGGATGAGAAACTGAGAAACATGACTTCTATATATATAACAAAAGGAGATGAAATGCTATTGCTTTTCCGGCAGTGCGGCCGCGTTGTAACCGATACATGGGTTGGATCTGCGGGAGGCCATTTTGAGGAGAATGAACTAAACGATCCAAGAGCATGTGTATTGAGAGAACTGAAAGAAGAATTAGGAATAAGTGAAAGTGGTATCAGGAATCTGTTGCTGCGGTATGTTACTTTGCGGAGGGTGAAAGGAGAAATCCGGCAGAATTACTATTTTTTTGCGGAACTGGATAACGAGACGGGTGATCATATTGTATCAACAGAAGGGATAAGCAGGTGGTTTACATTTTCGGAGCTGTCGGCATTGGAGATGCCATATTCCGCTAAATATGTTATTAGGCATTATCTGAAGATTGGACGAAGGACAAATGATGTGTATGTAGGCGTGGCAGATGGGGAACGAGTTGATTTTACAAAACTGGCGGAATACGAATAAAAACTGGCGCAGTTTTGAACATATTTTGGATGCTATAAGGCCTTATTCGTCAAAGTAGACAGGTTCTGTTCGTATTGTAATTGACAGGAAGACTGTGTATAATAGGAGTAGGAAATAGCAAGGCTATGGGATATATAGAGTTTTCCGGCAGTCATTCACGGGAAGAAAGCAGGTAAAGCGATGGACAACATAGAGGAAAAGCAGACAAAATGGGAAGAATTAAGCATATCCAATGATTTTCTGTTTGGAAAAGTCATGCAGAACCCGGAACTGTGTAAAGAGCTGTTGCAGAGGATTCTCCCGGATTTGAATATTGAACGCATTGAATATCCGGAATTACAGAAAAGTATCAACATGGATATGGATGCCCGCAGTGTTAGGCTGGATGTGTATGTAAAAGATGAGAAAGAAGTTGTTTACGATATAGAAATGCAGGTAAGCCATACAAAGGAACTTCCTAAGAGAAGCCGAAGGATGCCTATGTGGAGAGGTTGGAAGAAGCTGTAAAAGAGGCCAAGAAGAATAGAGAATGGAGGCATGAGTATATGACGTTGTTGATGAGAGACCAGGAGAATGTGAAAAAAGGTGAGGAAATGTTGGCAAAATTAATAATACTTTTAAGTGAAGATGGTCGTTTATCAGACGTTATCAAAGTATCACAGGATAAAGAGTATCGTCAGGAACTTTATGTGGAATATCACATCATTTAAAAGCAGAGCATTATAGGGCAGAAAATTTTAAAGATTTTCTGTCCTTAATAATATTACGAGATTTTTCGCACTTAGGTGTGCTACGGAGAACCATATCACAAGTGAAAGCAGGAAAGAATAAATCATAAAGGATGTTTGTGCGATGAGAATGTATGATCTGATTATGAAAAAAAGAAACGGTGCCGCGCTCAGTGTGGAGGAAATTACATATATGACGGCGGAATATACGGCGGATAAGATACCGGACTATCAGATGGCCGCTATGATGATGGCCGTTTTTTTTCAGGGAATGACAAAAGAAGAAACGGCGGCGCTTACAAAGGCCATGGCAGAAAGCGGCGATATGCTCGATCTTTCCGGGATTGACGGCATCAAAGCCGATAAACATTCCACAGGCGGCGTGGGGGATAAGACATCCATCGCGCTGATGCCGATGGCGGCGGCCTGCGGTCTGAAAATTGCCAAAATGAGCGGGAGAGGACTTGGCCATACCGGGGGGACGATCGACAAGCTGGAGAGTTTTCCGGGCTTTTCCACGGGTATTTCCACGGCGCATTTTATGGAACAGGTGAACCGCATCGGCATTTCCATCATGGGCCAGACGCTTTCCATCGCGCCGGCGGATAAGAAACTGTATGCGCTCCGGGACGTTACGGCGACGGTCGACAATCTGTCTCTGATTGCCAGCTCGATTATGAGTAAAAAGCTGGCGTCCGGTGCGGATGTGATCGTTCTCGACGTGAAAACGGGAAGCGGCGCATTCATGAAGAAGGAAGAAGACGCTTTTGCGCTGGCAAGAGAAATGGTTATGCTTGGAAAGAGCGCGGGACGGAAAACGATTGCGGTCGTTACCGATATGGACCAGCCGCTTGGCCGCGCCGTCGGCAATGCGTTGGAAGTCCGGGAAGCGATCGAAACATTACAGGGAAAAGGGCCGGAAGATTTTCTTACGCTCTGCATGACGCTGGGCGCGCAGATGCTTCTTGCGGGCGGAAAGGCGGAGACGGAAGAACAGGCGGAAGCGATGCTGCGGCGTGTCATCGATGACGGTTCGGCGCTCCGGAAGCTGGCGGAATTTGTAGAAGCGCAGGGCGGCGATCCGTCCGCCGTTTATGATACTTCATTGCTCCCGCAGGCTTCTTATGTGGAAGAAGTGTGTTCCGACAGGGAAGGATATCTTACCGGAATGGTCTGCGACGAAGTCGGCATCTGCGCCCTGATGCTTGGAGGCGGAAGGGAAACGAAAGAGAGCGAAATCGATTTATCCGTCGGCCTCGTGCTGAAAAAAAAGGTCGGAGACTATGTAAAAAAGGGTGATGTGCTTGCTGCAATTTATGCAAATGATGCAGGAAAACTTGCAGCCGCTGCTTCGCGCTTTCTGAAAGCCTGTTCTTTCGGGGAAGAAGCGCCCGCGGCAGGCCGTTTCATCAAAGGAATCGTCCGCTGACGTTTCAGGACGGCCGGAAGATAGAAGTGTCATGAAAACGACGGACTTCTCATATACTGTACCATGAGAAAACCGTTAAAACCATCTTTATCCAGACAAAAGGAAATCATCGTAGAATCTCTGAAACTTCCAAGAGATACCATGCTTGGGGATTCCATCGTGACAGTTACCGGAAACCGGGAGGCTTTTATCGAAAATTACAAGGGGATTCTGGAATATACGAAAGAGTCCATTGTTCTGCAGGGAAAAAACTGCAGGATCAGTTTTCAGGGGAAAAAACTGTCAATCGATTACTATACCAATGAAGACATGAAAATAGGAGGCTGCATAGAAAGTGTCCGCTATTTTTAGGGAAACGGATATGCGCCCTTCCAGGCTGAATGAGAATGGGGGATTTCGATGCTTCATTGGATGCAATATGTGAAAGGATATGTTTCCATTAAAGTATGGGGCTATTCTACGGAACGGTTCCTGAATCTGTGCGGAAATCATGATATTCTGGTGTGGGATATCGAGAATCATGGCGATTTCTATACGATGAAGGTCAGCATAAAAGGCTTTTTTGCATTGAAGACGCTTCTTAGAAAGACCGGAACGAAGGCATCCGTTCTGCAAAGATATGGACTGCCTTTTTTTGTGCCTAAAATGAAAAAAAGAAAAATTTTTGTCATCGGCCTGCTGGTCTGTCTGCTGTTCTGGTTTCTGACGGGATTTTATATCTGGGATATCAAAATAGAAGGAAATTATTCGCTGACGGAAGATGTGCTGATGGACTATCTGGAAACACAGGGCGTCCATACGGCGATGCGGAAGAAAGATTTGCGGATAGAAGAATTGGAAATGCAGCTTCGGGAAGAATATGATATAATTACCTGGGCGTCTCTGCGGGTGGACGGAACAGCGCTTATTATCCAGATACGGGAAAATGAGCTTCCGGATAATGATTATGCCGTCCAAACAGAGGAAGACAGCGCCGAACCGGGAAACGATGCGGGAAGCGGAACGGATATCGTCGCAGCAAAAGACGGCGTCATCGTTTATATGATTACGAGAAAAGGCGTTCCCCAGGCGTCGGTGGGAGACACGGTCGAAAAGGGGCAGGTTCTTGTCAGCGGTGCGGTTCCTGTCTATAATGAGGATACGACCGTACGCAGATACCAGTATTACGAGGCGGACGCCGATATCATGATTATGTATGAAAAGTCCGTTTCCGTCGAGCGAAAGACCGCTTTTCAGGATAAAGAATATTCCGGCCGTGAAAAGAAGATTCTTCTGCTCGGCTTTCAGGATAAGGAATGGAACCTTTCGGCCGGAAAAGTGAAATACGAAACATACGATATTGCAGGAGAAAAGAAGCAGGTGCAGCTCCTTGATCATTTGTTCCTTCCCGTTTTTTACGGCGTTAAACAGGCGAAAGAGTATACGCTTGTGCCGAAGGTGCACACGGAAGAAGAGATGCAGGAGATCATGGAAGAAGAATGGAATAAAATATTGCAGACTTTAGAGGAAAAAGGGGTACAAATTATAGAAAAAAATGTTACAATAAATAAGAATAGGGGATCATGGGTTCTGAACGCCCATATGCAGCTGGTGGAAGAGGCTGTCAGGATAGTTCCGAACGCAACGGAACAGATCCCCGTAACGGAAAGCGGAGAAGAGGTATTAACAGAATAGCCTATGGATGAATTTACAACCAGAATGGATGTTCCAATGGAACATATGCAGAATCTTTTCGGAGAATACGATACTTATATCAGGAAACTGGAAAACGATTTTCATGTCATGATCATCAACAGAGACGGCGCGGTGAAAATAAGCGGCCGGAAGGAAGACGTGGAGAAAGCGGCCAAAACGGTACGGGAACTCGTACTTTTATCGGAAAGAGGAACGGTCTTGCAGGAACAGAATATTGATTATGCAATAGAACTCGGAAAAGAAAACAAAGAAGAAATGCTTTTAACCATCGACGACGACTGCATCTGCCATACGATAAGCGGCAAGCCGGTGAAGCCGAAGACATTGGGACAGAAGCAGTATGTGGACGCGATCCGGAATCATATGATCGTTTTCGGGCTCGGTCCGGCGGGAACCGGAAAGACCTATCTGGCGATGGCAATGGCGATTACCGCCTTCAGAAACAACGAGGTGGGCCGGATTATTTTAACAAGGCCGGCCATTGAAGCGGGGGAAAAGCTGGGTTTTCTGCCGGGCGATCTGCAGAGCAAGGTAGACCCTTATCTGCGGCCCCTGTACGATGCGCTCTACCAGATTATGGGGGCGGACAGTTTTACCAAAAATATGGAAAAAGGGCTGATTGAAGTGGCGCCGCTCGCTTATATGCGCGGACGGACGCTTGACAATGCGTATATTATTCTGGATGAAGCGCAGAATACGACGCCGGCGCAGATGAAGATGTTTTTAACGAGAATCGGCTTCGGTTCCAAAGTCGTGATTACGGGCGACGCTTCCCAGAAAGATCTGGCGCCGGATAAAAAGTCCGGTCTTGATGTGGCGGCGAAGGTGCTTTCCAAAATTGACGATATCGCATTCTGTAATCTGACGAGCAAGGATGTAGTCAGACATCCGCTCGTCCAGAAGATCGTCAGGGCCTATGAAAATTATGAGGCAAAAGAAAACAGTCATAATAAAACTTACGAGAAGAAGCGTCGAGGCAGGAATTTTGAGTATGGAAGAAAATAAGGAAATGATAAAGAATACGGAAGAAGCAGTCAAAGTGCAGAATGCTCCGGGCGCACAGGCCGGACGGGGCGCGGAGACCGTGAAAAGCGCGGAGGATGCGGAGACTGCCGTAAGGAAAGAAGACGAAGAGAACGGGAAAAAACAGAAGACGATGAAATATCTGCTTTTTTTCCTGATGTTCTTTTTATCCGGCATCATCGCCGGGGCCGGAACCCTTTTTTACGGATACGGCGGAGCGGATATCATCTGCAATACGCTGATGGTAATGCTCGGGACAGGCATGGTGATTTTTGCGCTGGCATTCAGCGAGGTAAACGGTCTGTTTTACTATACGAATCAGGGAAAATACGGGAAATTTGTTCTGTTTTATCTGGCGGCAATGGCTTTATCTCTTGTCTTTCCGCTGTTACCGATATCCGGCTGGCCATTTCTGGTCGTATTCGTGATTCTGAGTCTGTTCAGCAACAGCATTTCCGGCCTGGTGGCAGGAAGCGTCTGCCTGATGCTGCCGGTCATGCTGCAAAACACCGGGAGCTGCCGGGAATTTATGCTTTATTTTTTCAGCGGACTTGTGGGTATTCTGGTATTCAGCAGGCTGAATCAGGAATTTAAAGTGGGGCTTCCCGTTTTCATTTCGCTGGTCTGCCTGACGGTCTGCCTTTCCGCAAACATTATTTTATTCGAGCGGGAAAGGCTGTCCATTTCACAGTTTACTTTCGTAGCGATTAATATTATGGTAAACTTCATTTTACTGCTGATTACATTGAAAATATTCAACGGAAGCGTGATTCATCGGTACAGGGACCGGTATATGGATTTAAACGATCCGGAATTTCCGCTGCTCGTTCAGTTAAAAGAATATGATAAGGCCGAATATTACCGGGCAATTCATACGGCTTATCTGGGAGACCGGATTGCCAAAAGGCTCGGCCTCAATGACGTGGTCGTCAAAGCCTGTGGTTATTACCATCGGATCGGTATTTTAAAGGGAGAAAACACCTGGGAAAATGTAAAGGAGATCTGCGAAGAATACCGTGTCCCGGAAGACACGCGGAAAGTGTTGAAGGAATATCTGACAAGACCGGGCAAAGTGGTCGCAAAAGAGACGACAGTCCTTTTGTTTGCCGACTGTATCGTCACCACAATTCTCGATGCTTTCAAAAAAGATCCGAAGGCGGAACTCGATTATAAGCAGATTATAGACAGTGTGTTTAATAAAAAGATGGAAAACGGCACGTTATCCGAAAGCGATATTTCCATTGCCCAGATGCGCGAAATGAGAAAGATTTTTAAGGCGGAGCAGTTATATTATGACTTTTTACGTTGAAAATAATACGGAGAAAGAGTTCTCTTTTTCCATGGAAGATATTTTTAAAGAAGTGGCGGAAGCGGTGCTGGAGGCGGAAAGCTGCCCTTATGAAGCGAGCGTGAATCTGTTATTGACGGATAACAAAGGGATTCGGGACTATAACAAAGAGTACCGCGGAATCGATAAGGAAACGGATGTTTTGTCCTTTCCGAATCTGGATTTTAAGCAGGCGGGCGATTTTGCGGCCGCAGAGGAGGACGAAGCGGACTGCTTCGATCCCGACAGCGGAGAACTGCTGTTAGGCGATATGATGATTTCGGTTGACAGGGTGGCGGAACAGGCCGCGGAATACGGACACAGCGAACGGCGTGAATTTGCATTTCTCGTGGCGCACAGCATGTTCCACCTGTGCGGATACGATCATATGACGGAAGCGGAAGCGGCCGTTATGGAGCAGAAGCAGGAGGCAGTTCTTGAACGCCTCGGAATTGTGCGGGAGGCATAAAGGACGGACTGCCCTGATATGGAAAGCGATGAAACAGGAAGGCATAAAGAATGGGATTACGAAAGAAAGAGAAGTCTTTTGGCGGGGGAAGGCTGCCAAAAAACAATAGAAACAATGCTGCGGCGAATGCGGGAATTATTGCCTATATCATAATACTGGTCATGAGAATCCCGCTGTCACGCATGATCGGAGATGCGGGCATCGGCCTGTTGGCGCCGGCTTTTGAACTTTATATGCTCACGGCGCTGTTATTTGCCTATGGCATATCCAGAACGATGACAGGACTGATTCGTTACCGCGTGAAAAGAGGACAGCATAAGAATGCAGGAAAAGTGTTTCGGACTTCTCTCAGGATTTCTTTGTTTTTCGGAATTGCGGCCGCTCTTGTGATGATGCTTTTTTCCGGTCTGCTTGCGGAAAACCTGTTTTTGGAGGCCATGAGCAGAAAAGCGGTTTTTACGGCGGCGCCGGTCGTCTTAATTTCCGCGCTGATCAGTACTTTCCGGGGATATTTTAACGGAAACGGCTATGGCCCGCTTGTTACATATTCCCAGTATATAGAAAAAACTGCGATGCTGATTGCCGGAATTGTCGGCGGACGGCTTTATTACGGGTATGGACAGAAAGTATCGGCTCTTCTGAAAAACGATATGGCTGCCAGCGCATATGGCGCACAGGGCGTCATGCTGGGGATTCTGGCGGCAGAACTGCTTACACTGATATATCTGCTCGTCGTATTCGGTTTTTTGTCCGGCTCTTTCAAAAGCCTTTCGATGCAGGACGGCGGAAGAAGGGCGGAGAGCAGCGGGGAAATTCTCGGCATGCTGCTCGGAAACGGTCTTCCGATGGCGTTGTTCGTTCTGCTGTCCAATTCTTTTATGATAATCGATCAGCGGTTTTTTAATTACTGCATGAACCGGAAAGAACTGGGCGGAATCAGAACGTATGTTTGGGGTTCCTATTACGGAAAATATGCGGTGCTGACAGGAGTCGCCGCGGCGCTCGTTTGTCTGGCGGCGCAGGGATCCGTCGGAAAAATAGCGGCTGCTTATGACAGGGAAGAATACCGCATGATGCGGGAACGTATCGGCCTTGCGGTAAAGAAGGTTTGCGTGACGGCGCTTCCTGCGGCGGTTATTCTGGCGGTATCGGCGGAAAGTTTTGTTGCGGGATTATATAAAGGAGAAAGCGAACAGGCCGTTCTTCTTATCAGACAGGGTACTGCCGTCGTATTTTTTTACGGGATTGCCTGGCTGTTTGGACAGATGATGCTGAAGATGCGTATGATCAAAGAACTGCTGTTTTGTCTGTCGGTCTCTTTTGCGGCGCATATTCTGGCGGCAGTCCTGCTCGTGCGAAACGGGCTGCTTGGGGCGGAAGGCATTGTCTATTCCGTTCTGCTGTTTACAGGGGCGCTTGCCGTTTTGTTATTTGTTCTTGTGAGCAGACGAATCAGCTATAAACAGGAATGGGTTTATTCGTTTGCGTTTCCGGCCGGAGCGGCGGCCGTGGCCGGGCTGGTCGTCATGCTGATCAACAAAATACTTTTTGCGCTTATCGGAGCGCTGCCGACACTTTTGATCAGCGTTTTCGTCGGGATGATTCTTTATATGGTGCTGATCATTCTTCTTCATGTCGTGAATGAGGGAGAGCTTTCGGAAATGCCAATGGGCGGCATCTGGATTGCGGTCGGCAGACTGATCGGCGTATTATGACTCTGTGCGCCGATACGGGGATTCTTTTGGAAAACAGGAAAAAAACTGAATAAATTTGAAAATCTGACTGATACTGTTGATAGATAACTTTTGGAAAGGGAAGGCTCACCGGAAATGAAAGTTGTAAAACGTATCAGTCTTTTTTTTGCTTTAGCAGGCATTATGTTTAGTGCGGGCAGTTATGCGACGCTGAAAGCGGAACAGTTTTTTTATCCGAATAAATACGGCGGCGCGGGAAACGGCACGGGCGTTTTGTATCAGGATGGGGAAAACGCAAAGGAACAGGTCATCGAAACGGCGGTCGAATCGGCTCCCGTCATTACGGCGGATACGGTTTATTTAATCGAGGAAATCAATCTTTCCGACGGAACGGTGCAGGAAAAAGAGGAAGAAATTCCGGTAAAATATATCGGGCTGGACAGGCAGGCGCTGTTAGAAGAACTGGCCTCTTATGACAGCAACCCGGCCCTTTCGGATTTAAAGCTCGGTTTTCAGAACATTGAGCTTTCCAGTTTTTCGAAGGACAGGGTTGTGATCTGTAAATATTACAGGCCGGAACCGGAAGAAGAGGGTTTTTATCTGATGGTTGCCGATCATTTTGTTATCGTGTATGAAAAGGATAAAAAAACCATTCACACGAATACGGATATCGTGCTCGGAAGCCTGAGCGAAGATCTGCAAAGAGAGATCATCCGGGGAAAATACATCGAGAACGAACAGGAGCTGTATAATTTTCTTGAGTCTTATTCCAGTTAGTGTTATCATAATAAAATGAACAGAAAAATTGCGGTGGTCGGCGGAGGCGCGGCGGGTATGATGGCGGCTGTTCAGGCAGCCCGCGCGGGCGTCCGTGCAGACCTGTATGAGAGAAACGACAGAGTGGGGAAAAAGATACTTGCCACAGGAAACGGCAAGTGTAATTTTTCCAATAAAAATATGAGCAGAGATGCCTACTATGGCAGCGCTGTTTCTTTTTATGAAAAAATATTTCCGTTGTTCGGCGTGCCGGAAACGATTGACTTCTTCGGTCAACACGGAATGCTCATCAGGGAGCGGAACGGATATTTGTATCCGCTGTCCGAGCAGGCCGCAACGGTACTCGATATTCTCCGGTTCGCGCTGGAGAAATATCATATCAGGGTGTATACGGACTGTCAGGTAACAAAAATCCTGCGGGACAAAAAAAAGGGCGGTTTCCGGCTTGCGGCAGGACAAAAAGACGAACGGCTTTACGATGCGGTCATTCTCGCCTGCGGCGGAAAAGCGGCGCCTAAAACCGGATCCGACGGAAACGGCTTTTCGCTTGCCCAAAACCTGGGGCATCATGTGACGGAAATCGTGCCGGCGCTCGTGCAGCTGCGGTGCCTGGGCGATTTTTTCAAGAGTGTGGCGGGTGTCCGCACCGAAGCGTCGCTGACGCTTTTGATCGAGGGAAGGAAGCGGCAAACGGTACGGGGCGAATTGCAGCTGACGGATTACGGGATTTCGGGCATTCCGGTATTTCAGTTCAGCAGAGAGGCGGCCCGCGCGCTGTATCATAAGAAACGGGTATCGGTGGAAATCGACTTTTTACCGGGCTGTGATCGGGATGAATATGAACGTTTCTGGGAGCGGCGTTTCGGGCAGATCTGTCCCGGCAGGGAGCCGGCGGAGAGGGCCGGCGGCAGTACCGGAGCAAAAACGGACAACGGAAGCGGCCAGACACTGGAGCGGTTTCTGACGGGCATCTCCAATAAAAAAATTAACCAGTTAATCATCCGGCAGGCAGGCTGTAAGGCTTCGGACAGTGCGGAGAAGCTTTCGGAAGAAAAACGAAGGCAGATCGCCGGGCTGTACCGGTGTTTTCCCGTTACCGTCACGGGCACCAACGGTTTTGAACAGGCGCAGGTCAGCGCCGGAGGCATACCGGCGGAAGAACTGACCGACAGTCTGGAATCCAGGCTGATGCCGGGACTTTATTTTGCGGGAGAGATCGTCGACATGGACGGCATCTGCGGCGGTTATAACCTGCAATGGGCCTGGACAAGCGGCACCATAGCGGGCCGGGCGGCGGCGGAAAACGTCTGCGGAATGCGCTCTGCAAAAGACGAGAGGGAGGCGGAAAGATCATGATCAGAATCAGTCAGATAAAGATGCCGGTCTCTCATAAAAAAGAAGAACTGCCGGAAAAAGCGGCTGAATTATTACATATCGGGAAAAAGGAAATCCTGTCCTGGAAAATCGTCAGAAGATCTCTGGATGCCAGGAAAAAACCGGAACTGTATCTGATCTATGTGCTGGATGTGGAAGTCCAAAACGAAGAGCAGGTCTTACGGCGGGGCTGCCGAAACGGGCATAAAGACCGGACGCAGGAGAAAAACATCGTTCATGGAAAAGGCGGCGTACAGATTCGGAAAGCGGAAGACACAGCCTATTGTTTTCCGGAGACGAAGCCGCCGTCCGATGCGGCGCTGCGTCCGGTCATCATCGGAACCGGGCCGGCCGGTTTGTTCTGTGGTTATCTGCTTGCCATGCACGGCTTTCGGCCCGTTTTATTGGAACGGGGAAAATCCGTGGAGGACCGGCAGAAAGATGTGGAGTATTTCTGGAAGCAGGGTATTCTCATGCCGGATTCCAATGTTCAGTTCGGAGAAGGCGGCGCAGGCACCTTTTCGGACGGAAAACTGAACACGCTCGTAAAGGATCGAAACGGAAGAAACCGGGAAGTCCTTCGGATCTTTGTCCGGGCAGGCGCACCGGAAGAAATTCTGTATGACGCAAAACCGCATATCGGAACGGATATTTTAATCCATGTGGTGCGGAATATGCGGGAACAAATCATTGCTTCCGGCGGAGAAGTACGGTTTGAAAGCAGAGTGACCGACCTGGTTATTGATAAAAATGTCATATGCGGCGTGATCATAAACGATAAGGAACGACTGGAAGCGGACAGCGTCGTACTCGCCGTCGGGCACAGCGCAAGGGATACATTCCGGATGCTTTATGAGCATGATGTGCCGATGGAAGCGAAGTCTTTTGCGGTCGGGCTCAGGGTGGAGCATCCCCGTGAAATGATCGACCGGATACAATACGGCATGGCGGAAAACCGTTTTTTACAGGCTGCCGATTATAAAGTGACGGCGCAGGCCGGAAACAGAGGCGTCTATTCCTTCTGCATGTGTCCCGGCGGGTATGTGGTCAACGCCTCCTCGGAACCGGGAAGGCTTGCCGTAAACGGTATGAGTTACAGCGGAAGAAGCGGAAGAAACAGCAACAGCGCCGTGATTGTGACCGTTACACCGGAGGATTTCGGAGGCGGGCATCCGCTTTCGGGCGTAGATTTTCAGCGGAAGCTGGAAGAAAACGCGTTTCGTGCAGGACAGGGAAACATACCGGTGGAATGTTACGGCGATTTTAAAACGGCGGTAACGGGCAAAAACCAGGCGCCTTCTGAGATTTTGCGGAAATATCAGGATTTTATGCCGCAGATAAAAGGCGGATGGCAGTTTTCACCCGTTCATGAAATTATGCCGGAAACGCTGAACATGGCTTTTATAGAGGGAATGGAGCAATTCGGAAGGAAACTGCCCGGTTTTTCGGACAGCGGGGCCTGGGTATCGGGCATCGAGAGCCGGACATCCTCTCCGGTTCGGATTCACAGGGATGAAACGGGCCAGTCGGCCGTCAGAGGGCTTTATCCCTGCGGTGAAGGCGCGGGATATGCGGGCGGCATTACCTCGGCGGCGATGGACGGTATGCTGATCGCGGAAAAAATCGCGATGCGGTTTCAGAATACGGAAAGATGAGGGGAACAATCATATGACGGATATCAGGGAAATGATGAAAGATAAAAAGCGGATCGTAATCAAAATCGGTTCTTCTTCGTTGCAGCATGAACAGACCGGCGATCTGGATTATACGAAGCTCGATGTGCTTGTCAGAGAACTGTGCGATCTGCGCAATCAGGGAAAAGACGTCGTTCTTGTCACTTCGGGCGCGATCGCCGTCGGCCGGAAGGCAGTCTCTTTGAAAGACGCACAAAAAGATAACCCGATCGCTGTCAAACAGGCTTATGCGGCCATCGGACAGGCCAGACTGATGATGACATATCAGAAAATTTTTGCGGAATACAACCAGGTGGCGGCACAGATTCTGATGACCAAAAATACGATCGTGGATAATCTGAACCGTTTCAATGCCCGGAACACGTTTGCGGAACTTTTTAAGCTGGGCGTTATTCCGATCGTCAATGAAAACGATACGGTAGCCACCTATGAAATCGAAATCGGGGATAACGATACCCTGTCCGCCATCGTTGCATCCCTTGTGGGGGCGGATCTTCTGCTTCTGTTATCGGATATCGACGGTCTGTATACGGATGATCCCCGGAAAAATCCGGACGCCAGATATATTGAAGTGGTGGAAGAGCTGACGGAAGAACTGCTCGGCATGGGAAAAGCCTCCACCGGGAGCGATGCCGGTACCGGCGGCATGAATACGAAATTACAGGCAGCAAAAATCGCGGGAAGCATGGGCGTCGACATGGTTATCGCAAACAGTAAGGATATTAAGGTAATTCATAGAATTTTGTCCGGGAAAAAGATCGGGACACTGTTCCTTGCGTCTCCCGACGAGAGCTTCGATCTGCCGTTATACGTGCAGCAGATGCACAGGGAATAAAAATTTTATGGCGGCGGTGAAGACACCTGAAAATTCATGAAACGGAGGGAAATGATGAGCGGGTTAGACGAGATGATTCAGCGGATTAACGAATTGTATCATAAGTCACAGAAGGAAGGGCTGACGGAAGAAGAAAAAGAAGAGCAGGCGAAACTGCGCAGCGCTTATGTGGCCAATGTCAGAAGGAATCTCCGGGGGCAGCTTGATAACATTTCTATTGTGGAGAAGGACGGAACAATCACAAATCTCGGCGAAAAGCATGGAGGAAGGAATGGGAGCTGAAGACAAAAAAAGGCTCAGAAAACAAATTCTGGCGGTCAGGGATGCGATGCCGCAGGAGATGTACAGGGAGAGCAGCCGGCAGATTCTGGAAACGCTTCTGGAGATGCAGTCATATCGGGAATCGGACACCATTCTGACTTATGTAAACTATCGGAGCGAAGTGAGGACGACTGACTTGGTCAATAAGGCTTTGGCCGATGGGAAGCGTGTTTTTGTGCCAAAGGTATCCGGGGAAAGGATGGATTTTTATCGGATCACCGGCATGGAAGCGTTACAGGAAGGATATCAGGGGATTCGGGAACCGGTTTCCGGACAGGTATTCGGACCGGAAACGGATACGGGACATGCGCTGATGTTGATGCCGGGGGCCGTTTTTGATGAAAGCTGTCATCGGATCGGTTACGGCAAAGGGTTTTACGACAGATATTTGAGAGAACTTTCGGAAATGGGCGTGACTGTCAAAACGCTGGCGTTGTGTTTTGAATGTCAGGTTCTGGCCGCGATTCCGTGGGAAATCCACGATATCAGGCCGCAGATGATTTTGTCGGAAACGAAGCTCAGGTGTGGAAAGGAGTTTACATAACAATGTATTGTTTGGAAGAAACGGGAAAAAGGGCCATGCAGGCAAAATATGTGCTGCAGACATTGGCGGCCGACAAAAAAAATGCCGCGCTGGAAGCGGCTGCGAAGGCTTTTCTGGCAAGGAAAAGGGAACTGCTTGCGGCTAACGAAAAAGATTTGAAGAACGGGGAAGAAAACGGGATGCATCCCGGACTGCTTGACAGGCTCCGTCTGACGGAAGAACGCATTCGGGCGATGGCGGAAGGACTGATCGAAATCACAAAGCTTCCCGACCCGATCGGCGAAGTGCTGGAACAGTTTGACCGGCCGAACGGACTGCATATTACCAAAGTGCGCGTGCCTTTTGGCGTTATCGGCATTATCTATGAATCCAGACCGAATGTGACGGCGGATGCTTTCGGTTTATGCTTTAAAACCGGAAACGCGGTCATTTTAAAGGGCGGAAAGGATGCCATTCATTCCAATATCGCGATTTCGGATATCATCCGCGAAGCGCTGGAAGGGGAGGGCGTTCCGAAAGATGCCGTACAGCTGATTACCGATACGGACAGGCAGGTAACGAGCGATTTCATGAAACTGGACCGGTATGTGGATGTGCTGATTCCAAGAGGCGGCGCCGGGCTGATTCGTGCCGTTGTGGAGAACAGCACGATTCCCGTAATCGAGACGGGGACCGGCAACTGCCATATTTATATCGACGAGGAAGCGGATCTGGCCAAAGCCATTCCGATCGTGATCAATGCCAAGACACAGCGCATAGGTGTCTGTAATGCCTGCGAATCTCTGGTGATTCACGAAAAGATTGCGGATAAAGTTCTGCCGGCGCTGGGAAAAGCCCTGCGGGAGAAAGACGTGGAAATGCGGGGAGACGAAACGGCAAGAACGCTGATTCCCGGCTGCCTGCCGGCAAAGGAAGAAGATTATGGAACCGAATACCTGGACTATATCGTTTCCATCAAAACCGTTGCGTCTCTGGAAGAGGCGGCCGCGCATATCAACCGCTATACGACCCGCCATTCCGATGCCATCATTACGGAAAACAAAGAACATGCGCGTATTTTCTTACAGGAAATTGATTCCGCCTGTGTATATGTGAATGCGTCTACCCGGTTTACGGATGGATTCGAGTTCGGTTTCGGCGCGGAAATCGGTATCAGCACACAGAAACTGCATGCGAGGGGGCCGATGGGATTAAAAGAACTGACCACCTATAAATATACGATCGTAGGAGACGGACAGATCAGACCGTAATGCCCTCAAAACCGCCTTTTTTCGTAAATTTTAGCAATTTTCGCGCAAATATTGTATTTTTTTTCGAAAAGTACTGTGATATAATGAATACAGACTTTTGCGGTTTTTATCAAGCATGTCACGGGTATATTGTATTTTTGCTGAATGACCGCATGAGTCAATAACAAACAGGGGAGATGCTGCGATGGACAGTGAAAAGAAAAAGAGGAAAAAGGGGATTGGGATTCTGCCCAAAATGGTATTGATGTGTTCTTTGCCGATGGTTATTCTGGAAGTCATCATTACATTGTACTCCATGAATGCGCTGCAGGACGGTATGCAGTCGGAGGCCTTTAACGGGCTGGGCGATCTGTGTCAGGCTGTTGAAGCGGCTTATGATGCGGTCGATTCCGGCGAATACCATATGGAAGGGGAACTGCTGTACAAAGGCGAATACTGCGTGACGGAAAATGTGGATGTTATCGACAGCTTTACGAAAGATTCCGATGTTTCCGTTACATTATTTTATGGCGATACGCGGGGGGCAACCTCGCTGATCGATAAGGAGACGGGAAAACGGATTGTGGGAACGAAAGCCTCCGAAGCCGTTATCAGCGCCGTGCTGCAGAAAGGGGAAGTTTACCAGACGGACAGCATTGTTGTCAACGGTGAAAATTATTATGCTTATTACAAACCGGTGGAAGATGACAGCGGCAATATCGTGGGTATGGTCTTTGCCGGCCGGCCGAGTAAAGATGTGGATGCAATCATCATCAAAGAGACTTCCAGCGTCGCAGTCATCGCGGTTATTATTCTGTTGATATCCATCGTGATCTGCGCGCTTCTCGTAAAAGGAATCGTGCGCGTTGTCGTTCATGCGGAAGGGCTGCTGGAAGGCATTGCGGGCGGCCGGCTGAAGATACAGTTAAGCGGAGGCGCGGCAAAACTTGGCGAAGCGGCAAGAAAAAGAACGGATGAGATCGGTTTGATGATCAATTCGATGTATGATCTTGTGGAAAAGCTGCAAAGTATGGTTTTAAATATCAAAACCTCTACGGAAAACCTGATGCGGTCGGGTGACTCTTTGGAATCCATGGCTTCCCAGACGAGCACGACGGCGGACGAAATCAGTCAGGCGGTGGAAGATATTTCCAAAGGCGCGGTAACCCAGGCTGAGGATATCGAAACGGCGACAGCGCAGGTGGCGGGCATCGGTGAAATGATTGAAAATATCGTAAGCGGCGTCAAAGAGCTGGATGAAATATCTCTCGGTATCAAGAAAGCGGATGACGAGTCCGAGAAGATCATCAGTGAGCTGAGCGTTTCCAATGACAGAACGAATGAAGCGATTCGGAAGATCGGCGCTTCCGTCCGCACCACAAATGAATCCGTCGGAAGAATACAGGAGGCAATTAACCTGATTACGGCGATCGCCAGCGAAACGAGTCTGTTGTCGTTGAACGCGAGCATTGAAGCGGCGCGTGCGGGTGAAGCGGGAAGAGGATTTGCGGTTGTGGCTTCCCAGATTTCAAAACTGTCGGAAGACTCCAACAGTTCCGCCAAAACGATTGAAAATATTATCGTACAGCTTGCCGCTGATTCCGAAGCGTCAGTCCGGATTATGGATGAGGTCGGAGAGATTATCAGGGAACAGAAACGAAAGCTGGATGAAACCAGAGATAAGTTTAAAGACGTCAGCCGGGGAATTGAAACTTCCATGTCCGAGACGGAGAAGATTTATGCGCAGACAAAGGAATGCGATCAGGCCAGAGTCAGGGTGACGGATATCGTTCAGAATCTTTCCGCCGTTGCACAGCAGAACGCCGCTTCGACGGAAGAGACCAACGCGGCAATGCAGGAGCTGAATGCGACGATTAATCTGCTGGCGGAAGCCGCAAAAGATTTGAAGGAGATTGCCGATGAGCTGGAAAAGGATGTTTCTTTCTTCCAGGTATAGGCGGTGCAGGAGTAAGAGGCTTTTATGATGGGCGATGAATTGAATATGTCCGTATCCCCGATCTGTACAAAGAACGGAAAGAAATATGCGTTTGTTTCTTTTACGGACGGAACCCGGAGCGCGGAAGGAAAGATTCCGGACTGTAAGATTACTGCGAACACAGGATTTGATGCGGATGAGGTAAGACAGCTGGAAGCATATATGAATCGTGAACTGCCGCGGTTAAAGAAAATGGCGGCGGGAATCGATATTATGAAAAACTTTATAAACGGCACGAAAACATAATTTTGAAAGAGCGGTTGACCGGAGAAACGGAAGCCGCTCTTTTTCGTTAAAAAGTAAACGAAGTTTTTTGTAGAAAAATGAAAGATGTACGGGTATAATAAGAGTTATTCCATGTATGAAACCAAAACAATGCAGATAAAAACAGAGAAACAAGGGGGTATTTATGAGCAGATTAGAAATTGCGTCACCAAACCGTGCCAGAATCGTTATGGAAGGACTTTATAAAGATCTGGAACGCAGAATTGAATCCAGCCCGCCGGGACTTTGTCCGGTAGATATGGCGCGTGCGTTTCTGGATCTGTGCCACGCACAGACCTGTGGAAAATGTGTGCCCTGCCGCATCGGGCTTGGACAGCTCAGCCATTTTATGGAAGATGTGCTGAACGGCAAGGCAACGATGGAAACGCTTGATATCATGGAACAGACGGCGCTCTCCATCATGGAATCGGCGGACTGCGCCATCGGCTATGAGGCCGCAGACATGGTTTATAAGGGACTTATCGGATACCGGGACGATTACATAGGGCATATTCAGAATAACCGCTGTACCTGTACATACAATCAGCCCGTATCCTGTGTATCCCTGTGCCCGGCACATGTGGATATCCCGGGATATATCGCGCTCGTAGGGGAAGGCAGGTATCAGGACGCAATCCGTCTTATCCGAAAAGACAATCCGTTTCCGACGACCTGCGGCTTTATCTGCGAGCATCCCTGTGAAGCCAGATGCCGGAGAAACATGGTGGATGATTCCGTCAATATCCGGGGGCTGAAAAGAGTGGCCGCCGATTTTGCGGGAGAAGTGGATCCGCCGGCCTGCGCACCGGCTACCGGAAAACGGGTTGCCGTTCTGGGCGGCGGTCCCGGAGGGCTCAGCGCCGCTTATTATTTACAGTTGATGGGACATCAGGCAACGGTATACGAAATGCTCCCGGAACTGGGCGGAATGCTGCGTTACGGCATCCCCAATTACCGGCTTCCGAAGAACCGGCTGGATGAAGATATCAGGAGCATTTTAAAAACCGGGGTCGAGGTAAAGCACGGACTGAAAATCGGACAGGACATTACCATTCAGGAACTGCGGGAACAGTACGATGCGGTACTGATTACAATCGGCGCCAGCACCGACAAGAAACTCGGACTGGAAGGGGAAGATGCGGAAGGAGTGCTTTCCGCGGTGCAGTTCCTCCGGAATGTGGGAAAACATGAGATCATGGATTTGACGGGGAAAAAAGTTGCGGTCATCGGCGGCGGAAACGTGTCTATGGATGCGGTGCGGACGGCAAAGCGGCTGGGCGCCGAGAAGGTAAGCATCGTATACAGAAGAAGAATGTCGGATATGACGGCGCTTCGGGGGGAAATCGACGGTGCGGTGGCGGAAGGAATCGAGCTCCAGACTCTGAAAGCACCGGCATCGATTGTTGTTGACGAACGGAACCATGTGAAAGGAATCTATGTAACGCCTCAGATGGTCAGCGCAATCCGGGACGGCCGGGCGAGCATCAGACCCACCGGGGAAGAAGACCTCTATATTCCCTGTGACGTGCTGATCAAAGCCATCGGGCAGAACATCGAGACGCGGCATTTTGAAGAGGCCGGCATTCCGGTTGCGAGAGGACGGATTGTGACGAAGCGTTCCGGCACGTTTGCGAATATGCCCGGCGTCTTTGCGGGAGGCGACTGCGCCAGCGGCCCGGCTTCCGTGATCAGCGCGATTGCGGCGGCGAAAGTCGTTGCGGCCAATATCGATGAATATCTGGGATATCGTCATGAAATATCCTGTGACGTGAAGATTCCGGAACCCAGCCTGAATGACAACACGCCCTGCGGAAGAGTCAATCTGACGGAGCGGGAAGCGTGCGAACGAATCCGTGATTTTGAAGGCGTGGAAAACTGCATGACAGAAGAAGAGGCGAAACAGGAGGCAAACCGCTGTCTGAGATGCGATCATTTCGGATATGGTATATTTAAAGGGGGCAGAGAAACATTATGGTAAATCTTACGATAGACGGCAAAAAGATAACGGTGGAAGAAAACACAACCATTATGGAGGCCGCTGCGCAGAATGGAATACCCATCCCGAAGCTCTGCTACTTAAAAGACATTAATGAAATTGCGGCCTGCCGCGTCTGCGTTGTGGAACTGGAAGGAAAAGACCGGCTGATCACTTCCTGCAACAATGTGGCCAAAGAAGGCATGGTGATTTATACGAACAGCCCGAAAGTCCGCCGGAACAGACGGACAACGGTGGAGCTGATTTTATCGCAACATGATTCCAACTGCGTGAGCTGCAAAAGGAGCGGTAACTGCAGTCTTCAGACCGTAGCGAATGATTTGAACATTATCGACATTCCTTTTAAAATGGAAATAGGGAAACAGGCGTGGGATAAGCAGTTTCCCCTGATCCGGGATTCTTCCAAATGTATCAAGTGCATGCGCTGCGTACAGGTCTGTGAAAAAGTACAGGGACTCGGCATCTGGGATGTGGAAGGCACGGGTACCTGGACGACCGTCAATGTTGCGGGACATAAGAGCATCAGCGAGGCGGACTGCGCCCTCTGCGGCCAGTGCATCACCCATTGCCCGACGGGCGCGCTCAGAGAGCGGGACGATACGGAGAAAATATGGGACGCCATCGCCGACAGGGAAAAAATTGTTGTCGTTCAGGTGGCGCCAGCGGTGCGTGCGGCCTGGGGCGAAGAACTCGGTATGAAAGCGGAAGAAGCAGGCGTTGGCAAAATTCTGGACGCCCTGAAAAGAATGGGGGCGGATTATGTATTCGATACGACTTTTTCCGCAGATTTAACGATCATGGAAGAAGGAAACGAATTTTTGCAGCGGTTTACGGCAGGCGGATTAAAAGAACGGCCGATGTTTACATCCTGCTGTCCCGGCTGGGTGCGTTTCATCAAATCCCAGTTCCCGCATATGATCGGACAGCTTTCTACGGCGAAATCGCCGCAGCAGATGTTCGGCGCCGTAATGAAAACGTATTTTGCGAAGAAACTGGATGTTTCTCCGGAACAGATTTTTACAGTATCCGTGATGCCCTGTGTCGCCAAAAAGGGAGAACGGGAAATGGAGCTGTTTTATGAGGAATATGCGGGTCACGATATTGATGTCGTCATTACGACGAGAGAACTCGTGAAAATGATCCGTTCCGCACATATCAGCCCGGATACGCTGCAGGATATCGAAAGCGACAGACCCATGCAGCAGGGTTCCGGCGCGGGCGTTATTTTCGGCGTTACGGGCGGCGTTATGGAAGCGGCACTCCGGACGGCTTATTATCTCCTGAAAAAAGAAAATCCCCCGGCGGATGCTTTCAAAGCGGTCAGAAGCCCGGCATTTCAGGCGAATGAAGGAGTGGCGGAAGCGGATTTTACGATAGATAATATTACGGTAAAAACGGCCGTCGTCAGCGGTCTTTCCAATACACGGAAACTGCTCGGAAAGATTGAACGCGGCGAAGTGCATTATGATTTTGTGGAAGTAATGGCCTGTCCGGGCGGCTGTGTCGGAGGCGGCGGACAGCCTATCCATGACGGAGAAGAACGGGCATTTGAACGGGGCGGAAATCTTTACCGGCTGGACGAAACCGCGGCAATCCGTTTTTCTCATGAGAACCCGGATATTATGCAGATGTACGATGAATTTTTCGAAAAACCGCTGTCCCATAAGGCGCATATGCTGCTGCATACGGAACATGGGAAACAGGATGATACGGAAGCGTAAAGCCTTTTTGGCGTGTCAGCTGCAAAGCGCATCCGGCATACTGTGACAAGGTGCGTTGTTCGCATAAAAACTTGCGTTCATGGCCGGATTGTGGTACATTCTTAAAGAAGCAATTTGAACACTTGGTTTTCCGGGAAAGGCATGGTTATCGGATTGAAGAAATGGAAAGGGCTCATTTCAGGCCTGCTGTGTACGCTGTTCCTTACAGGGTGCGGCGAAGATGAGGCGTTGAATATTTATCAGAAGGATATGGAAACCTTCTTTGAACATATGGCTGAATTTGATGAGAACATGAATGCCATCGATGTCGGTCAGGAAGATTACGTGACACAGCTGCTTTCTTATCTGGATGCGTTGGACGCGGAAGTGGCCTGGATGGCAGAACTCGAAGTGCCGGAACAGTTTGCGGTTGTGGAAGATCTGGCGGACGAGGCGAGCGAGAATATGCGGCAGGCCGTATCTTATTTTCATATGGCATACGAGGCGGAAGAATTTATGCCAAATTATGAGGAAGCGGCAAGAGAATACTATAAAAGAGCCAATCTTAGGATTCAGTATATCATCATGCTGCTGCATGGAGAGATTCCGGAAGGCGAAGGCATCACCTATACGGAAGAAGATAAAATATTCGGCGGCGGTTATCTGAACAAGACGGACGAAGATTCCGAAGACGGTGCGGAAAACGGCGGAGAGACAGCGCCGGAAAACGGTGCGGAAGAGGGCGCACAGGAATAAACGCAGAGGAGCACAGGCGGCAATGACAAAACAGGCTTTTATGGATATGATAAAAGAAACACCCATTTTTCTGGACGGGGCGACGGGTTCCAACCTGTTGAAGCGGGGAATGCCCGCCGGCGTCTGCCCGGAAAAATGGATTTTGGAGCATAAAGACGTGCTGATCGGCCTGCAGAGAGAATTTATCGAGGCCGGAAGCAATATCATTTATGCGCCGACTTTTTCGGCAAACAGAATTAAGCTGAAAGAATACGGTCTGGAAAAACAGATCCGGGAAATGAACTTCGAGCTTGTGGCGGCTGCAAAAGAAGCCGCCGGAACAAAGGCTTTCGTTGCGGGCGATATTACGATGACCGGAGAACAGCTTGCACCGATGGGAAAGATGGATTTTGAAGAGCTGGTCGATATCTATAAGGAACAGATCGGTTATCTGGCGGAGGCCGGCGTCGATCTGCTTGTTGTCGAAACGATGATGAGCTTACAGGAAACGCGGGCGGCGCTCATTGCGGCGAAGGAGACCTGTGACCTTCCGGTTATGGCAACGATGACGTTTGAATCGGACGGAAGAACTTTGTACGGAACGGATGCCGTAACCGCGGCGGTGGTTCTGGAAAGCCTCGGCGCCTCGGCGATCGGCGCCAACTGTTCCACAGGGCCGGACAGGATGGAGAAGATTATAAGGGCGATGGCGGATGTGACGACGGTTCCGATTATCGCCAAACCCAATGCCGGTTTACCCGGTCTGGACGAAAACGGTCAGACGGTTTACGATATGAAGGAAGCGGAATTCGCAGAGGGCATGAAGCTGCTTGTGGAAGCGGGGGCTTCCGTGATCGGCGGCTGCTGCGGTACTTCGCCTTCCTATATCCGGGCGGCGAAAGAAGCCGTCGGGAAGATGCGGATCCGGCACAGGGAACCCGGTACGGTCCGTTATCTGACGAGCGAGCGGAAAACGGTCGCTTTTGGTTTAAACGACAACTTTATGATCATTGGAGAGCGCATCAATCCGACCGGAAAGAAAAAGTTACAGGCACAGCTCCGGGAAGGTTCGATGGAAATGGTATCGGCCTTTGCGGAGGAACAGGAGGCATGCGGCGCGAGTATTCTCGATGTCAATATGGGCATGAGCGGCATTGATGAAAAGGAGATGATGCTGCGGGCGATCGAGACGGTGAGCGGTCTGACAAGCCTGCCCCTGTCCATCGATTCCAGCCATGTGGATGTCATAGAAGCCGCTCTCAGGCGGTATCCGGGCAGAGCGCTGATCAATTCGATTTCATATGAGAAGGTGAAGTTCGAATCGCTTCTGCCGATTGCAAAAAAATACGGCGCGATGTTTATCCTGCTTCCGCTGTCGGATGACGGGCTGCCGGAAAATATACGGCAGAAAACGGAAATTATAGATAAAATCATAACGCGGGCTCTGGAACTTGGCATGCGCAAAGAGGATATTATCGTGGACGGCCTTGTGACGACGGTGGGCGCAAACAAAACGGCCGCCATAGAAACGCTGGAAACCATCAGATATTGCAGGGAAAACGGTCTGGCGACTGCCTGCGGCCTTTCGAATATCTCTTTCGGACTGCCGGAACGGAGTTATGTAAACACCGCTTTTCTGACAATGGCGATTCAGGCGGGACTGACGATGGCGATTGCCAATCCTTCCCAGGAACTGCTCGTCAGCCTGGCTTTTGCCTCCGATCTGCTTCTGAATAAAGAAGGCGCTGATATCCGCTATATTCAGCTGATGGATGTGGTGAAAGAGAAAAGAGAAGCGCTTGGCGCTGCAGAGGTAAAGCAGACAGGACTCCGGATGAACGGAGGAAAAACGGAAACGCAGGAAACAGGTTCGATTCTTGAAAAACTGCGCGCCGATGTGTTAAAAGGCAATATCAACGGAATTGCGGCGGATACAAAGCAGGCGGTAGAAGAGGGCCATGAACCTAAGAAACTGCTGGATGATGTACTTCTTCCGGGGATCAATGAAGTGGGAGAACTTTTTGATAAGGGAAAATATTTTCTGCCCCAGTTAATCGCCAGCGCCGAGGCGATGAAGTCGTCGATTGAATATCTGGAACCGCTCCTGATGGAAGACCATTCCGGTAAGGAGATGCCCACGGTGGTAATTGCAACCGTGGAAGGAGATATCCATGATATCGGCAAGAACCTTGTTGCGCTGATGTTAAAAAATTACGGGTTTCATGTGATTGATCTCGGCAAGGACGTTCCGAAAGAGAAGATTATTGAAGCCGCGATCGAACATAAAGCACAGGTGATTGCGCTTTCGGCGCTTATGACAACGACCATGCAGCAGATGAAGCATGTCATTCAGTACGCGAAGGAAAAAGAAGTGAATGCCAAAGTAATTGTCGGCGGCGCCGTTATCACACAGGAATATGCGGATGAGATCGGTGCGGACGGTTACTCGAAAGATGCCGCGGACGCGGTAAAACTGACGCAGCGGCTTTTATGTTAATTTGAAATTTTGCAAAAATGATGGAGGATAACTATGATAGGTGCGGATGCAATCGTAAAGTGTCTGGAAGAAGAAGGGGTAGAGTACGTTTTCGGCTATCCCGGCGTTGCAATTTGTCCATTTTATAACAGTATTCTGGAGTCGGATATTAAGACAATTCTGATTCGGACGGAGCAGAATGCCGCGCATGCGGCCAGCGGTCTTGCACGGGTAAGCGGTAAAGTCGGCGTATGTGCGGTCACCTCCGGTCCCGGCGCAACCAATGTGATTACGGGAATTGCGACAGCCTTTGCCGACAGCATTCCGTTAATCTGCATTACCGGGCAGGTCAACAGCGAACTGATCGGTTCCGATGTTTTTCAGGAAGCGGATATTACGGGCGCCGTGGAATCCTTTGTCAAATACAGCTATCTGATCAAAGATGTGAACGAAATTCCGAGAGTTTTTAAGGAAGCCTTTTATATTGCCAATTCCGGGAGAAGAGGCCCGGTGCTGATCGATGTGCCGATCGATATCCAGAAGGCCGCTTTAAAGAAATTCGTTTATCCGGAAAACGTAAACCTGCGCACCTATAAACCGACGGTCAGAGGACATGCCGTTCAGATCAAAAAAGTGATCGGAGAGCTGGCGAAGGCAAAACGGCCGATTATCTGCGCGGGCGGCGGCGTGCTGCTCAGCGGTGCGGAAGGACAGCTGCGCGCTTTTGCGGAAAAATACAGCATTCCGGTCGTTTCTACGATGATGGGCATCGGCGTTATGCCGACGAAACATCCCATGTATTACGGCATGGTGGGTAATAACGGCAAGCCCTGTGCCAACCGGGCGATGAACGAATCCGATCTGCTTATCATGGTCGGCGCGAGAGTTGCGGACCGGGCGGTGAGCCAGCCTGATCTGATAACGGAAAACAAGGTTTTGGTGCATATCGATGTGGATCCGGCGGAGATCGGCAAGAACGTGGGGCCGGCCATTCCGCTGGTGGGTGATGCGAAGCATATTTTCGAGGACATTGTCAAAGAAGAGTTTACCTGTGAACATGACGCCTGGATTGAAACGTTGAACCGGTACAGGGATACGATGGGCAAAAAAAGAAATCCCGATCCCGCATATGTGGATCCCGCGGAATTTATCCGCCTGTTATCCGAAAAAATGGACGATAACGCCGTTTATGCAGCCGATGTGGGACAGAACCAGATCTGGTCATGTTCCTATCATATTGTGAAGAACGGAAGATTTCTGACGACCGGCGGAATGGGCACGATGGGTTATTCCATTCCGGCCGCGATGGGTGCGAAGCTGGCCTGCCCGGACAGACAGGTAGTTGCGGTATGCGGCGACGGTTCTTTCCAGATGTCCATGATGGAGCTTGCGACCATGCGGCAGTTCCATGTTCCCGTCAAAATCATTGTCCTGAAAAACAATTATCTCGGCATGGTAAGGGAATACCAGCATTATAATTATAAAGATCATTATTCCGTCGTGGATTTATCGGGAAGTCCCGACCTGGAAAAACTGGCGATGGCATACGACATGAAATTCATGCGGCTTTTTAACATGGAAAATGCGGAAACAGCGATTGCGGAATTTTTATCTCAGGACGAATCCGTGTTGTTAGAATGTATAATCGATCCAATGGATTTGGTGTAAAGGGAAATTCTGAATAAAACCGCGGCAAGGCTGCGGCATGGAGGTTGGCATGAAGAAAATATATTCGGTATTAGTTGAAAACAGATCCGGTGTACTCTGCAAAGTAGCGGGGCTGTTTTCCAGAAGAAGCTACAATATTGATTCCCTGGCGGTCGGAGAAACCGACGATCCGGCGGTATCCTGTATGACGATCGTAAGCAGCGGTGACGAACGGACGATTGAACAGATCGAAAAGCAGCTTAACAAAAAACTGGATGTCATCAAAGTAAAGACTTTTGACGAGACGGCCAGTGTCAGCAGGGAGCTGATGCTGATTAAGGTAAAGTATAACAAGGGCAACAGACGGGATATTATGGAAACCTGTGAGATCATGAAAGCCGATATCGTCGATATGTCCAAAAACCTGATGATTATTCAGATCTGTGATGTACCGGAGAAAACCGCGCTCATGATCAAAATGCTGCAGTCGATCAGCGTAGTAGAAGTTGCGAGAACCGGAACGCTGGCGCTTCCCAAATGTATCGAAACGGAATGATGCGGGCAGGAAAATCAAAAACCAGGGAAAGTGCACGGTTCAATCAATGATAAGAAGACATAAACTTACGACGACCAGAATAATCATGCTGGGCTTTTTCATAGGAGCCATTATGGGGATGGTATGCCTGATGCTTCCGTTCAGTGTAAAGTCGGGACAGTCAATCGGTTTTTTTGACGCACTGTTTGTTGCCATGTCCAGCATCTGTGTTACCGGTTTATCGACGGTCAATGTAGGACAGACTTTTTCAGGCTTCGGCCAGGTAGTGCTTTTGTTTTTAATACAGTTTGGCGGTCTCGGCATCGTAACTTTTTCGACAATCGTATTATGTTTGTTCCGCCGAAGAATTACGTTATCGGACAGAATGCTGATTCAGAGCGCCTATAATCTGGATACGCTTTCGGGGCTGGTACGGCTGACCATGAAAATTTTAAAGGTAACGCTCTGTCTGGAGGGCGTGGGCGCTGTCTGTTATGCGTTTGTATTCGTTCCGCAGTTTGGCATAAAGGGAGTCTGGTACAGCATCTTCCATGCGGTGTCGGCGTTTTGTAATGCGGGAATCGATCTGCTTGGGGGGAACAGCTTCTGTGATTATGCGGACAATATGATCATAAATTTCACGACGGTCTTTCTGATCATCGTAAGCGGCCTGGGGTTCCCGGTATATTGGGAAATTCTGAGAACGGCTTCCGGCCGATTCGGAAAAAAAGACCACCAAAGCGGACGGAAGATGAATCTTCATGCCAGGATTGTCATTTTGGCCACGGCGGCATTTATTGCGGCCGGCATGGCGCTTACCTTATTATTTGAGTATGACAATCCGGATACGCTCGGCGGCATGAGCCTGCCGCAGAAACTGACGGCATCGCTGTTTCAGTCCGTTACGCTGCGTACTGCCGGTTTTGCCACGATTTCACAGGAATGTTTCCGGCCGGCTTCCTGCATGGCCTATCTGATTCTGATGTTTGTCGGCGGTTCGCCGGCCGGAACGGCGGGCGGCATTAAAACGGTAACGGTCGTCCTGCTTTTTGCCTCCATGTTTGCCAATATCAGGGGAAAAAGCGATGTCGTTGTCATGCACCGGAAAATATCGGATGATACGATCAGAAGATGCGTGGCGATCGCGGTATTCAGCCTTTCCGCGTTATTTTTGCTGACTATGGCGCTCCTGGCCGTTGAACAAAGCAATTTTCTGGATACGGTGTATGAAATGACGTCGGCGATCGCAACCGTCGGTCTGTCGAGGGGGCTGACCGGCGCACTTGGCCCGGCGGGAAAACTGATTGTTACCCTCACCATGTATCTGGGACGTATCGGGCCGATTACGCTCGCGCTTGCTTTTAACAGCAGAAGACCGCTCGATAACATTACTTATTCGGAAAGTAAGGTCATCGTCGGATAAACGGCACGGGATTTCGTTGAAAAGGGGAAAGACAGGTTAAGATCATGAAAAAAAATGCACAGAAAGAATATATCGTTATCGGCCTCGGCCGGTTTGGAAGCAGCGTGGCAAAGCAGCTGGAGGCAAACGGCTGCCGGGTGCTTGCGATTGACCGTCAGGAAAAGCGGGTGAACCAGATTGCCGATTATGTAACGCTTGCCATGTGTGTAGACGTAGGAAACGAAGAAGCGCTGCGGGAACTGGGCGGCAGAAATTTTGACGGCGCGGTCATTTCTATCGGACACAGCCTGGACGCTTCGGTGCTGGCCGCGATCTGGGCCAAAGAACAGGGCATCGGACAGATCATCGCCAAAGCCTATGATGAGATGCAGGGAAAGATTCTGACGAAGCTTGGCGTTGATGAAATCGTTTATCCCGAAAAAGAAATCGGCGTCCATGTGGCCAATGTCCTCGCGTTTAACAACCTGTTCGATGCCATCGAACTGACTGCCGAATATTCGATTGCGGATATTCCGTCTCTGAACGGCTGGGTTGGAAAAGATCTGAAAGAACTGAACCTTCGGAAAAAATATGGTGTGAACGTTATCGCCATCAAAAGAGGCGGTGCGCTGCTTATCAATCCGTCGGCAGATGACCCGACGCAGAAAGACGACATTTTTGTGCTGCTCGGTAAAAATAATACGTTAAAAAAGATTGTGAACGCATACGATGCCGAGAAAAAATAGACGGATAAGAAAATTTGGGAAATTCCGGCCGGCGGAGGCGTTGACTTTTCAGGGTATAGTTGTTACAATTATTAACAGTATTCAGTATGAAAAGAATGTGCAAAAGGCAGTATGATTCCGTTTTTTGTTTTGCCTGTGCGGCAATCACAGAAAAGTTTGTAGGAAAACCATGAAAGGCGGAGCAGATTTATGAACAGAAAAGTACTTCAGCTTCTTGTTGACAATACGTCCGGCGTATTAAGCCGTATTTCCGGGCTGTTTTCCAGGCGCGGCTACAATATCGAAAGCATAACGGCCGGCGTGACTGCGGATCCCAGGTATACCCGAATCACAATCGTGACATCAGGGGATGATGAGATTTTGGATCAGATCGAAAAGCAGGTTGCCAAGCTTGTTGATGTCCGGGATATTAAGGAACTGAAACCGAGCGAGAGCGTTTACAGGGAACTCGCGCTTATTAAGGTGAAAGTCTCTGCCGAGAAAAGGCAGGGTGTTATCTCGGTAGTGGATATTTTCCGGGCAAAAATTGTCGATGTTTCCAAAGACAGCCTGATTATCGAGCTGACCGGAAATCAGGAGAAAATCGGCGCTTTTATTGATCTGCTGGATGGTTACGAGATTCTGGAACTGGCGAGAACGGGCATTGCGGGACTCGGCAGAGGCATTGAGAATGTAACTTATTTATAGAATCGTTAGCTGGAGGGGAATGTGAATACCCTTTTTAGTTATATAGAAAGAAAAATGGAGGATGAGAAAATGGCTAATATTTTTTACCAGGAAGACTGTAATTTGTCTTTGCTGGAAGGCAAGACGATTGCGGTAATCGGTTATGGAAGTCAGGGACATGCGCATGCTCTGAACGCGAAAGAATCCGGCTGCCATGTGATTATCGGTCTGTATGAAGGCTCTAAGTCCTGGGCGAAAGCAGAAGCGCAGGGGTTTGAAGTATATACGGCTGCTGAGGCGGCAAAGAAAGCCGATATTATCATGATTCTGATCAATGATGAGTTACAGGCTTCCATGTATAAGAATGACATTGAGCCCAATCTGGAAGAAGGAAATATGCTGATGTTCGCTCATGGCTTTAACATTCATTTCGGATGTATTGTACCGCCTAAAAACGTAGACGTTACGATGATCGCGCCTAAGGGCCCCGGCCATACGGTAAGAAGCGAATATCAGGCGGGAAAAGGCGTTCCCTGTCTGGTAGCGGTTCATCAGGATGCGTCAGGTAAGGCACAGGATATCGCGCTGGCTTATGCACTGGCGATCGGCGGCGCAAGAGCGGGCGTATTGGAAACCACTTTCAGAACGGAAACGGAAACGGATTTGTTTGGCGAACAGGCGGTATTGTGCGGTGGTGTCTGCGCACTGATGCAGGCAGGCTTTGAAACGCTGGTAGAGGCCGGATATGATCCGAGAAACGCATACTTTGAATGTATTCATGAGATGAAGCTGATCGTAGATCTGATTTATCAGTCAGGCTTTGCGGGCATGAGATATTCCATTTCCAATACGGCGGAGTACGGCGATTATATTACAGGACCCAAAATCATTACGGAAGATACGAAGAAAGCGATGAAGAAGATTCTTTCCGACATTCAGGACGGTACTTTTGCGAAAGACTTCCTGCTCGACATGTCTTCCGCAGGTTCGCAGGTACACTTCAAGGCGATGCGTAAACTTGCTTCCGAGCATCCTTCCGAGGTAGTCGGAGAAGAGATCAGAAAACTCTATAGCTGGAACGGCGAGGACAAGCTGATCAATAACTAAATGTTTGTAAAATAATTCATTGTAAGTTACTTTATTTAATGTGAGAAGAACGACTCTGATGAGCCGTTCTTTTTCAGTTTTATGCGGCATGCCCGTGATTATGAAAGGTAAAATTATGAGAGAAAAAGCGAATATTGGGGAACAAAAGATGAAAGGATTCAGGAGCCTTACGATAATGTTCATTTTAATTATCTGTATTATGGTTTCCGTTCCTACGATTGGGCTGGCCTGTCTGGGTGTATTTGAAATGAGTGAGTCGATGGATGAGTCCATACAATTATATGAAACGGCAATGACGGAAGGTTATCAGGCAGAAATCAAGTCGCAGGTACAGGGAGCGATTGCAGTAATACAGGGTTATTATGACCGGAGCCAGAACGGAGAGCTGACGGAAGAAGAAGCGCAGACGATGGCCAGAGATGCGGTCCGCAACATGCGTTACCGGGATGACGCATCGGGCTATTTATGGATAGACGGGGCAGACTATACGCTTATCGTACATCCGATTCTGACAGAACAGGAAGGAAACAACCGGTATGATATGACAGACCAGAATGGCGTTAAGGTTACGCAGAATGTGGTATCTGTCGCAAAAGCCGGAGGCGGATTCCATGAATTTTATTTTACGAAGGCGGACGGTGTGACCGTTGCTCCCAAACTTGCATACTCTCAAATGTTTGAACCCTGGGGATGGGCAGTTGCTACCGGAAATTATGTAGATGACATGAATGCACAGATTGACGGTATGAAAAACAACATTCACAGTAAATTTTCCCGAATGCTTACGTTGTACGGCGTTGCCGCAGTAGTGATGCTGATTGCGGCGCTTATCGTATCCGCTTTTATCGGGATTCGGATCACCAGAGACATCAAGCTGGTAAATGATAATCTCGGCCAGGTTGCCAGAGGCGATTTGAGATTCCGCGTAAGTCCGACGCTGATGAGGCGGGCCGACGAGATCGGAACGATGGCGCGTTCCCTCGAAAACGTACATCGGTCATTGACGGATATGCTCAGCAATGTTATTCATACCGGCCAGAGTCTGAATCAAAGCAGCGAAAGATTCAGCGAGAAATTCGGACATATTTCAAGCAGTATCCGGGATACCAATCAGGCCATTGATGATCTGGCGCAGGGCGCGACCAATCAGGCAAATGATACGGAGACCGTGAATGGAAAAATCGTGGAACTGGATGGTGTTATTGAAACGGAAAGAAATGATATACATAAATTAGGGGAAGCCGTATCCGCTATGACACAGCATTCCGCCGGCGCTTCCGAAAGCATCGGCGAGCTGGATGAGATTACAAAGACGACGATTGAAACCATTAATATCGTATCCGAACAGACAAACCGGAACAACGATTCCGCCGCTCACATCAATAAGGCGATCGAAATTATCAAGGGACTTGCAAAACAGACGAACCTGCTTTCGCTGAATGCGAGCATAGAAGCTGCCAGAGCGGGTGAATCCGGAAGAGGATTTGCTGTTGTAGCGGAAGAAATCAGAAATCTTTCAGAGGAATCTTCGAACAATGCCCTGGAGATTGAACGGATTGTAAGGGAATTGGTTGATAACATCAGAGTTTCGGTCAGCAAAATGGATGAGGTTATGAACAACGTACAAAAACAGCAGAATTGTCTGGAAGAAACGAGAACGGCGTTCCATCTTTTAACAAAAGAGGTTTCCCTTGTGGAAGAAGTGACCGGTGAGATCGGTGAACAGACGAAAATTTTGGGGGCACTGAAAGAGATTGTAATGGATTCCATTAACAGTCTGGCCAGTGTGGTAGAGGAAAATGCGGCATCTACCGAAGAAACCAGCGCAGGTATGATGCTCCTGTCCGAAACGATCGGCGAATGTACGGAAGATACCCAGAAACTGGTAGAACTGAGTCATTTACTGAATCAGCAGGCGAGCAAATTCCAGTTGTAGGCAGTTTTTATGATACATAATATTTAAACAGTAAGGAGCCGCTGCAAAATGGATGCGTAATGATCCATGAAACAGCGGCTCTTTTGTTGTGGGGCGCCGGGGGGGGCTGTCTAGGAGTCTGATTTTGATGATTGTCCGGCGTACGCTTTTGTCATTTCACAGAATTTTCGGACGGCGGCCGGGCAGTCGGGCTGTATTTTCCCTGCGAATCCGATCTTTCTTTTGGGAACCGGGGCGGCTAACGGCAGTTTGATCAACAGGTTATCATCCAGTTCCTTTTTTACAAAATTGCCGATCACACAGGCGATGCCCATGTCAATGCGGGCAAACTCGATTAACAAATCCATTGTGGAGATTTCAATCGACTGGGAAATCTCGATTTTCTCATCGGCCAGATAAGAATCGATGTATCTTCTCGAAATATTTTCTTCATTTAACAGCATAAAAGTTCCGTTGTTCCAAATCAGGGAAAGATTGTTTTCATATAACATTTCCTGGGTTGTGCCGAGGCGGGTGGAGAGATTTTTAAGATATCGCCCGGTCGTTACAAATTCATCCTGTATTTCCATGACAGGCTGAAAAAAGAGCTCTTTTTTGTCCGGAACATCCCCGATCAGGCCGATATCGATGGAGCCGCGCTGCAAATCCCGTACCGTATCCATCGTTGGCTGGCATGCGATGGATACCCGGATATGCGGGTTTTCCTGGGTGAATCGTTTCAGATAAGGAAGCAGTACATATTTGCAGAGCGTTGTGCTGACGCCGATTGTGATCTGGCCGATGCCGAGTTCATTGATTTTTCGAAGCTGCTCCTCGCCATATGCGATGGAATCAAAAGCCTTCCGCAGATGTTCCGCAAGCATGGCCCCCTCGGCGGTAAGCGATACACCGCGGGAACTGCGGTAAAAGAGCGTCGTATGAAGAAGCTCCTCCAGACGGGAAATGGATTTGCTGACAGCCGGCTGGCTGATATAGAGTTCTTTGGCGGCCAGTGAGATATTGCCGGTCTGTGCGGCGGTATAAAAAATATGATAGAGATTCAATGTGCCTTCCATAAAGGCTCCTTTCTGTCAGGCCGGACCGTTCGGGAGACTGTTTTAAAGCGCAATAAACTTACATATTTATATTAGTATAACTGATAAGAATAGTAAATATAATTATTATATATTTTAAGAATAGAAAAGGATATGATATAATTTATTTACATTAAGCGGACAAGGGAAAATATACAATAAAGGAGGTTATCGCGATGGGAATGACAATGACCCAGAAAATACTGGCGGCTCATGCCGGCCTGGAAAAGGTGGAAGCGGGGCAGCTGATCGAGGCCGATCTGGATTTGGTACTTGGCAACGATATTACCAGCCCGGTTGCAATTAAGGAAATGGAGAAGATGAAGGTGGACGGCGTTTTTGACAAAGATAAGATTGCCCTCGTGCCCGATCACTTTGTGCCGAACAAAGACATTAAATCGGCGGAACACTGTAAATGTGTCAGAGAATTTGCGTATCGCAATGAGATTACAAATTATTTTGAAGTAGGAGAGATGGGCATCGAACATGCGCTGCTTCCGGAGAAAGGGCTGACCGTGGCGGGAGACGTTATCATCGGCGCGGATTCCCATACTTGTACTTACGGCGCGCTCGGCGCTTTTTCCACAGGCGTTGGAAGCACCGATATGGCGGCCGGCATGGCTACCGGGAAAGCCTGGTTCAAAGTGCCGTCGGCAATCCGTTTCAATATCGTGGGAAAACCCGATAAATGGGTAAGCGGCAAAGATGTTATTCTGCATATTATCGGTATGATCGGTGTAGACGGCGCGTTATACAAATCAATGGAATTTGTGGGCGAAGGGATTCAGAACCTGACGATGGACGATCGTTTTACCATCGCCAATATGGCGATTGAAGCGGGCGGAAAGAACGGCATTTTCCCGGTGGATGAATTAGCCGAAGCCTATATGAAGGAGCATTCCAAAAGAGGCTTTAAGGTTTACGAAGCGGATGAAGACGCCGTTTACGACGAAGAATATACGATTGACTTGAGCACGCTTCGTCCGACGGTTGCGTTCCCGCATCTTCCCGAAAATACAAAAACCATTGATGAGATCAAAGAAGACATTCAAATCGATCAGGTAGTGATCGGTTCCTGCACAAACGGCCGTCTGGATGATCTGCGGACTGCAGCGGAGGTACTGAAAGGCCGTCATGTGGCAAAAGGTATGAGATGTATTGTCATTCCCGCGACACAGGCCATCTATATGCAGGCGATGGAGGAAGGACTGTTGAAGACCTTTATCGAAGCGGGGGCGATTGTGAGCACGCCGACCTGCGGTCCATGTCTTGGCGGATATATGGGGATTCTTGCGGCGGGAGAACGCTGCGTATCGACGACGAACCGTAATTTTGTGGGCAGAATGGGACATGTGGATTCGGAAATCTATCTGGCAAGCCCTGCGGTAGCGGCGGCCAGCGCGGTGACGGGTAAAATTTCCTGTCCCTGCCGGCTCTCATAACGAAACTACCCGGCATCAATTGCAGAATGAGAAAGGAGCAGCAGAAAATGAAAGCAGCAAAAGGAACTGTTTTTAAATATGGCGACAATGTGGATACGGATGTTATCATTCCGGCCCGTTACTTAAATTCTTCCGAACCGTCGGAGCTGGCGGCGCATTGCATGGAAGATATTGACAAGGAATTTATCGGCAGAGTACAGAATGGCGATATTATGGTGGCAACCAAGAATTTCGGATGCGGTTCTTCCAGAGAACATGCGCCGATCGCTATCAAAGCGGCCGGAATCAGCTGTGTTATTGCCGAAACTTTCGCAAGAATTTTTTACCGGAACGCAATCAATATCGGACTCCCGATTATAGAATGCCCGGAGGCCGCAAAGGATATTGAAGCGGGCGACGTGGTGGAAGTGAATTTTGACACAGGTGTCATTACGGACATTACCAAAGGAACTTCTTACAAAGGCCAGGCCTTTCCGGAATTTATGCAGAAAATCATTGCGGCGGAAGGACTTGTAAATTATATCAATCAGAAGTAATGCCGCCGGATTGAGGCATTCTGAAACCGGATATGACGAAAACATATTGGCGGCGGTATAATGGGACATTTCAATATAAAGAAAAAGGATGCTGTGCTTTATCAGGCATGGCATCCTTATTTTATTGTTTCTTTTAAATTGCTGTAATCGCAGCGCCTTGTTTCAGGAAACGGCCATAACCTGAACCAAAACACGATAATAAATTTTTTTAGTAATTTTGCTAAAAAAGTATACAAAAAAAGCTGAAAATATAGTATTATTAGTAATAGGAACTTGGTTCAAATACTTATTGATAGGGGAATGAAATTATGCTTGCTACATTAATACCATTATTTGATGAAACAATGACTGTGAAAGCTTACTCTTTGTTTGCGCAAAAAGAGAACCGCCTGCTGAATCCAAGCTATCTGGGCGCCGGAATTACCGATGGAGTCCATGTGGCCGGTTTCGATCTGATTGAAAGCATGGGAATTGAAACGATATCCTCAGATAAGGAAATTTTCGTGGAAGTTAATAATATTTCCATCTTTTCAAACATTGATGAACAATGTCAGGCACCGCATGAAAGGCTGGTTCTTTTGGTAGATCATACGATCACGCCGGAAGAAATGTACCTCAAACGATTCAGGGAATTAAAGGAGATGGGTTTTTATCTTGCGATCAGAAAACTTCCCATTGAAAAATTTGAGGCGTATCAGGAAGTGCTCCGTCTGATGGATTATATTCTGCTGGATTATAAAAAACTCAATATTGGGAATGCGAAGGCTTTTTTCACGAAATATTATCCGAACATAAAAATGTGTGCGGTTAATGTCGATTCGCAGGAAGACTATGACAATCTGAAGAAGATGGGCGAATTTGATCTCTATGAAGGAAAGTTTTTCCGTCTTCCGGTCACGGCCAATAAGCAGACGGAAGTCGCGCCGCTGAAAGCGAATTATATTGAGCTGTTAAATATCGTCAATGATGCCGACTTCGATCTGGCGGATGCGGCGGATGTTATTGGAAAGGATACGGCACTCGTCATTTCATTGTTGAAAATGGTAAACAGAATGACTGTCAACTCGGAAATAACTTCTATCAGACATGCTGCGGCAATGATGGGACAGAAAGAACTGAAACAGTGGATTAACACGGCGGTTACGAAGGAACTTTGTGCCGACAGGCCAAGTGAAATTACCAGAATTTCCCTTCTTCGGGCAAAATTTGCGGAAAATCTTGCACCGCTGTTTGAAATGGCGGTACATTCTTCGGAACTTTTCCTGATGGGGCTGTTTTCCGTATTGGATCTGATTTTGGATAAGTCGATGTCGGAAGCTCTGGATATGGTGAAAGTATCCAGAAGTATTGAAGAGGCATTAATCAGCCATCAGGGAGAGCTTGCACCGGTGCTTGATTTTATCCTTCAATATGAGAGCGCTTCCTGGCAGGAAGTTTCCAGACAAATGCTTCTCCAAAATATAGATATGGATCCTGTCTACGATGCCTATATCAGATCCTTACAGTGGTATCGTGATCTGACAGGCGTAGAATAAGACGGCATAATGCGTAAAAATTCAGACTGCATTTATATCTTATCTAATATAAATGCAGTCTTTTTGTTTGATTGAAATTAAAATGCAAAGTTTGCTTGACAAAATATGCAAAGCAAACTATACTAAACATGCAAAGCGCGCTTGGCAAAAGAACAAGAGGAACTATGAAAACGAAAATTAAAGAATTACGAAAGGAAAGAAAAATGTCTCAGGAGGAACTGGCAAATGCGGTTGGGACAACGAGGCAGACGATCACCTCGATTGAGGTGGAAAAATATACGGCCTCTTTGGTTCTGGCATATAAAATTGCGCATTTTTTCGGGCTGCCGATTGAGGCCGTATTCGATTTTTCGGATGTGGAGGAGATTTGAGTATGGATAAGATGAAGCAGGAAGTAAAAGAAAAACTGAAATATTGGGAGGGGATCAGTGCATTGTTTGCGATTCTGGTATCTGTAAACTTCTGGAATTATTCAGGAAGCATAAACGGCGGCGATCATTTTACAGATTTCTTCAGAGGATTCCAGTTGGGAATTGCGATGGTATTTTTAGTATGCGCCATATTCCATATTGTGCGGTTCCGGAAAATGATACGGGATGAAGAGGCATTGAGAGCATATTATATCAAAGAGCATGATGAAAGAAATATGGCAATCTGGAATAAATCGGGCGGAACCGTGCTGTATACCTGCGGAGTCCTGATTATCGGAGCGGCTGTTGTGGCGGGATATTTTGACCCGGTCGTATTTATTACGCTGCTTGTATGCGGTCTTTTCCTGCTGCTTGTCAAACGGGGGCTTTGCTTTTACTATTGCAAAACGATGTAACGTAAAAGAACGGCAAAATCAGGAATACCAAATAACAGATAGCTTTCCCGCAAATCTTCTGGTATAATATGCGTAATGGCAATAAACTCTATTTACGGGAAAGGTATGGTCTTTAATATTATGGTCAACCGGGTCGATGGAAATCATTACTACGAATATACCAAAACACAGAACCTGAATGTACAGGACACCGGAGAGAAATTCAGTCTGGACTATAAACAGGAGGAACTGCCGGGCGGAAAATCCCAAAAAGAGAAAGAAGCATCGGAACGGGAGAAACAGAATACGGCGGAGCAGTCAGGCGTCAGGGTAGACATTTCGGGTTATGGAAGGACGGCCGGAACTGACAGGAAACAGGGAACATCCGCAAAGAGCGGAGAAGCGGCCGGACAGGGGCAGTCGGTCATATCCATGATTCAGGATATTTTCCGGACAGCAATAGCCGCTTTTAAAGACTTTTTCGATAAAATCTGGAATGATCCGCAGACAGATACGAAGGCCGCGGAACCGGGACTGGAAAATGCGCCGGAAGTCATGGATACGGCGCAGGAAAACGATAATCCGCCGCTTGTAAGAGACATGGGGACGGTGCCGGAAACAAATGAGCCGGAAACCGCAGAAACCTTTTATCAGAATGAGGCCCGTCTGAATCGGGAGATTCAGCCATATCTTCGAAAAGGGGATCTGAATCAGGTGATTAATCTTCTGACGGATAACGGTAAAAAGACGGCCGCTCGAAATTCAACGCTTCTGACATATTATGACAGAAACGGAAGAATGATAGAGCCGAGCGCGTCGGACAGCCAGAGAATTTTATACGGAGACAGAAATGCACGCAGGCTTTGATGCCTGCGTGTTTGTTGTCAGTTCAGTTTGCCGTTGTCAGGAATGGGTTTATCTATTGCGTATCGTAAGGAGAAACGACCCTGTTTTTTCCGTTTTTCTTTCCATAGTATAAACGTTTATCCGCGTGCGTAATGGTTTCTTCCATATTGTTTCCCGGTCTGTGCGCGGCTACGCCGAGCGTAAGAGAACAATGTATGGCGGTTTCGTGCAGACGGAAAGAATGATTTTCCACGTCGGAACGGATATTTTCTGCTATAACGCATGTATGATTCAAAGGTACCTTTGTCATAATTAAGATTTCTTCTCCGCCCCAGCGGCATACATGTCCATGATCGTTTACCTGATTTTGGATAATCTGAGAAATCTCTTTCAGGACAACATCTCCGAAATCGTGTCCATAAGTATCGTTTACTTTTTTGAAATTATCGATATCGCACATGATAAGACAGAAATCTTCTTCGGCTTTGATAACGGCATCAAAAAAGTCCTGCATGCTGCGGCGGTTGTACAGACCTGTCAACGGATCGATGCTGGCCATATTGTCGAGTGCAATATTTTTATCGCGCAGTAAGTTGGTCGCAGCCTGCATATCCATGATGAAAATGAGCGTAACCAGAAACAGAAAGCCGAAATTGCAGATAGAATTAAAAATATAAATAAACAATTCTACCGGGGACGGCACATTTAGCGGATAGAGAGCGCCCGTAAACATGGAGATCATACGACATCCAATAAAGGAAAAGAAAGCCGTAAGACCGAGCAGCGTAGGTACAAGATATTTCTTTTTCGGTTCATCGATCAGGGTCACACACATATAATAGCCGAACGGAATCAGGCCGATGGTATACTGTGCGAAACCAAAGCGCCAGCCAATGCAGATGGCCGCAACGAAAGAATGGATTATAATCTCCACATACGTGATATAAAAAGTCCTGATCAGCTCCTTGTCATATCCGTATTTGATAATGCTGATACAGCGCATATAGGTAATAACGCTGCCGATGTTAAACAGAATCAGCGGATAAACGCGAAGAAAACTGAAAAGGCCTACGAGAAAGATATGTACGGCCGTAATGGTATAAGTAATCAGTTTATATTTAAATTTTTCATCCTGAAGGCTGCGTTCCAGCAGGCTCTTGATCGTTTCGAATTTTGCTATCATATTCAATCAATTCCAATCTCAGGTATAGGATATTTATAAAATACGATAATCTGTAAAAACGCTATAAAATAAGTATATAGCAAAACAGCGGCAAAGTAAATTATAAAATCCGGATTATTGGGGAATCGGGAGAGTAATACCGCTTGTTTTTCCCGGATGCGTCCACTATAATAATACAGAAAAACAATCGGATAAAACAATCGGACGGAGGACAGACTGTGAACCAGGAAGCGTTTGAACAGGCCAAATTAAAAGTGCTGTTAAAACAGCACGACCCTCACGGATTCGGCACGCTGCAGGAGAAGACCGTGCATGCGGTAATGAAGTTGTATTATGAGCCAGATATCGATTATCACGAAGTGCCGATCGAGGGTTATATTGCGGATATTTATACGGGCCGCCGCATTATTGAGATCCAGAACGGAAATTTTAACCGTCTTCGTGACAAGTTAAACGCTTTTCTGCCCCTGTATCCGGTTATGGTAGTCCTTCCGATTCCGCATTTCAGATGGCTTATTTATATGGATGAAGAGAGCGGGGAACTGTCGTCAAGACGGAAATCCCCGGTCACGGGCAGTATTTACAGCGCCTTTCCGGAGCTGTACAAAATTAAAAACCATCTGACCAACCCGAATCTGTCCTTTGCGTTTCCGCTGATCGATATGGATGAATACCGCCTGCTTTCGGGTACAGGACGCGGAAAACGAAGACGGGGAAGCCGCTATGACAGAATGCCTTTATCGCTGTATGATGAAATTCTGCTGGAGCGGCCGGAAGATTTTATACAGGTGATTCCCTATGAACTGGAAGAACCGTTTACCGTAAAAGATTTTGCGAAAGCAGCCCATATAAAACGCGACCTTGCGCAGATAACGCTTCATATTCTGCACAGTATGGAACTCGTGAGCCGTCCCGGCAAACGGGGACGGGAATATTTATATGAGGTAAAATAGTACCGGGGAACGAAACCCTGTCCGGGCGGTCTATGACCTTCCATGTAAAGCAAATTCTCCGGGGCTGATACTTTACAGAAATTGGAAATTTATGATAAAATATTGAAGTATGCTGTTCGGTTTTGAGCGGCATTTGAAGTCGGAACAGAAAAGGTATGGGTATTATTCATGGCGAAGGAAAATAAATATGACGCATCCAGTATTACCGTGCTGGAAGGGCTGGAAGCGGTCAGAGTCAGACCGGGTATGTATATCGGGAGCGTTTCCACGAAGGGTCTGAATCATTTAATCTATGAGATTGTTGACAATGCGGTAGATGAGCATCTGGCCGGCTATTGCAATACGATTTATGTGACGCTTCAGGCGGATGGTTCCGCAACGGTGGAAGACGACGGCCGCGGGATTCCTGTCGGTATGCACGAGAAAGGCATCAGCGCGGAGCGTCTTGTTTTTACGACGCTTCATGCGGGCGGCAAATTCGATAACGAAGCCTATAAAACGAGCGGCGGTCTCCATGGCGTCGGTTCTTCGGTTGTAAATGCCCTGTCCACCTGGCTTCATGTACAGGTGAAGACAGAGGGATTCATATATGAGGATAAATATGAGCGGGGCGTTCCGGTTCTGGAATTGAAGAACGGACTTCTCCCGGTGGTCGGAAAGACGAAAGAAACAGGAACGAAAATCAGCTTCCTGCCGGACGATACGATTTTTGACAAGACCTGGTTTAAAGAGGATGATGTAAAGAGCCGTCTGCACGAAACTGCGTATCTGAATCCGAATCTGACCATTGTTTTTGAAGATAAGAGAAAAGAAGAGCCGGAACATATAAAGTTCCATGAACCGGAAGGTATTATCGGTTTTATCAAAGATATGAACAAATCAAGAGAAGCGATTCATGACGTCATTTATTTTCAGGGTGAAGCGGAAGGCATCAATGTTGAAGTCGCCTTCCAGTATGTGAATGAGTTTCATGAGAATGTGCTCGGTTTCTGCAACAATATCTATAATGCCGAAGGCGGAACCCATCTGACCGGCTTTAAAACCATGTTCACCAATGTAATAAATACCTACGCGCGCGGGCTGAACATCCTGAAGGAAAAAGACATCAATTTTACGGGGGCCGACGTCAGGAACGGCATGACGGCCGTCGTTTCCATCAAACACCCGGATCCCCGGTTTGAGGGCCAGACGAAGACGAAGCTGGACAACCAGGATGCGGCCAAGATCGTCAGCAAGGTAACGGGAGATGAAATCGTCCGTTTCTTTGACCGGAATCTGGAGACATTGAAAAGCATTATCGGCTGCGCGGAGAAGGCGGCGAAGATACGGAAGGCGGAGGAAAAAGCCCGGACGAATATGCTGACGAAGCAGAAATTTTCCTTTGATTCCAACGGCAAACTGGCAAACTGTGAGTCCAAAGACCCTGCCAGATGTGAAATTTTTATCGTGGAAGGCGATTCCGCAGGCGGAAGCGCGAAAACGGCCAGAAATCGAATGTTTCAGGCGATTCTGCCGATTCGCGGCAAGATTCTGAATGTGGAAAAAGCGAGCATTGACAAGATTCTGGCCAATGCGGAAATCAAAACGATGATCAATGCTTTTGGCTGTGGTTTTTCCGAAGGTTACGGAAATGATTTCGATATTTCCAAACTGCGTTATGATAAAATCATCATTATGGCCGATGCCGACGTGGACGGCGCGCATATTTCCAATCTGCTCCTTACGTTGTTCTATCGCTTTATGCCGGAACTGATTTTTGAAGGACATGTTTATATTGCAATGCCGCCGCTTTATAAGGCAATGCCGTCAAAAGGAAAAGAAGAATATCTGTACGACGATAAAGCGTTGGAAAAATACCGAAAAAGGCACAAAGGACCGTTTACTTTGCAACGGTATAAAGGTCTTGGCGAAATGGACGCCGAACAGTTGTGGGAGACGACGCTGGACCCGGAGACAAGAATGCTGAAGCTGGTGGAAATCGAGGACGCCCGCATGGCGTCCGAGGTAACCGAAATGCTGATGGGTACGGAGGTACCGCCGCGAAAAGCATTTATCTACCGACATGCAAAAGAGGCCGAACTGGATGTCTGACGGAAGAGGAGACCTATGCGGCGCATATCATAAACCGGCAGGAATTTGAAGCCATAGGGAACAGACGAAGTTATACGAGGGAGCAGTCTTATCATGGAAGATAACAGAATTATCAAAACCGAATATTCCGAGGTCATGCAGAAATCTTTTATCGATTATGCGATGAGCGTCATTATTGCCAGAGCGCTTCCCGACGTGCGCGACGGGCTCAAACCCGTACAGCGGCGGACGCTTTATGATATGTATGAGCTGGGTATCCGTTATGACAGGCCGTACCGTAAGTCGGCGCGTATCGTCGGCGATACGATGGGTAAATACCATCCCCACGGCGACAGCTCAATTTACGATGCGCTTGTCGTTATGACGCAGGACTTTAAAAAGGGTCTGCCTTTGATCGACGGGCACGGCAATTTCGGCAACATCGAAGGCGATGGCGCGGCGGCGATGCGTTATACGGAAGCGAGGCTGGAACGGATTACACAGGAAGCCTTTCTGGCCGATCTGGACAAGGATGTGGTCGATTTTCTGCCGAATTTCGATGAAACGGAGAAAGAACCCAGCGTTCTTCCCGTCAAGATTCCCAATCTGCTGATCAACGGTTCGGAAGGCATTGCGGTCGGCATGGCGACCAACATTCCGCCCCACAACCTGGCGGAAGTCATCAATGCGATGAAGGCCTTTATGCTGGATGAGAATATCACGACAAGAGAACTGATGCGCTATGTCCTGGGGCCGGATTTCCCGACAGGAGGCATTGTCATCAATCAGGATGAACTGCTGCATATTTATGAAACCGGGGCAGGAAAGATCAGAATCCGCGGCAGGGTAGAAGTGGAAAAACAAAAGGGCGGCAAAGTGAATCTGGTCATTACGGAAATTCCCTATACGATGATCGGCTCTTATATCGGAAAGTTCCTGATGGATGTGGCATCGCTTGCGGAGACCAAGAAAACACAGGATATCGTCGATATCACGAATCAGTCTTCCAAAGAAGGAATCCGCATCGTAATCGAGCTGCGCAAAGACGCGGATGTAGAGAACTTTACCAATATGCTCTATAAAAAGACGAAGCTGGAAGATACATTCGGTGTCAATATGCTGGCCATTGCGGACGGGAAGCCGGAAACGATGGGGCTGAAGCAGATTATTAAGGCAAACGTGGATTTCCAGTATGAAGTTGCCACGCGCAAATACAAAAATCTGCTGGCAAAGGAGCTGGATAAGAAAGAAATACAGGAGGGGCTTATCAAAGCCTGCAACGTCATCGACCTGATTATCGAAATTCTCCGCGGCTCCAAAGACCGGAACATGGCCAAAGCCTGTCTGGTGGAGGGAAAGACGGACGGCATCAAATTCCGTTCCAAAGAATCCAAAATTATGGCGGCCCAGTTGATGTTTTCCGAGAAACAGGCCAATGCGATTCTGGAAATGCGCCTGTATAAGCTGATCGGTCTGGAAATCGAAGCCCTGATCAACGATCATGAAGAAACGATGGCAAATATTTACCGTTATGAGGATATTCTGGCAAGACGGGATTCTATGGCACAGGTCATCATCAACGAACTGGACGAGATCAAATCAGCCTATGCGAGGCGCAGGCGGACGGAGATCACCAATGCCAAAGAGGCCGTTTATGTGGAGAAAAAAGTCGAAGAGATGGACATCGTTTTCCTGATGGACCGTTTCGGCTATGCGAGGACCATCGATTTACAGACTTATGAACGGAATAAAGAAACCGTACACGCGGAGAACAAGTATGTGTTTCAGTGCAAAAATACCGGGAAAATATGCCTGTTTACGAATACGGGTCAGCTCCACACGATCAAAGCGGCGGATCTTCCCTTCGGAAAGTTCCGGGATAAAGGCGTTCCCGTAGACAACGTCAGCAATTTTGAATCTGCAAGAGAAGAAATCATTTATGCGGCGAGCCAGACGGATTTGAATCTGTACCGCGTGATTTTTGCAACAAAACTTGCAATGTTAAAGGTGGTTGACGGCGGCGAGTTTGATGTGACGAAGAGAACTGTTGCGGCCACAAAGCTTCAGGAAGACGATGAGGTTATCAGTGTCGTAACGCTGAAAGAACAGCACAATATCGTTCTCCGGTCGAAAGGCGGTTATTTTCTTCGGTTTGCGCTTGACGAAATTCCGGAGAAAAAGAAAGGCGCCGTCGGCGTCCGCGGCATGAAACTCGGCGTTGGGGACAGTCTGGAAGCCGTTTATTATACCAAACCGACGGATGATACCGTCATTGAATATAAAGGAAAAGAAATCGAACTGAACAAGCTGAAACTGGGAAGCAGGGACAGCAGAGGCGTCAAAGTGCGCGTATAGGAGGAAACAGGATGCGGGTTATTGCCGGAAAAGCACGGAGTCTGAAACTGAAAACACCGGAAGGGCTGGAAACCAGGCCGACTACCGACCGAATCAAAGAAACGCTGTTTAATATGTTACAGCCCTGGCTGCCGGACAGCATATTTATCGATCTGTTCAGCGGAAGCGGCGGCATTGGCATCGAGGCGCTCAGCCGGGGAGCCAGGCATGCTTATTTTGTGGAAAATAATAAAAATGCCATTGCCTGTATTCAGGAAAATCTGCAGTTTACCAAAACGATGGACGATGCGACGATTCTGAAACAGGATGTATTGAGCGCGCTTTCGGGCATTCATGAGAAGGAGGCGGACGTCATTTTTATCGACCCGCCCTATGAACAGGGCTATGAGCAGCAGACGCTTGCGCATCTGGCCGGCCAGCCTTATGTAACGGAGAATACGCTGCTCGTTGTGGAAGCCCTGAAGGAAACGGATTTTTCCTATGTGGAGAAACTTGGGTTTACCATAACAAAAGAGAAATGCTATAAATCGAATAAACATGTATTTCTGAAAAAAGCTGAGGTTTTATAAACGCCGTTTTCAAATAAATTTCATTTTCAGGAATATTTTTAAAGACATTTTGAACGAAGTGATTTATGATATAATTAGATCCTCCGTAGACAAGAGGATACGGAAACGACAAATTTGAAAGACTGTTTTTAAGGAAAAGAGGCGTGTGATGAGGGCAGCAATTTATCCGGGAAGCTTTGATCCGGTTACATTTGGTCATCTTGACGTGATCAAAAGGGCCGCTGAAATTTTTGATGAATTAACGGTAAGTGTGTTGAATAATAAAGTAAAGACTCCATTGTTTTCTGTGGAAGAACGTGTTAAGATATTAGAAGAGGCGACGAAGAATCTCCCCAATGTAAAAGTGGATTCTTTCAGCGGCCTTTTAATTGATTATGCCAGACGTAAAGGCGTGCATGTAGCGATCCGCGGCCTGCGCGCGATTACGGATTTTGAATACGAATTGCAGATAGCGCAGACGAACCGGAAGCTTTCAGGCGGGGAACTGGATACGATGTTTTTGACGACCAGTCTGGAATATGCTTATTTAAGTTCTTCGAGCATTAAGGAAATTGCCAGTTTTAACGGCGATATTTCTCAGTGCGTTCCGGAATTTGTCGGGAAACTGGTTTATGAAAAATATGGTTATGACAGATAGGAGTAAAGATGAGCAGCAGAATCGAACAGTTAATCGATGAAATCGAAGATTATATTGACGGATGCAAATACCAGCCTCTTTCCAAGACAAATATTATTGTAAATAAAGAGGAAATCGACGAACTTCTGCGGGAGCTCCGCATGAAAACGCCGGATGAGATCAAACGATATCAGAAGATCATTTCCAATAAAGAAGCGATTTTGAACGATGCGCGCAACAAGGCGGAAGCGCTGATTAACGATGCGACTGTACATACCAACGAACTGATCAACGAACATGAGATCATGCAGCAGGCTTATGCCCAGGCGAACGAAGTCGTTACGCTGGCGACACACCAGGCCCAGGAAATACTGGACAATGCCACCATAGAGGCAAACGGCGTCAGAGCCGCGGCCGTACAGTATCTGGACGATATGCTGGCGAGCCTCGAAAACCTGATGACGACGACTTTAAATGCCACGACGGCACATTACGAAAGTTTCTTTAATACGATTAACGGATATAATGATATCGTCAAAGCGAACCGGGCGGAACTGATGCCGCAGAGCGTGGAAAAACTGCTGAAAGAAGCGGATTATGACGATAAAACGGAGGAATCTATCAATCTGGATTTGGTACAATGAAAGAATGCGTATGGTTATAGAAATGATTCAAAAGTTCACAATAAGCTGGTTTCAACGGGAAGCCGGCTTATTCTTTTTCACGATGGCAATGATTTCCATTCTGGTGCTGACCGGAGGCGGTTTCTTTGGGAAAGGGGTTTTAATCGTTCAGGCCGGTGAACAGACGGCCGCTTTGGAGACGGGGGAATCGAAAGGAACGGCGGACGGGGAAGCCGATACCGCCGATACGACAGAGACAGAGGCTGCCGACACGGTATCCCGGGACGAAAATATTGTGGTAGTGATCGATCCGGGGCATGGCGGTGAAAACCTCGGTGCGGAATACGGAGCGTATACCGAAAAAGAAATGACGCTTATCGTCGCCAAAGCGATGAAAGCCGAGCTGGAACAATACGAAGGCATTACCGTTTACCTGACAAGATCGGGAGACGAAGACCTGACGCTGGAGGAGCGGTGCGAATATGCGGCAGGCGTCAATGCGGATTTTCTCTTCTGCCTGCATTTTAACATGTCCGAATATCATACGCTGTTCGGCGCGGAAACATGGATTTCAGCATTCGGGGAGCAGTACAGCAAAGGATATGCGTTCGCGGCTGTTGAAATGGAACTGCTGCAGGAAATGGGCCTTTATTCCCGCGGCATCAAGACCAGGCTGAATGACCGGGAAGAAGATTATTACGGCATAATCCGTCATTCCACGGAACGAAATATGCCCTGTGTGCTGATCGAACACTGTCATCTCGACCAGAAGAACGATCAGCCGTTTTATGACGATCGGGACAAGCTGGAAGCTTTTGGAAGGCTGGACGCAGAGGCGGTCGCAAAATATTACGGACTGCGTTCCGAAAGCCTCGGAAAAGATTTCAGCGATTATCAGAATCTTTCCGTTCCGGTGCCCGTACAAACGATGAAACCGGATTCCACGGAACCGGATATCTGCATGATTGAACTCGTCAATCAGAATATGGAGAACGGCGAAGTAACGATCAGCGTTTCGGCGGCGGATTATGACAGCGGCATGCTCTATTATACTTACAGCTATAACGGCGGCATGACCTTTTCAGAGCTGCAGAGGTGGCCGGATAAATCAAAAGATACCTTTGAATTTACGCTGACCGTGCCGTCCGGCATGGTGCCGCAGATCATTGTAAACGCTTACAACGGTTACGATCTGTATACGGCGAGCAATTTACTGAGTCTTCCTTCCATGAATTACGAAACGGAACTGGCGGAAGACGGGGAAGCGGAAGAAGCGCCGGAAGAAGCGGTAGAAAGCGCCTCGGACAGCATTCTTGTAAAAAAAGCTGACAAACAGGAAGAAGAACGGGAAAAGACGACGCCTTTGACAATGGGATATTTCCTCCAGGTATGCCTGTTCTGTGCGCTGCTTGTTTTCGCGATGGCCTTTTCCATTATCCTGATTCTCAGAAGCCGGAAGAGAAGGCGAAGAAGAAGGCGTAAATAAGCCCGGTCAGGGCCGTCTGGATACATTTGTGCAGGAAATACTGCAAAATGGACAGATTTGTACCTTTTATCATACTGTATGTCTGTGCCATGCAGGAAAGACCGCCAAAGGGAAGAAGTGTCAGTATCATATAAAAGTTTCCTTTTCCGGCCCGGCTGATGCCGCTCGTGATTTCCAGCAGACAGTTGCACAAAGCAAGGAATCTGTCCGGCAGAGAAGAAAAAGGAGAAAACAGAATATTCAATAAATTAAAAAAGACCATGCAGCCCCCGAGTTTGCCGATGCCGATCATTCCCGACACGATGGAATCATCTATTGCGGTCAGGAGGGAAGGTCTTTTTGTCACAGAATATTTTTCCGGCCCGGAACTGACAGCCCGAAATTGACGCGGTGACACGGAAGCCGCCCGGAAGGCCGGAGACGATGCAGGCGCATAAGCCGTCGTAAAAGGCCATCCGAGCGTATAAAAACGCATTTTCGGTTCCGTTTCCGGCCAGCCGAGCAAATGCAGAAACGCACCGTATCCAAGCGGCACGCCGTACATGATCAGGAAGGGCAGATAATTGCCGGACAGGGAAAGCGTGCCCATGACGAAGCTGAGAAAATAGATCGGGCCGATATTATTGCAGAAGGACAGCAGATAGGCGCCTTCTTTTTCCGAGAGTTTTTCGACCTGGCATAGTTCGCCGACGACCCTTGCGCCCATCGGGAAGCCGCAGAGCATTCCCATCAGAATCACGTAGGAGCCGTTCATGGAAGTTCCCCAGATTTTATGGAAAAGGGGATGAAAGAAACGGGCAAAACCTTCCGTCAGATTCATACGCACCATAACGCCGGAGAGAACCATGAAAGGAAACAGCGTCGGAATCATTTTTCGGAACCACAGAATCAGGCCCGTATAGGCGTAATCCAGCGACCTTGCAGGATATCTCAGAAGCAGAAACGTCAGATAGAGCGCCAACAGCGTAAAAAGCAGTTGAAAAAAAGAGTCCTTTATTTTTCGTAACATAATCGGCCTTTTTGTTGCGGCTTTGTTTTATTATATGTATCAAAAACGAAAGAAATGATTGTCATGCCGCGGCAGGCGGCGCCGGAAGGATGGACGGAAGATGCGTCTTGATAAATTTTTGTGTGATTTGCAGTACGGAACGAGAAGCAGTATCAAAAAAGACATTAAGAACGGGCTGGTAACGGTTGGCGGTGCGGTTATCCGGAAGCCCGAATTTCAGGTCGATGAAACTTTGGACGAAATCCGGTACTGCGGCCGGCCCTGTATTTACCGCAAATACGTCTATTATATGCTGCATAAGCCGTCGGGAACCGTTTCCGCAACACAGGACGCGCGCGATAAAACGGTGGTTTCGCTATTGCAGGATACGGGCCGGAAGGACCTTTTTCCGGTGGGGCGGCTGGATAAGGATACGGAAGGGCTGCTGCTTATGACAAACGACGGCCCTTTAGCCCACGAACTGCTTTCTCCCGGCAGACATGTGGAAAAGGTTTATGAATGTTCACTTGCGGATTCCATCACAAAAGAACAGAAACGATCGCTGGAAGAAGGCGTGGATATCGGAGAAAAACGGCCGACCCTTCCGGCCGGCGTCACCATTCTTGATGAAAGGAAAATTGCCCTGACCATTACGGAAGGCAAATTCCATCAGGTAAAACGGATGGTCAGGGCGGTCGGCAACGAAGTCGTGTATTTAAAAAGAATCCGGATGGGCGCGCTGTTTCTGGATGACAGACTGAAACCGGGAGAATACCGGGAACTGACGGAGGAGGAAGTGGAAATGCTGAAAAAGCCTGTGCAGTCCGCGTGGCTGCCGGAACATATCGATGCGGTCATCTTCGATCTGGACGGTTCGTTAGTCGATTCCACATGGGTATGGAAAGCGATCGACGTCGAATACCTGAACAGGTTCGGTATCAAGCCGCCGCCGGATCTGCATCATCTGATCGGCGGACGCAGTTTTCATGAGACCGCGGCTTATTTCAAGGAACTGTTTCATATCCCGGATGAGGTGGAGCAGATCAAAGCCGACTGGAACCGGATGGCCCGGGAACGGTACAGCAGCGAAGTCCCGTTAAAAGCGGGGGCGGACGCATTTCTTGCGGCCTGCCGCACAAAACGGCTGAAACTCGGCATCGCGACGAGTAATTCCAGAGAACTGGCAGAAAATGTCCTTTCCGCGCATGGACTGAAAGGGTATTTTGACTGTATTATGACAAGCCGTGAAGTTACGAAAGGAAAGCCGGCGCCTGATATTTACCTGGCTGCAGCACAGGCGCTCGGCGTACCGCCGGAACGCTGTCTCGTATTTGAAGACATCGTGCACGGCATTCAGGCCGGGAAAGCGGCAGGCATGTGCGTATGCGCCGTATATGATGATGCTTCCGTTTACCAGGACGCCGAAAAGCGGGAACTGGCTGATTATTATATTCATGATTTTCGGGAATTAAACTGAGAGAAAGGCACAGGAGCAGAACAATGGGATTTTTACCGATATCCGCGGCGGATATGCGGAGGGCGGGAATCGAACAGCTGGATTTCGTATATATTATCGGGGATGCCTATGTGGATCATCCTTCTTTTGGCCATGCGATCATCAGCAGAATTTTGGAAGCCCACGGTTACCGGGTGGGCATCATTTCCCAGCCGGACTGGAAAGACGATCAAAGCATTGCGGTTTTGGGCAGGCCGCGGCTCGGTTTCCTGATTTCCGCCGGCAATATGGATTCCATGGTCAACCATTACTTCGTCTCGAAAAAACACCGTCCAAACGATGCCTATACGCCGGGCGGAGAGTCTTTGAAACGCCCCGATTACGCTACGGCCGTCTATGGGAATCTGATCCGGAAAACCTATAAGGATGTTCCCGTCATTATCGGCGGCATCGAAGCGAGCCTCCGCAGGATGGCCCATTATGATTACTGGTCCGGTCAGCTGAAACGTTCGGTTCTGCTGGATTCCCAAGCGGACATCCTTTCCTATGGAATGGGAGAAAAGGCCGTTGTCGAAATTGCGGATGCGCTGGATGCCGGAATTGCGGTAAAAGATATCACGTTTGTAAAAGGAACGGTTTATAAGACGAGAGATCTTTCCGGTATTTACGACGGCATTACGCTTCCTTCTTATGAAGCGATGCAAAAAGAACCGAAGCGGTATGCGGAAAGCTTCTCCGTTCAGTACCGGAATACGGATCCTTTTAGCGGAAAGACGCTGATCGAAACGTATCCGCATCAGGTCTATGTGGTGCAGAATCCGCCTCAGGAGCCGCTGACAACGGAAGAAATGGATGCGGTTTATGAACTGCCTTATATGCGTACATATCATCCTTCCTATGAGGCGAAAGGCGGCGTTCCGGCTGTTTCTGAAATACGGTTTTCGCTGACAAGCAGCCGGGGGTGTTTTGGCGGGTGCAGCTTTTGTGCGCTGACTTTCCACCAGGGAAGAATCATTCAGGCCAGAAGTCATGAATCTCTGATAAGGGAAGCGGAACAGATTATAAAAGCCCCGGATTTTAAAGGGTATATTCATGATGTGGGCGGTCCGACGGCAAATTTCCGGCGCCCCGCCTGCGAAAAACAGCTCACGGAAGGCGTCTGCCAGAACAGACAGTGCCTTTTTCCGAAACCCTGTCCGAACATGCGGGCAGATCATTCCGATTATCTGGCGCTGCTTCGGAAGCTGCGCGCTCTGCCGGGCGTAAAGAAAGTGTTTATCCGTTCGGGAATTCGTTTTGACTATCTGTTGGCGGACAAAGACGATACTTTTTTCAGGGAACTGGCGGAACATCACGTCAGCGGACAGCTCAAAGTAGCGCCGGAACACATTTCCGATGCGGTTTTGTCGCTGATGGGAAAACCGGGAAGAGCAGTTTACGAGCAATTTGTGAAAAAATATGATAAAATAAATACAAAGCTTGGGAAAAAACAGTTTCTGGTTCCTTACCTGATGTCGTCCCATCCCGGTTCGACGTTGAAGGAGGCTGTGGAACTGGCGGAATATCTGCGTGATCTCGGTTATATGCCGGAACAGGTTCAGGACTTTTATCCGACGCCGTCCACAATTTCCACGGTCATGTACTATACCGGTATCGACCCAAGAAACGGGGAAAAAGTTTATACCTGTAAAAATCCCCATGAGAAACTGCTGCAGCGCGCGCTGATCCAGTACCGCAGTCCTTCCAATTATGAACTGGTGCGGGAGGCGCTCATAAAAGCCGGAAGAGCAGACCTGATCGGTTTTTCCGATCATTGCCTGATACGGCCGCGGAACCAGAGGGACAGCGGGATGCGCGGGGAAAAACAAAAGAGAACGGATGAGATAAAGAACAGGGGAAGAGACGGCCGGAATAACAGAACCGCCGGAAAAACAAAGGGAAAAACAATTCGAAACGTACACAGGAGAAAAAACGATTCACGGAAAAAATAGCAATGTGACAACAGGAAAGGGGTGTATGTATGAATATTGCAATTATTACAGGAGCTTCCTCCGGGATGGGACGGGAATTTTCAAAACAGCTGGCGGGAAGTCTTTCCAAAACGGACGAGATCTGGCTGCTTGCGAGAAGAAGAGAGCCGCTTGAGCGGCTGGCGCTGGAGTTGACCAAAGAAGTCAAAGAGACGGCGGAAACACACCATGACAAAACGATCAAAATCAGGACCATCGCGATTGATATCACGGATGAGAAAAAACTTTCCCGGTTTGCGGAAGTGCTGATGATAAGGAACGCCGGCATATCGGTTCTCGTAAACTGCGCCGGCACGGGAATATACGGAGAGTTCGAAAAGCTGAGCCGGGATGAGGTAACGGAGACGGTCCGCCTGAATGTGCTCGCATTGACGCAGCTGACGAAGTTCTGTCTTCCCTATATGAAAAAAGGAAGCAAGATTCTGCAGGTTGCTTCCGGTTCCGCATTTCTGCCGCAGGCGGATTTCGCGGTTTACGCGGCGTCGAAGGCATATGTCTATTCGTTCGGAAGGGCGCTCGGTAAAGAACTGAAAGAGAAAGGCATTTCCGTGACGGTAGTCTGTCCCGGACCTGTGGCAACGCCTTTTTTGAATCACGCCTATGGAAGATATGGGGAAATGGGTTTTCTGAAGAAGATGGCGACGGCAAAGCCGGAGAATGTCGTGCGCAAAGCCTTAAAGGACTGCAGGCGGGGAAAAGCGGTATCTGTTTACGGCCTGTCGATGAACGTGCTGTATAAACTGACAAGGGGACTGATTCGATGAAAAAGAAAGTACAAAAGGGCAGTTACGGCTATCTGGCATATCAGAAAAAGGCGTCGCTGATTTGGACGATCCTGTTTTTTGCCCTGTCGTTTGCAGTATATATCATGGGTATTCTTTCAACCGGAAGCAATAAGAACCTGCTGACGATCGTTGCGGTGCTGGGATGCCTTCCGGCCTGCAAGAGCGCGGTCGGCATGGTTATGTTTTTCAGGGCGTCCGGATGCAGCCGGGAGGCCTGGGAAAAAATATCGGTTTATGATGACAGCCTGACCGGTTTATACGATATGTATTTTACTTCTTATAAAAAGAATTTTCCGATCAGCCACATGGTTCTGAAAGGAAACGTCATCTGCGCTTATACGGAGAGCGGCAAATGCGACTGCAATGCCGGTGAGAAACATCTGGAGCAGATGTTATTACAGGACGGTTATAAGCACATAACAATCAAAATATTTGATCATCTCGGCAAATACACAGACCGACTCGGTCAATTATCAAAACTGGATACGGAAGAACACCGGAACAGGCAGGAAATCATCCGAACACTCCGTTCCATTTCGTTGTAAACGAAATGTTTTTTGTTGTAAACGAAATGTTTTTTGTTGTAAACGAAATGTTTTTCCAATTTCCGTGACGGGAGGAAGATGTACCAAAAAACGATTACAGAACGGGAAGCGGGACAGCGGTTTGACAAATATCTGCATAAACTGCTCCCGGAAGCCGGCAGCGGCTTTTTGTACAAGATGCTGCGCAAAAAGAATATTGTGCTGAATGAAAAAAAAGCCGACGGAGCCGAAAAGATTGCCTGCGGCGATGTGGTGGCGATCTACTTTTCGGAGGAGACATTGCGGAAATTCATGGGAAACGGGGAAAATCCGGTGCGGAAAGAAGACAGAAAAGGGCTTTCGTCTTCGGCCGATACAGCCCTGTTGGGCATTACCGTTTTATACGAGAACGAACATATTCTGCTGGCCAATAAGCCGGCGGGCGTTCTGACGCAGAAAGCGGTGAAAGAGGATGTTTCCCTGAACGAATGGCTGATCGATTATCTGTTAAAAGAAAAACAGATCACGGCGGAAGAACTGCGCACTTTTCGGCCGGCCGCGTGCAACAGGCTGGACCGGAACACGAGCGGCATCGTGCTTTGCGCGAAATCCGTTCCGGGAGCACAGATGCTTTCTGAAGGGCTGCAGGCAAGAAGTTTACATAAGTTTTACAGGCTTTATGTCAAAGGCAGACTGGAAGAAGAACAGACGATCGAAGGTTTTTTACGGAAAGAGGAACGCGGCAATAAGGTACGGATATATACGGACAGAAAAGACGAGGCTTCCTTTATCCGGACAAGGTATATGCCAATCCGTCAGGAGCGGGATAAGACGCTGCTGGAAGCGGAACTGATTACCGGAAAAACCCATCAGATCCGGGCGCATCTTGCGAGTATCGGGCACCCGCTGCTTGGTGATTACAAATATGGCGACAGGAGCTTTAACGAACAATACCGCAGAAAGTATCAGGTAGAACATCAGCTTCTTCACGCATATAAAATTGTTTTTCCGCCGCTTACCGCGCCCTTTGAGGAAATCAGTGAAAGAACCTTCCGTGCGCCGGTTCCGGAAATTTTTGACAGGGTGCGGAACTGAAAATGACAACGGGGACAACGGGCAAAAGACCGCATTTTCGGAAGACGCTTCCTTCATAGAAAAAAGCAGATGACAGAGAAAGGTTTGGATTACCGGTATGGCAACATGGAATTCCAGAGGGCTTCGCGGTTCCACGCTGGAAGATTTGATTAACCGCACCAATGAAAAATATCTGGAGAACGGGCTGGCGCTTATTCAGAAGATACCGACTCCGATTACGCCGATTAACATCGACAAACAGAGCAGGCACATTACGCTCGCTTATTTCGAACAGAAGAGTACCGTCGATTATATCGGCGTCGTGCAGGGGATTCCGGTCTGTTTTGACGCTAAGGAATGCGCCATGGATACGTTCGCGCTTCAGAACATCCACGAACATCAGGTGGCTTTCATGGAACGGTTCGAACGCCAGAAGGGGGTTGCCTTTTTTCTGATCTATTATACCCATCGGGATATTTTCTACTACCTGCCTTACGAAATGCTGCGCTTTTTCTGGGACAGGGCGAAGGAGGGCGGCCGGAAAAGTTTCCGCTATGAGGAATTGAATCCGGCTTATGTTCTGCCAAAGAAACATGGGATTTTAGTGCCTTATCTGGATATGCTGCAAAAAGATCTGGAGGAAAGGCCTGATTAACATAAAAGCAACGACAAAAAATGGAGAGGAGCCTGCTATGATAAAGGACAGGAAAGGAAATCGAAAAATGTGTAAAAAAAATAACAGACATGGATGGCGGGCCGTACGGTTCAGCGTCCTGTTTCTTGCGATGTTCTTCTTTTGGGCCGGCGTGACGGCAGAATGTCAGGCGGCCGGTAAGGAGGGGGAAACCCGGGAAGCAGCCGGACCGCTGATTGCCATCGACGCCGGGCATCAGGCGAAGGGAAATAACGAAAAAGAACCGGTCGGGCCGGGGTCGGATAAAATGAAGGCAAAAGTTGCGGGCGGCACCAGCGGATGCGTCAGCGGCCTGCATGAATATGAGCTCACGCTCGCAGTCGCGTTAAAATTACAGCAGGAACTGGAAACACGGGGCTATACGGTTCTGATGATCCGGACGGAAAACGATGTCAATCTGAGCAATGCGGAACGGGCGGTTATGGCAAACGAAGCGGAGGCGGACGCTTTTATCAGGATTCATGCCGACGGCTCCGAAAATGCTTCCGCCAAAGGCGCCATGACGATCTGCCAGACAAAGGATAATCCCTACAACGCGTCGCTTTATGCACAGAGCCGGGCATTGTCCGACGCGGTACTGGATGGACTTGTGGAAGAAACGGACTGCAAAAAAAGAAAAGTCTGGGAGACCGATACAATGAGCGGCATCAACTGGTGCCAGGTTCCCGTTACCATTGTGGAAATGGGATTTATGACAAACCCGGAAGAAGACGCACTGATGGCGACGGAAGAATACCAGCAGAAGATTGCGGCGGGAATAGCCGACGGAATCGACGCATATTTTTCGGAATCGCAGAATTGACAAAGACTGTTTTTTTCGGTATACTACATATGTTTGCCGATCTGTTGCAATAGCGAATTAGCACTTTAAATTATTAAAGTATCGGCGGGCAGACATTCGCATTACTGCTGCTGTTATATCGGGATACAAAACGGAAAGGATATGGAAGTAAGATGAACAAAAAGCTGGTACATACGCCGGAAGGTGTCAGAGACATTTACGGCGATGAGGAAGAGAAAAAGCTGAGAGTGGAGAGACTTCTCTCGGAAAAAATTCACGCATACGGATGCCGGGATATACAGACGCCCACGTTCGAGTTTTTTGATGTTTTTTCCAAAGAGGTGGGAACAACGCCTTCAAGGGAGCTGTATAAATTTTTCGATAAAGAAGGCAATACGCTTGTGCTCCGGCCGGATTTTACGCCGTCCATCGCCCGCTGTGCGGCCAAGTATTTTATGGATGAGGAAATCCCGCTCCGCCTCTGTTATCAGGGGAACACGTTTACCAACACTTCCAATCTTCAGGGGAAATTAAAAGAAGTCACGCAGATGGGCGTCGAGCTGATCGGGGATGATTCCGTTTATGCGGATGCGGAAATGATCGCTATGGTGATCGAAGCGCTTTATCATGCGGGACTGACCGATTTTCAGGTGAGCGTCGGAAATCTGGAATATTTTAAAGGCATCTGTGCGGAAGCCGGTCTGGACGAAGAAACGGAACTCACGCTCAGAGAGCTGATTTCCGGCAAAAATTATTTCGGTGCGGAGGCGCTTTTAGCCGATAAAAAAGTGAGAGAGAAAGACAAGGCGGTACTGTTAAAGACGAGCGACCTGTTCGGCTCGACGGAAGCGCTGGAGGAAGCCGGAAAGGCGGTCAACAACGATCGTTCCTTCAAGGCGGTCGAACGGCTGAAGCAGGTGTATAAAGTGCTCTGTGACTACGGCGTGGAAAAATATGTTTCCTTTGACCTTACCATGCTGAGTAAGTATAATTATTATACGGGTATTATTTTCAAAGGCTATACTTACGGCGTGGGGGATACGATCGTCAAGGGCGGCCGTTACGATAATCTGCTCGGCCGTTTCGGAAAAGAAGCGCCGGCCATCGGCTTTATGATCGCGGTTGACGACCTTCTCCTTGCGATGGAACGGCAGAACGTGCTGACGGCTCATGGCACAAAGCGGATACAGCTTTATTATCGTGAAGAAAATTTCAGGGAGCGGCTGAAAGAAGCGAGAATGCTCCGGACGGAAGGAAAAGCGGTGGAATTGCTGCCGGAGAAAAAGCGGCGGGAAAAGGGGAGATAAATGTCTGCAAAGCAGGCAGATGGGAGTAAACATGAGTGAAGAAAGATATCTGACTTTTGCGCTTGCAAAGGGCAGGCTTGCCAACAAAACAATGGAACTGTTAGAGGAAATCGGCATTACCTGTGAAGAAATGAAAGACAAAAGTTCCCGGAGGTTGATTTTTGTCAATGAGGAAAAAAAGCTTCGTTTTTTCCTGGCCAAAGGCCCGGATGTGCCGACTTATGTGGAATACGGCGCGGCGGATATCGGGGTCGTCGGCAAGGATACGATTATGGAAGAGAACCGGCATGTTTATGAAGTGCTGGATTTGGGGTACGGGAAATGCCGCATGTGTATCTGTGGGCCGGACAGTGCGGAAGAGCTCTTGAAGCACCATGAGATGATTCGCGTTGCGAGCAAATATCCCAATATTGCCAAAGATTATTTTTATAATAAGAAACATCAGACGGTGGACATCATTAAGCTGAACGGTTCCGTGGAACTGGGACCGATCGTAGAGCTTTCCGACGTCATTGTGGATATCGTGGAAACGGGTTCCACGCTGAAAGAAAACGGCCTGCGGGTGCTGGAGGAAATCTGTCCGTTATCGGCCCGCATGATCGTCAATCAGGTGAGCATGCAGATGGAACCGGAGCGGATAAAAAGGCTGATTTCGGATTTGAAAAATCATCTGTAAAGGCAGCGGGACGTTTAACACCAGTTCCCGTCAGAAAACCGCATCCATTACTGTGAAGCTGAATTACAGCGTAAAATAGGAAGGCAGGAAGATATCATGAGAACGATACAATTAACGGAACAGACAAAACAGGATCTGTTGAACAGTCTTTTAAAGAGGAGCCCGGGCAATTATGCGGAATACGAGGCTGCCGTAGCGGAGATCATCGATAAAGTCCGGGAAGAAGGGGACGCCGCGCTCTTTTCTTATACAAAGAAATTCGATAAATGGGAGATAAACGAAGAAAATATCCGGGTAACGGAAGCGGAGATAGAAGAAGCCTTTGCGGAAGCGGAAGAAGAATTTATAGAGGTGATGAAGCGCGCCGCCGCCAATATTACGGCATTTCATCAAAAGCAGCTCCGCAACAGCTGGATTGATACGAAGCCGGACGGCTCCATTCTGGGGCAGCGCATTCTTCCGGTCAGCATTTCCGGCGTATATGTGCCCGGCGGCAAAGCGGCCTATCCGAGTACCCTGTTGATGAATGTGCTTCCCGCCAAAGTTGCCGGGGTGAAAAGAATCCTTATAACCACGCCCGCCGGTCCGGACGGCAAGGTCAATCCGGGAACGCTTGTGGCGGCTAAAATTGCCGGCGTCAATGAGATTTATAAAGTGGGCGGCGCACAGGCGGTAGCCGCGATGGCTTTCAGCACGCAGAGCATTCCTAAGGTCGATAAAATTACCGGCCCCGGCAATATTTTTGTAGCGCTCGCCAAAAAAGCCTGTTTCGGTCATGTCAGCATCGATTCCATCGCAGGCCCCAGTGAAATCCTTGTCATCGCGGATGAAACGGCGAATCCCCGTTATGTGGCGGCCGATCTGCTTTCCCAGGCGGAACATGACGAACTGGCCAGCGCGATTCTGGTGACCACAAGCAAAGAACTGGCGGAAGAAGTATCCGTACAGATAGAGGACTTTTTGAAAGAACTGTCGAGAGCGGACATTATCCGCAAATCTCTGGATAATTACGGTTATATTCTGCTTGCGGATTCTCTGGAAGATGCCGTTTCGGCGGCCAATGAGATTGCGTCGGAGCATCTGGAAATCCTGACGAAAGACCCTTATTATGTCATGACCAAAATCGAAAATGCCGGCGCGGTTTTCCTGGGGGAATATTCTTCGGAGCCTCTCGGTGACTATTATGCGGGACCGAACCACACTCTGCCGACAAACGGAACGGCGAAATTCTTTTCACCGCTGAATGTGGATGATTTCATGAAGAAAACAAGCATCATATCTTATTCCAGAGAAGCGTTGGAACGGGCGCACAAAGATATTGAGATGTTTGCGGAAAAGGAAGGGCTGACGGCACACGCCAATTCCGTCAGGGTAAGATTTCAATAGTCTGCGGAAACAGACGGACGGGAGTGAAAATGAGCAGAACTGCAAACGTAAAAAGAACGACGAAAGAGACGGATATTGTTCTTTCTCTTGCAATAGACGGAACCGGAAAAGGCGAAATAAAATCAGGAATCGGTTTTTTTGACCACATGCTGGAAGGATTTGCAAAACACGGGCTTTTCGACTTGACTCTGTCGGTCAATGGAGATCTTCATGTGGACGGGCATCATACCGTGGAAGATACGGGTATCGTGCTTGGACAGGCGGTCAGGGAAGCGGTCGGGGACAAAAAGGGAATCCGGCGTTACGGTTTCTTTATCCTGCCGATGGACGATGCGCTCTGCCTGTGCGCCGTGGATTTATGCGGACGTCCTTATCTCGATTTTTCCTGTGAATTTAAAACGGAACGGGTGGGCACGCTGGATACGGAACTTGTAAAGGAATTTTTTCAGGCGGTCTCATACAGTGCCGGCATGAACATTCATATCCGGATGCTTTCCGGAGAAAATGCGCATCATATGACAGAAGCGATGTTCAAAGCGTTCGGAAAAGCGCTTGATATGGCGACGGGAAAAGACGAAAGAATTACGGATGTGTTGAGTACCAAAGGCAGTCTGTCCTGAAAAACGGGACGTCAACACCATCGGGACAAACTGAGAGAAACGGAGAGTTATAATGTACAAGAAGCTGATACCATGTATTTATCTTTATAAGGGAAATGCCGTTAAAGGGTTTTCGGACAGCACAATTCTCGATACGAACCCGGCCGCGCTCGGTAAATTTTACGGGGATAACAATGCGGATGAATTGATTGTCTATGATCTGTCGGAAGGTGATGCGGAGCACGAAGAAGCGCTCGACATCATCAAAAGCATCTGTTCGGAGACGGAAGTGCCCGTTATCGGCGCCGGAAACGTACACCGGATGGAAGATATCAAAAAACTGCTTTATGCCGGCTGTAAAATGGCGGCGTTGAACTATTCCAAAGAAGAAAACATCGAAATTACGGAAGAAGTTTCGCTGAAATTCGGTAAAGATAAGATCGCCGCCTGCATAACGGATGTAAACGAAATTACGGACAATGCAGATCTGCTTGAAACCTATGTGGAAGAACTGATTCTTGTAAAAGAACGCTGCATCAAGGAAGCGGCCGCCGTTTCCACGCTGCCGATGATCGTTTCCGTGCCGGAAGTATCTCTTGATAAGATTCTGGAACTGCTTTCCAAAGACAATATATGCGGCATTTCCGGTTATGCGATCAATCAGAACGCCAAAGAACTGCTGGCCGTTAAAACTCTGTGTCAGACAAACGGCATTTCTGTCAATACTTATAGTGCGAAGATTACCTGGGATGAATTTAAATTAAATTCCGACGGTCATATTCCGGTTGTCGTTCAGGACTATAAGACCGACGAAGTATTAATGGTTGCTTATATGAACGAAGAAGCCTATCACAAAACGCTGGAGACAGGCAAGATGACGTATTACAGCCGGAGCCGGGATGAACTGTGGATTAAGGGAGAAACAAGCGGTCATTACCAGTATGTCAAATCGCTGACGGCCGACTGCGATAAAGATACGATACTGGCGCAGGTTTCCCAGGTCGGAGCCGCCTGCCACACGGGCGCACATTCCTGCTTTTTCAATGAGATCATGCGGAAAGAGTATGAGGAAAACAACCCGCTCCGGGTATTTGAAAAGGTATCTGCCGTAATTGAAGACCGGAAAATCCATCCGAAAGAAGGTTCTTATACCAATTATCTTTTTGATAAAGGAATTGACAAAATATTGAAAAAGCTGGGCGAGGAAGCGACGGAAATCGTGATTGCCGCCAAAAATCCCAACCCCAATGAGATCAAATATGAAATTTCCGATTTTCTTTATCATATGATGGTGCTGATGGCTGAGAAAGGCGTCACTTGGGAGGAAATTACGGCCGAACTGGCAAAAAGATAGACAGGAACTTTCCGATAACGCTGCATATCCGTTCTTTTTTCATGCTTGTTTTCATAAAATTAGTTGAAAAATGAAATATATCGCAGGCGGATGGAAAGGCAGATATGGAAAAACAGGAAAAAAGACAGGTTCCGGTTGAAAGAAAGATGAGACTGGCACAGTACATACGGGCGGAAAATATGGATAACCGCATGAAAATCAGGCAGCGGGAACAAATCCTGTACGGAACGGAAAATCTCCCGCCGGTATGGAACAAGAACGAACCGCTGCGTCCAGAACGGTATGAGCTGCAGGGAGGCGGAGGGACGGAAGAACCGGCTCCGGTTTCCAATACGTTTCGTCTTCGCATGGCGGCCGCAATTTTGCTGTTCATCGGATTTTTGTTGTGCGATGCGGGGCAATACCGTTTGTTTGGCTATTCCATGAACGATATTTACGGCATGATTTCCGAAGACTATTTCAGTCTGTACGATGCGGAAAATCCGGCCGAAATGCCGCAGCTGTCGGAATTATTGAAATAAACGGGCAAAATATGCCCGCGGCTGACGGACAGAATGATTGAAAGGTTGAAAAGGATTACATCATGAGAAAACTGGCATTACCAGATGAAATCTTAATGCAGGTGGAAAAGCCTGCCCGGTATATCGGAAACGAGATCAACGCTGTTATGAAGGATAAAAGCAGCGTAGATATCCGTTTCTGTATGTGTTTTCCTGATATATACGAGATCGGCATGTCACATCTGGGCATCCAGATTTTGTACAGCATGTTTAATTCCTGGGAGGATGTGTGGTGTGAACGGGTATATTCTCCCTGGACCGATTTGGACAAAATCCTGCGGACGAAACAAATTCCGCTGTTTGCGCTGGAATCCCAGGAACCCGTGAAAAGCATGGATTTTCTTGGTATTACGCTTCAGTATGAAATGTGTTATACCAATATTCTGCAGATACTGGATTTATCGCAGATCCCGCTGTCAGCGGCGGACCGGGACGAAAAAGACCCGATTGTGATCGGCGGAGGGCCATGCAGTTATAACCCGGAACCGATCGCCGATTTTTTCGATCTGTTCTATATCGGGGAAGGAGAAACACAGTACCGCAGATTATTGGACCTGTATAAAGAAAACAGGGAAGCGGGCGGAAGCCGGATGGATTTTCTGAAAGCCGCCGTATCGCTTCCCGGTATTTACGCCCCTCTTTTTTATGAAGAAGAATATTATCCCGACGGAACGGTCAAAGGCCGGAAAAAACTGTATGAAAAGGCGCCCGATACGATTTTGAAAGAAATCGTTATGGATGTGTCGGATACTTATTATCCGGTGAAGCCGGTAGTTCCGTTTATTCAGATTACACAGGACAGAGCCGTCCTGGAGCTGCAAAGGGGCTGCATCAGAGGATGCCGTTTCTGTCAGGCCGGCCAGTTATACCGTCCGGTCAGGGAACGGGATGTCGAAATCCTGAAAAAATACGCGGCAGAAATGCTGCGAAATACCGGATATGATGAAATTTCCCTGAGCTCTTTGAGTTCCAGCGACTATTCCGGACTGGATGAACTTCTGGAATTTCTGCTGCGGGAATGCCAAAAGAAGCATATCAATATATCGCTTCCGTCTCTGCGGATTGACGCCTTTTCGCTGGATGTCATGAGCAAAGTGCAGGACGTGAAAAAAAGCAGTCTGACTTTTGCGCCGGAAGCGGGGAGCCAGCGGCTCAGGGACGTCATCAATAAGGGCCTGACGCGGGAAGACATCCTGCACGGTGCGGCGCTGGCCTTCGAGGGAGGCTGGACAAGAGTTAAACTCTATTTCATGCTGGGCCTTCCGACGGAAACGGAAGAGGATATCCTCGGCATCGGAGAGCTTTCCAATGAGATCGCGGCCGTGTTTTTTGACACGGTGCCGAAAGAAAAACGCGTAAATGGACGGGTGCAGATCGTCACAAGCACCTCCTTCTTTATTCCGAAACCGTTTACGCCTTTTCAGTGGGCAAGGATGTGTACCAAAGAGGAATTTATCGAAAAAGCATATCAGACGAAAAGAGGCATCATGGCGCAGCTGAACCAGAAGAGCATCAAATATAACTGGCACGAAGCCGACGTCAGTGTTCTGGAAGGCGTTCTGGCAAGGGGTGACAGAAAACTCGCCAAAGTGATCGCAAAGGCATACGAAAAGGGCTGTCTGTTCGATTCCTGGAGCGAATGCTTCCACAACGATATCTGGATGGACGCATTTGCGGCGTGCGGCGTTGATCCGGACTTTTACACGACGAGGGAACGGGGTGAAGACGAAGTTTTCCCATGGGATTTTCTGGACTGCGGCGTAACGAAGGAATTTCTGCTCAGGGAATGGAAAAAGGCGATGACACAGACGGTTTCTCCAAACTGCCGGAAACAGTGTCAGGGATGCGGCGCAAACCGATTCGGCGGCGGCGTATGCTTTGAGAGCAAGGAGCATATCTGCGATGAAAATTAGAATAAAATTTGCGAAATACGGCGTTATGAAATTTATCGGGCATCTGGATGTGATGCGTTTTTTCCAGAAGGCCATCCGCAGGGCGGATATCGACATCCGGTTTTCGGAAGGATTCAGCCCCCATCCGGTCATGTCTTTTGCGGCGCCGCTCGGCGTCGGTATGGAAAGCATGGGCGAATATCTGGATATTGAAGTAAATTCCATGACTTCTGCGGAAGAGATGAAAAATGCGCTGAACCGGGAGATGACAGAAGGCATCTTTGTTTTATCCGTGAGCGTTCTTCCCGATACGGCCAAAAACGCGATGGCGAGTGTGGCGGCGGCTAAATATCAGATTTTTGCCGACTGGGCATTTCTGGAATCAGGCGTTGACCCGGAGACGGAAACCGCCGCCGTATCCGGATTTTCGATAGAAGAAGCGAGAGAAAAACTTGCCGCTTTCTATGCCGGAGAACATATGATGGTGATGAAAAAAACGAAAAAAGGCGAGCGGGAACTCGACTTAAAACCGGGCATCTTTTCCCTTGACATACAAGAAGTCCCGGATCCTTTTCAGGACGATGCCCAACGATATCCGGCCATTACCATGCTGGTGGACGCCAGCAGCAGCGGCAATATCAAGCCGTCTATGGTATTTGAAGCTTTCTGCGGGGCATGCGGAGCCGTTCCGGCGCCGTATTCTTACCGGATTATCAGGATCGATACTTTGATGAATCTTGCAAAAGAAGGGGAAGCGCCGGCGTTTGTGCCGCTCGATTACTGCCGGGAGCCGGACAGTTCTGCGCCGGGCCGTCCGGAAGAGGAGCTGCCGGGAGAAGTGTCATGACAGGAAACGAAAAGGGAAAAATACTGATTTTGGAATTGTATAATAAACTGTTTTCCATACTAATATGCCAAAATCGAATCATGAAAATCCAGGTGGAAAAAAAAGCGGAAACGGTCGGAAGGCTCGGAAACATCTATGTGGGAAGAGTGCAGAAAATTTCGGCGAGCATCGGCGCCGCTTTTGTGGACATCGGAAAAGGCGTTACGGCGTTTCTGCCGCTTGCCGGGGTTTCGGAAGCCATATTGACAAACAGAAAGACGGAAGGTATGCTGGTGATGGGAGACGAACTGCTCGTACAGGTCGTAAGAGAACCGTTAAAAACCAAACAGGCAGGCGTATCCGCCGTTCTATCTTTGGCCGGCTCTTATGCGGTAGTAGAATACAGGCGGTCATACCGAGATAAGAACATCAAAGAGGGCGTAAGAACTTCTTCAAAAATGAGTTCCCATTTCCGGCATCTGTATAAAAATCTGGAACCACTGGTAGAAATATCCCGACAGTTTTCGCTGATTATCCGCACCAATGCGGACGGACTGGAGGATGTTTCCGTTGTTGTCGAGGAAGCGCAGGCGCTTGCTTCGCGGATGGCGCATCTGCTGGAAATCGGCGATAAACGGGTGTGCTTCAGCTGCCTGTATCAAGGCGAACCGGAATACCTGTCTTTCATCAAAAACTGTTATCAGACCGAATACGACGAAATTGTTACCGACCGGACGGAAATCTATGAAACGCTCCTTGCGGACAAATGGACGGGCAGAGAACGCGTCCGCTTATACGATGATGCGATGCTGCCCTTATATAAACTATATTCGGTGGAAACAAGAATACAGGAACTGCTTTCCAAAAAAGTCTGGTTAAAATCAGGCGCCTATCTGATTATCGAACAGACGGAAGCCCTGATTGCAATCGATGTGAATACGGGCAAATATGAAGCCGGAAAAGACAGGGAAGCGACCTATTTAAAAATCAATCTGGAAGCGGCGGAGGCGATTGCGGAAGCGCTTCGTGCAAGAAATCTTTCAGGCATGATCCTTGTGGACTTCATTAATATGAAAAAGAAAGAACATGTAACGCTGCTGATGGAATCCATGAAGACTTTTCTTGCAAAAGACGCCGTACCCGCCTATGTTGTTGACATCACAGGGCTTGGCCTGATGGAAATTACGCGGAAGAAAAAAAGCAAATCCTTTATGGAACAGATGGCGGAATAGAAAGGCAGGACAGAGCATGGAATTATTACGGTTACAAAAGGTAAAAGACGGAAAATATCTGAAAAATTATGAACTCACCTATCTGAATAAAAAGGGAAAAGAAAAGGTATACGAAATCGTCAGCCGGAACGAAATCCCGGATGTCGGGTCGATCGGGCACCGCGTAAGCGGCGTTTCCATCGTCGCTTACTGCGGGGACAGAATGCTGCTCTTACGGGAATTTCGGATGGGCGTCAATCACGAAGTGTATAATCTCTGCGCCGGCATGATCGAAGAGGGCGAATCCATTGAAGAATGTATCCAGCGGGAACTGTACGAAGAAACCGGACTCCATGTAAAAAAAATTCGGAGGATATTAAAGCCGTCCTTTGCTGCGGTAGCCTTTTCGGATGTTAAAACGCAGATTGCGTTTGTGGAAGTGGAAGGAGAGTTTGAAGACCATACTTCCGAAAACGAAAAGATAACTGCCAGATTTTACAGCAAAGAAGAGGTGCTGGAATTGCTGGAAACGGAAGAATTCAGTTCCAGGGCACAGATTGCGGCTTATTTTTTTGCTGTCGGGCAGGTTGAAAAATAAAGTTTCGAAGCAGGTTGAGAGAAAGGCATGGCGGTTAATATGCAGAAACATAAGGAAATTGTGCACAAGATTATCTGTATTCTGCTGGCAGTCTGCTCCGCAGCCGCGCTTGGCATTGATTTTGAGAGCGGCGCGGAAACGGGGAGGGGAGGAATAGCAGTTCTTTCTTCCTTTCATGGCTGGGGTATGGGGCAGGCTGTTTTCGTATTTTTTCTTGCCGCATTTTATCACGATATTCATAAAAAAACACCGCATATACAAAAAGATACCGCATTTTTTTCGCTGTTTTTATCGGTACTGGTATTGATTGGGCTGTGTTACCGGAATGCAACAGGCATTGCGCTCTGCATGCTGAATACCGTACAGCTTTGCAAAACGGCGATTGTTCTGATCGGATACGGTGTGCTGTTTTACGGCCTGCTCGTGCTTCTGCTCCGTTTTATGAAGGACCTGTCGGTGAAGCATATCGGGAAAAAAACGCAGGAGGTGGGGGACGAAAAAAAGAACGCTGTCAGGACTGCGGCTTTTCTGTTTGTCTGCTGGCTGCCTTATCTGATCGTCTGTTATCCCGGAACCGCTCTGTATGATGCCGGAACCATGCTGGCACAGTATTTCGGTCTGGAACCGCTGACGAATCATCATCCTTATTTTCAGATCATCTTTCTTGCGGTTTTCATCAATCTGGGGAGTACGCTCGGTTCGGCGGCTTTCGGGATGTTTTTGTATGTTCTGCTGCAGGAGGCGGCCTTTATCTGCGTACTGGTTTATATGACAGAAGTATTTCGAAAGCTGGGTGTGGGCAGAAACATACTGCGGGCGCTGATTTGCCTGTATGCTTTTCTGCCGGTTTTTCCTGTTTATGCCATTTCGGTCGGAAAGAATATCAATTTCGCAATTGTCATTCTGCTTCTGACCGTGTATATGTTTGAGACGGCCCTGGATCCCGAAGCGTTTGTCCGCAGCCGTCCTAAAATGATTCTGCTTCCGGTTCTGCTGGTTCTTCTGTGCCTGTTTCGGAATGAGGGACTTGCGGTTGTCGTCGGCTGTTTTCCCTGTTTTATATGGATTGCCGGAAAATACCGGAAAGTGTTCATGGGAATTTTCGCCGGCGTTCTGATCTTTGTCGCATTCTGGTTCAAAGGCATTCTGCCGATGGCCGGCGTTGCGCCCGGAAGCATTGCGGAAAGCATGTCCATTCCTTTTCTGCAGACGGCGCGGTGCGTTGCTTATTACGGAGACGAAATGTCCGAAGAAGAAAGAACTGCCATAGACAGAATTTTGGAATTTGATACGCTCCCGGAACGTTATCTGCCCGAATTTTCCGATCGGGTAAAGGAACGTTATAACAACGAAGCGACAAAAGAAGACTGGGAAGCATATCTGAAAGTTTACTGGAAACAGGCCCTGGAGCATCCTGTCACCTATCTGGATGCGGTGCTGAACAAATGCTATGGCTATTTTTATCCGGACGACCCAGGACGGACGAAGGCGTATTATGTCGTAGGCGCAGGCATTTATCAGCTGATTGAGAAAGGGTACGATCTGGAGTCAAAATTTCCGGGACCGGTGGCATGGCTGGATCAGTTTATGACGGTGTTCCGCGAAATCCCGCTGTTTGGGTATACGACTTCGATCGGCGCGTATTTCTGGTGTACTTTTATCTTTCTGTTTTTTCTGTTAAAATGTAAAAAGCCAAAACTGCTTGTTGTATATATGCCGGCGGTTCTGATGTTTCTGGTATGTGCGGCATCTCCGGTCAATGCGTATTTCCGGTATGGACTGTCGGTAGTGTTTACCGTACCGTTATTCTTTCTGATAACATGTTATGCGCTTGGGATGGAAAGGAATCAGGTAAGATATGAAAATTTTTTATGACAAAAAATATCGAATTCCGGCATGCTTCTTTCTGCTTCTTTTACTCTGTGCCAATCTGTTATATTGGGGGAGCCGCAAGGAAGGCTTTTTCTGCGACGAATTATATTCCTATCATTTTACACATAATGTATCCAATCCGTACCTTGTGGAAGAACAGGAAGGGGAGACCTGGCTGAACAACTGGCATTCCTCGGCGTTCTTTCGGGACTATCTGACGTTGGACAGCGAAGAAAGATTCGATATTTCCGGTGTGTGGAATGCGATCGAGGCAGATGTGCATCCGCCGCTTTTTTATCTGTTTCTGGAATTGTCTTCCTCCGTATTTTCGACGGTATTTCCGGGCATCTTTACAAAGTGGAGCGGGATATTTGTCAACATTGCGTTTTTCATACTTACGATTTTCTTTTTATGGAAGTTATCCAAAGAACTGACAGAATCGGGTTTCTGGTCCGCGGCGGTCTGCATGCTGTACGGTTTCAGCGCCGGTGCGGTCAGTACGGTTGTTTTTATCAGGATGTATATGGTATTTACCTGTCTGGCCGTTCTTTTCACCCTCCTGAACGCTTTGTTGTGGAAATCGTTATGGAATGAAGAGGGAAAAGGAAAAAAATGGCTTTTCCCGGCACTGTCCGTAACGACGATTCTCGGTATTCTGACGCAGTATTATTTTCTGATCTATGCTTTTTTGATCTGTGTGGTAATCTGGGTATGCGCAATGCTGAAGCGCAGGTGGGCTTTTATGCTGCAATATACCGGCGCCATGGCGGCAGGACTTGCGGGAAGCTGCCTGATCTGGCCAGATATGCTGGTGGATATTTTTGACGGATACAGGGGCGCGGAGGCGTTTGCCAATTTGGCCGCGGGAGAGAGCGTAACGGAAGCTTTTGCAGAGTTTCTGGACATTTTGAACGGGGAACTGTTTGGAAAAGGCGCCGTTTTGCTTCTTATCTTTGTCCTGCTGCTTTTGGCCGGCCGTTTCCTGTCGTCCTGGTGGCGTATGGAAAAGTATATGGACAAGGATAAAAGCGTCCATATTCTGTTTCGGAGAAAAACGCCGCCTCAAAAACTGGAACTTCGGTTTACCGTACAGGATTTTATCTGGGTTCATGTTTTATTTGCAGTAGTTTTTTACATTATTTTTATGTCCAAAATCGCACCATACAGGGAAGACCGGTATATTTTCCCGGTATTTCCGCTGATCGTTCTGCTTGCAGCTTCCCTCATCGGAAAACTCGTTTCCGGTATGCCCGGACAAATATCGGCGGCTGCGGTTATGCTGTTGAGCGCCTGTATGCTGGCTGGCTACCTTTTCCCCGGCGTTCATTATCTGTATCAGGGAACCGGGAATAAACTGGAAACGGTGAGCCTGTATTCGAACCTTCCGACTTTTTATGTCACATCGGGAAGCAGTTATCGCGCCTGCGGGGAAAGTGTGTATTTTTCGATGACCGAATGCACTTATCCGGTATCGGGCGGCGAGATTCATACGATTCCCGAAGCGCTTGCCGGACTGGCCGGGGAAGAGAATATCCGTGCGGACATTGCCGATGAAAATATTACCCGGTGTCTTTTCTACATTGATCTGATTTACGAAGACCGGGAACTGCTTGTGCAGCAGATAGCGCAGTTGTTTCCCGGAGAAGAAATGCGGTTTCTGTTCGACACGGAATACAGCGCCGTTTATATTTTAGAATAGATATATTGCAAATTTCAAAAATATTTTTGTCCAGATATTGACAAATCCGGGCAGAAAGGATAAAATATTTGAGTATGCCGCACAGTGGGGTATAAGTGTGCCGGATGTCCTTAAAAATCCGGCGTCACCGAAGCTGGCGAGTAAGATGAACGGTTGTTCATGAATAGGAGGTGCCATATGTACGCAATTATTGCAACAGGTGGAAAGCAGTACAAAGTTTCCGAAGGAGATGTGATCAGAGTTGAGAAACTCGACGCGGAAGTAGGAGCTGCTGTTACATTTGACCAGGTGGTAGCGGTCAGCGATAAAGAGCTGAAAGTTGCAGGCGATGTTGCAGGCGCAACCGTAACCGGAACGGTTATGGATCAGGGACGCGCCCGTAAAATTATCGTTTACAAGTATAAGAGAAAATCCGGCTATCATAAGAAAAACGGTCACAGACAAGCATACACTCAGGTAAAAATCGAAAAGATCAACGCATAATGCTGTGCACTGATGAATGCTTAAAGGTGTGAAATGACGAGTATAACATTTCATATAACGAAGTCGGGAGAATATAAAGATTTCATATGCAGCGGACATGCCGGGGCCGGCCGTTACGGAAAAGATATTGTCTGCGCATCGATTTCCGTTCTTGTGATCAATACGATCAATTCGTTAGAAGAGATCGCGCATGAGAAGATCACGGTGGAAAGCGATGAAGAGCGCGGCCTGATCGTATGCCGGTTCGAGGAATCTTTACGGGAAACGTCTAAAATACTGGTGGATTCTCTCGTACTCGGACTTTCCCATATTGCGGAGCAGTATGGGAGAAAATACTGTAAACTGGAGTTTAAGGAGGTGTAATACCATGTTAAATATGAACCTTCAATTTTTTGCACACAAAAAGGGTGTCGGCTCTACCAAGAACGGCAGAGATTCCGAAGCAAAGAGACTGGGTGCAAAAAGAGCTGACGGACAATTTGTGAAGGCTGGAAACATTCTGTACAGACAGCGCGGAACCAAAATTCATCCGGGTACAAATGTAGGCATCGGCGGAGACGATACTTTGTTTGCATTGGTTGACGGAGTTCTTCGTTTTGAAAGAAAAGGAAGAGATAAAAAACAGGCTTCCGTATATCCTGTGGAAAGAAACTAAAAGAACCGGGCTTCAAACATAACTCATGTTTGGAGCCCTTTTTCCTAATCGAAGAAAGGGCTGGAATATGTTTGCAGATCGTGCAAAAATTTATGTAAGAAGCGGAAAAGGCGGCGACGGACATGTTTCCTTCCGGAGAGAAAAGTATGTGCCGAACGGCGGCCCCGACGGCGGCGACGGCGGCAGCGGCGGAAATGTCTATTTTGTTGTTGATGAGGGGTTAAATACCCTGACGGATTTCCGTCATATCCGAAAATACTGCGCAGGAAATGGTGCGGAAGGCGGAAAACGCAACTGTGCCGGTAAAAACGGAGAGGATATCGTTATCAAAGTGCCTGCCGGAACCATCATCAAAGAAGCGGAGAGCGGCAAGGTAATTGTCGATATGTCCGGCGATAACAGGAAAGTGCTGTTATTGAAAGGCGGAAGGGGCGGCAGCGGCAACCAGCACTATGCGACAAGCAAGATGCAGGCTCCCAAATACGCGCAGCCCGGCCAGCCGGCAATGGAACTGGACCTTTTACTGGAATTGAAAGTCATTGCGGATGTGGGTCTTGTCGGATTTCCGAACGTCGGAAAATCCACACTGTTATCGAAAGTGACCAATGCCCGGCCCAAAATCGCAAACTATCATTTTACAACGCTGAACCCCAATCTTGGCGTGGTCGATTTGGAGGACGCCAAAGGCTTTGTGATCGCGGACATTCCGGGACTGATCGAAGGCGCGTCGGAAGGTGTCGGACTCGGCCATGAGTTTCTGCGGCATATCGAACGGACGAAAGTGATCGTGCATATTGTCGATGCCGCATCCACGGAAGGCCGGGACCCGGTGGAAGACATCTATGCGATTAACCGGGAACTGGAAGCGTATAATCCGGAAATTGCCACAAGGCCGCAGATCATTGCCGCCAATAAAATCGATATGATTTGGGAAGACGATGATCCTACAGCCCGCATACGTGCGGAATTTGAGCCAAAAGGCATTCCGGTCTATCCCATTTCGGCAATTAGCGGAAAAGGGGTAAGAGAGCTTCTGTATGCGGTACAGAATAAGCTGGACGGTCTGAGCAGCGAACCGGTCATTTTTGAACAGGAATATGTGCCGGGAGAATATCAGACCGTAACAAATGAGCCGTTTACGGTCGCGTATGATGCCGAGAACGATGAATATGTAGTGGAAGGTCCCCGCATTGAAAAAATGCTTTCTTACACGAATCTGGAGTCCGAAAAGGGATTCCTGTTTTTCCAGAATTTTCTGAAAGAGCAGGGTATTTTAAAAGAACTGGAAGGACTCGGTATTCAGGAAGGCGATACGGTCAGGATGTACGGGCTTTCTTTTGACTATTACAAATAAGGAGCGATGAAATGACGAGCAAACAAAGAGCTTATTTAAAAAGCCTTGCAAACGGTCTGGAGCCGATTTTTCAAGTTGGAAAGTCCAGCCTGACGCCGGAATTTACGGAAGCGGTGGACGAAGCTTTCAATACAAGGGAACTGTTAAAAATCGCGGTTTTGAAAAACTGTGCCGACGATCCGAAGGAGATTGCCGCCGTTATCGCGGAAAGAACGCATTCCCAGGTCGTTCAGGTGATCGGGAAAAAATTCATTCTGTATCGGCCGGATAAGAAAAAACCGAAAATCATGCTGGAAAGGGTATGAGTCCTTTGAAAAAAACCGGAATTATGGGCGGAACATTCAATCCGATTCATCTGGGTCATCTCGTTATTGCAGAAAAAGCAAGAGAGCAGTTTGAACTGGATGAAGTTCTTTTTATGCCAAGCGGCATCCCTTATATGAAAGACTGCCGGGAAGTTCTGCCCGGACAGATCAGAACCAAAATGACGGAACTTGCGATTCGCACCAATCCTTTTTTTTCCGTTTCTACAATGGAAGTGGAGAGGGAAGGCCGTACCTATACGTATGAAACGCTGGAATGTCTTTGCGGACAAAATCCGGATACCGAATATTATTTTATACTCGGCGCGGACAGCCTGTGGCACATGGAAGCATGGAAGCATCCCGAACGCATTTTCGCAGCCAGTCATATTCTGGCGGCAGTACGGGAAAATAAATCGATGGAAGAAATGGAAAAACAGGCCTCGCATTTAAGAGAAAAGTTTGGCGCCCGTATTGATCTGCTTCAGACCGGACAACTGGAAATATCATCATCCATGATCCGCGGTCTGTGCCGGGAAGAAAAATCTATCCGTTATCTGGTGCCCGAAGCGGTCTATGATTATATTATCCAAAATAAACTGTACAGGAAATAGCAGATATCATTCTAAAAAAATTCTGGGGGAACGGGGGAACAGGTATGAAAACTCTCGAAATAAAAACGGCGGATTTGAAGAAACTAAGAAAAGAGATGGAGAAAGAACTTCAGGCAAAACGTTATGAACATACGCTGAGCGTTGCCTATACGGCTGCGGCGCTTGCTTCGGTGTACGACGAAGATTCCGGCAAGGCGCTGATTGCGGGCATGCTTCATGACTGCGCAAAATGCCTCTCCGCCAAAAAGTTAATTTCCATTTGTGAAAAAAACGATCTTCCTGTATCGGAAATGGAACTGCAGAATCCGACTGCACTGTTGCACGCAAAAGTCGGAAGTTTTCTGGCAAAAGAAAAATACGGCATAGAAGATGAAGATGTTTTAAACGCAATCCGTTATCATACAACAGGCCGTCCCTGCATGAGCACACTGGAAAAAATATTGTATATTGCAGATTACATCGAACCGGGCAGAAAGCATGCTTCCAATCTTTTACAGATACGTCGTATGGCATTCCAGGACCTGGATAAAACACTCTTTAAAATTCTGGAAGACACATTATCCTATCTGCATTCGGTAAGCGGCCATCTTGATGAAAACGTGCAAAAGATCGGCCCTGTTGACCCGATTACACAGGAAACATATCTGTACTATAAAAATAGTTTCAGGAAAGGACAGGATATATGAATGCAAAAGAAATGACAAAACTTGCGGTTGATGCGCTGGAAGACAAAAAGGCGGAGGATATTAAAATTATTGATATCAGCCATATTTCCACAATCGCGGATTACTTTATTATTGCGAGCGGCACCAATAAAAGCCAGATACAGTCCATGACTGACAACGTAGCCGAAAAGCTTGGAAAAGCCGGACACCCTGAAAAACACATCGAAGGATATCAGAATGCAAACTGGATTCTGATGGACTTCCAGGATATCATTGTGCATATTTTCGATAAAGAAAATCTTTTGTTCTATGATCTGGAACGTATCTGGCGGGATGGGATTGTAATTGAGAAGGAGCAGCTTTAAAAAACGCAGGCTCAGCAGCCTGCGTTCCAAGAATTTACTGCGTAAATTCTTGTTTGAATCCCTCCGCGATTACAGCAAAGATCTTGTTTGAGTCCCTCTGCCATTACAGCAAAGAGAATGCTGTGCATTCTCCGGCAAAATATAAATAGTGGACTCCGGCAGAAAGCTGTCGGGCCCACTATTTTTAATACAGTTTTCTATTGTGACTCTTTCCTGGCCACACCGCCTGCATACATATAGAACGTGATGATATACAAACCGGCAATACCGACTACTGCATAAATAATTCTGGAAAGCCATGACATATTACCAAAAATAAAGGCTACCAGATCAAAACTGAAGAAACCGATCAATCCCCAGTTAATTGCGCCAATAATGGCGACTGTCAGAGCGAGATAATCTAATCCTTTATTATTCATATTCATTCCCCTTTCCGTTGTTGAATAGAAACCAATCCTGGAAAATATCAATAATATCGATAAACGTAACAAGATATATCAATAGATTCTGAACATTATCTAAAATCAGTTCCCATCATCCATTATTATTCCTTACAGAAGGGTATGTATACTGGAAATATTTTAACGCCGGGAAATCAGTGATATAAACGGAAAACGCCAAAAACTTTTCCCAAAATCTGGCAGTCATCGACAATGATCGGATCCATGTAATCATTTTCCGGCTGTAAGCGGATATGACCGTCTTCTTTATAAAACGTTTTGACCGTTGCGGAATCGTCGATTAAAGCTACAATCGTATCGCCGTTCTGTGCGGTACTGCAAGAATGCACAAAGATCTGATCACCGCTGTAAATGCCGGCATTGACCATGGAATCCCCCTTTACTTTCAGGACAAAAGATTCTCCGGTTGGAACCATGTCGGCAGGTACCGGAAAATAACTTTCGATATTTTCTTCCGCAAGAATCGGCGCACCGGCCGCAACGCTGCCGATCACAGGAAGGGAGACCATTTCTGTCCGAACCATCTGAAAATTATCGTCACAAATCTCAATAGCCCTCGGTTTGGTCGGATCGCGCTTGATATAGCCGTTTTTCTCCAGTGTTTCGAGATGTGAGTGAACAGAAGAGGTCGATTTTAACTGAACAGCCTCACAGATTTCGCGAACGGCCGGCGGATATCCCCTTTTTAAAATTTCATCTTTAATATAATCAAGAATTTCCTGCTGTTTCTTTGTAATCTTACCTTGACCCATAAAATCCTCCTTTATACATTTTCATTGAAAAAAACAGTCAAATGAACAGTTCTGATAACATCTTATCATATAACAATCAAAAAAGCAAACATATATTCAGAATATTTGTTCGAAAATTTTTCCAAAAATGATTGACACAAGAAAGTATGTTCGATATAATCAAAACAAAATACATGAACAAATGTTTGTAACATACGTTCGCAACATTTGTTCGAAACAATATGCAGGAAGCAAATACTGAAGGAGGAATAAACATGAACCATAACGACATCTGTCATGGCAGCATAACAACAAGAGAACAACGAATCAGAAATAAGATGATTCGAAGAAAACTGGAACTTCGCCGGAAAATGATTCTGTTTCTTTTGACTTTTTGCCTTGTCATTACGGTTTCGATCGGCATTAGCGGCTTTCTTTCCAATGCAAAGAATCATGACAGCCGGATTTCTTATAAATATTATACAAGCATCACGGTTTCCGGTGACGATACGCTTTGGTCAATCGCGGAGAAATATATGGATCCGGAACATTACCAATCGGCAAATGATTATATTCAGGAAGTTAAGAATATGAATCATCTGAAGAATGATGTGATAACTTATGGAGAACATTTAATCGTGCCATATTATATGGATGCGTATCTTGAATAACAATATGACAATGAGAGTACTCTGGCTGATTTAGAACTATGCGCAAAACACAAGTTTAACGAATAGTTGCTTGCGTTATTGGAAATCTCTACACAGTGCATTTAAAGCTGTTTGTAGTGGCTTTTAAGCAACTATTCGTTAGAACTTGTAAATAAAATTCATAAAGCCATTTTACGAGGCTTTCATTAACGAATTAGTAGTTCAAAAACCTGCAAACCGCCGTTGGCTGGCTGTTAGGCATTTTAAGCATATTATGAAATCCCGGCTTCACGCAGGAAACGATCGGCAATTTGTTTCAGGCCGTATTGTTCCTGGATCTTTGGACCGTTTACGGAAAATTTTCTTGCAAGTTCAGGGTCTTCGGCGAGTTTTATCATAGCCGCCGACAGGGCTTTCCGGTCGCCGACGGGAACCAGTATGCCATTCACATTATTTTGGATATACATTCGTGAACCGCCCACCGGACAATCCGTGGAAATAACGGGAACTCCCATTGCAAGTGCTTCAATCATGGAATTGGAAATTCCCTCATAGTCGGATGATAATACAAACATTGCGCTGTTCCAGATTTCCTGCTGAACGGATGCGGAAAATCCTCTGAAAACTACTTTATCCGCAATGCGGAGTTCTTCAGCCTGGCGTTTCAGCGTTTCTTTCAGCTCTCCGACACCAAATATATGAAGTTCGTAATCGGCATGGATTTTCTGAAATTCGTAAAAAGATTCCAGCAGTAATTTATGATTTTTTTGCGGCTGCAGCCGGCCGACCGCAACGATCTGCTTTTTTCGTTCGCCCATATAAGGCTGCGGCATGTCTCCGGATACCGGATTCGGAATAACGGCGGATTTTTTCTGAATATCTTCTGAAAAACACCGTTTCATATCTTCTGTCTGTAATATCAGTTTTTCAGCTTTACGGTAAGACCAGTCGCGGAGACGCTGTCCTGCAATACGCGTCGGATCGTTTCTTTCCGAGATCAGGAGCCTGTGCGGGATTCCCGCAGCGGCCAATACGGAAAATATGCTGCCGCGCACACAAAAAGAAAAAATATAGCAGTCTTTATTTTTTTTATAATAACGTCTCATGCGATACAGCCTTTTGAGCTGAATCAAAGGATTTCCGTTCGAAGGCTCTCCCGCTATCACAATTTCTATTCGTTCATCCAGAGGATATGCGGTCTGATTTCCCGCAAACAGCAGAATAGCCACCGAATATCCTCTATTTATATACTCATTAGCCAGCATCGCGACAACACGCTCTGAACCGCCGCCCGGCATATCCGGTAAAACGAATACAATTTTCATAAATTGTTTCCCCGCATTTCTTTTTCTGTCCTCTTTTTATTCAGATTCTGCTTTCCAATCTGCAGCGCAAGTTTCTCTTTATTGGGAATGCTGAATCTATCCGACGCATTAAGTTCCAAAGAATCAGCCTCTTATTTTTCACGATAGTCTTCCGAGCTGTTATATTTTGTTACATATTTTCGGTAAGAATCCGTTTTGTCTTTTCTGATCGATTCCCTGTCCGGCAGTTCCCGTCTGTTGATCAGATGTTGGTAGGAATTATGAAAATCCTGAACAGAATTAATATTTTTTGTTTTTTCCCTGCTTTTTTTCAATTTGACAATAGTATATACATATACAATCACAACAAATACAAGTAATAATACGACCATTTTAATCTCCAACCCTTTCTGTTTGTGAATCAGAGTTCTTCCGAATCAAGCATAACGGTAAACGGGCCGTCGTTGACAAGCGAAACTTTCATCTCGGCGCCGAATATTCCCTGCTGTACCACAGGAACCGTTTCTTTGCATTTTGCAATGATATATTCATATAAGGAACTGGCAATATCCGGTTTGCCGGCGCCGGTAAAAGAAGGCCGGTTGCCGTGTCTGCAATCAGCATAAAGCGTAAATTGCGATATCAATAACAGACTGCCGTTTACGGCAGCCAGGTTCAGGTTTGTTTTGCCCGCTTCATCTTCAAAAATACGCAGGTTCAGCAATTTATGCAGCATTCGATCGGCTGTTTCCTCGGTGTCATTCTGGCTGACACCGATCAGAACCAGAAAGCCGTTCTGAATCTGTCCAACGATTTTAGACTCAACCGCAACACTTGCCTCTGTCACTCTTTGTACTAAAAACTTCATTTTCACATCCCAGCCTTTCCGAAAGTGTAATCCGTCATCGTTCTCTTCTGCTACTCTTTCTTTTTCGGAAATTTTTCTTTCAGCGTTTCCTGAATGTTTTTCGCCTGTTCGTTCGTTTTCTTTTTCTTTTTAACCGGAACATACTCTACAAAATTGTTTTCTTCCGTAATTGAGCCGACCATCATATATGGCTGTGTTTCCGTTGGAAGCGCTTTTTTGGCAAGATTCCTGTTTACAAGCGCCTTAAAGCCCGCATAGAGTACGGCAAAAATCGGAACGCCTACGACCATGCCGAGAACGCCGAACAATCCGCCGAAAATGGTAATGGAAAAAATAACCCAGAAGCCGGAAAGTCCCGTGGAATCTCCCAAAATCTTCGGACCCAATATATTGCCGTCAAACTGCTGAATGACGAGAATCAAAATGACAAAATACAGACATTGCAGCGGATTAACCATCAAGATTAAAAGAGCGCTCGGGATCGCCCCAAGCCACGGACCGAAAAACGGTACGATATTGGTTACGCCGATGATAACGCTGACCAAGATCGCATACGGCGTACCGATAATGCTCGTACATGCAAAGCAGATGATACCGATAATGATCGAGTCAACAATTTTACCGCTGATAAAGCCGCCGAAAGTTTTATGGATAAAACGGACATTCGCTACGATCTGGTTTGCTGTCGGTGCGTCAAAGAAAGCATATACAATTTTTTTGGCCTGTCCGGCAAACATTTCCTTGCTGCCGAGTATATAAATCGAAATAATAAAGCCGATAATAAAATTCCACATCGCCTTAAAAAAGCCGATTACACCGGTAGACAGGGAGATCAGAATGGAATTGACCTTCGGAAGCACCGTTGTATTCAGAAAATCCGTCAGCATTGTGGAAGATTTATTAAACAGATCATTTACGATCCCTTCCAGCTCCGGATTATCTTCCCAGAGTCCTGCGGCCCAGGCCGTCAGATTGCTGACATACATGGGGAACTGGAATATAATGCTTTGTATGCTTCGAATCAGTTCCGGTATGATCAGTGAGAAAAATTCATATGCGACGACAAAGATAACGACAATCGTAATCAGAATAGAAAAACCGCGGATTCTTTTATCGCTTTTTTTCGTCTCGGGCACCCTGCTTTTATCATAGAGCGGGCGCACGATCCTGCGTTCGATCGTGTTCATAACCGGAGTCATCAGATAGGCCAGAATCAGCCCGTCGATGATCGGCATGGAAATTTTGATAAACGAATGCACCGCGTTGGACAGGCTTTCGCTGTGAAAAAGAATATAATAAAAAAGAATGCCGGCGATAATGGAAAATGTACCGACCAATCCCCAGTATAAATATTTTTTATCAAATCGAAATTTCATGACGTAAGCCTCGCTTTATTAACCTTTTTTCGGTAAGAATCCGTTTTTTCTTTTCCTAATATAATCGTCGACACCTTGCTGTTTTGTATTCTGTGGAAAATGTCATTATCTTCAGTATACCATTTTTTTTAAAATCTGTATTACTTTTCTTCTATATTTATCCAAAAATTTTTCTAAAAAATTTATAAATTTATCATATCAAAAAAACATGATTCTTTGTATAATAATGAGGTACGGCGGCGGCAAACGAACCTTACCACGCTCTTTTGCCGATGCCATACCATACATTTTTCCGGAAAGGATACCCCAGAATGAAATTACAGCAGGTTCTCAGCGTTACACGAAAAGCGGTGGACGATTATCATATGATCGAAGCAGGCGATAATATTGCAATCGGTATTTCAGGCGGAAAAGACAGTCTGACGCTTCTGCATGCCCTGAGCGGGCTGAAACGCTTCTATCCGGAGCCTTTTTCATTACAGGCCATTACCGTTGATCTGGGCTTCCGCAACCTGAATCTGGACGCGGTCGCAAAGCTGTGCGCTGATCTGAACGTTCCATATCACATCGTAAAAACAGATATCGGTAAAATCATATTTGAAGACCGTAAGGAAAGCAATCCCTGTTCTCTGTGCGCCAAAATGCGGAAGGGAGCGCTGAACGATGCCATCAAAAAAGCCGGATGCAATAAAGTGGCCTATGCGCATCACAAAGACGATGTTGTAGAGACGATGCTGATGTCTCTGATTTATGAAGGCCGTTTTCATACATTCCGCCCCGTTACCTATCTGGACCGTATGGCTCTTACCGTTATCCGGCCTCTCATTTATATGAGGGAAGTGGACGTAATCGGCTTTGTAAACAAACACGAACTTCCCGTTGTAAAAAGTCCCTGTCCCGCTGACGGACACACGAAAAGGGAATATATCAAAACGCTTCTCCGGGAAATCAATCTGGAAACGCCCGGCGTGAAAGAACGGATGTTCACAGCGATTCAGAGCGGTCTCACGGAATGGGGAACATGCAGGGAGAATTAACTTTTACAGGAAAGGCATCTATATGGACAGCAGGAACAATCAGAATTACCATGACCAGCAGAATATCAACAATATCCAGAAAATGCGGGAAGTCCTCAAAACGCTTCCGCCCTTCTGCAAACAGTTTTTCCGCGGTATTACGGAATATACTTCCGCCCGGACAAGACTTGCCTACGCCTATGACATCCGGACATTCTTTGAATATCTGCATGATAAAAACGCGTACTGCGCCAAACTGGAAATCACGGACTTTCCGCTCTCCATTCTGGAACAGATTACGCGGGAAGATATCGAAGAATATATGGAATATGTTACTTACTACATCAAAGACGGAAAAGAATATACCAATAATGAGCGGGGAAAAAAAAGGAAACTTTCTGCCCTGAAAAGCTTTTATAATTACTTTTATTGTGAAGAACGGATCAAGACCAATCCCGCAGCTTTAGTTCCGCTCCCGAAACAGCATGAAAAGGAAATCATACGCCTGGATGCGGATGAAGTTGCCATTTTGTTAGACCAGGTGGAGGATGGCGACAAGCTTACCAAGAGCCAGTTAAAATACCACAATAAGACAAAGCTTCGTGATGTGGCGCTCCTTACGCTTCTTTTGGGAACAGGGATCCGGGTTTCTGAATGCGTAGGCTTAGATATCCATGATGTGGATTTTAAAAACAATGGCATTAAAATCCGGCGTAAAGGCGGATATGAAACGGTTGTTTATTTCGGTGACGAGGTGGCTGATGCGCTTCATGATTATCTGGAAAAAAGATACCATATGATTCCCTTGGCGGGACATGAGGAAGCGCTGTTCCTCTCCATCCAAACCCGCCGGATAACAGTCCGCGCTGTAGAAAACCTTGTTAAAAAATATGCTTCCAACGTTACCGGTTTAAAAAAGATCACGCCCCATAAGCTTCGCAGTACATATGGCACTGCCCTTTATCAGGAAACAGGCGATATCTATCTGGTAGCGGATGTACTTGGGCATAAGGATGTCAATACCACACGGAAGCACTATGCAGCCCAAGAAGATGCCAGACGGAGGATGGCGGCAAAGGCAGTCCGCCTGCGTGAAAAATGAGCATCCATCCAGCGGGGGAGAGTTCCCCTGCCCGCTGCGCGGGACCGCGTGCTGCCTTGGCAGCAAATTATAATATGTACTGCTTAATATCTTCAACAAATTGATTACCACACCGAGCCAATTCGCCAAGAACACGGTCTATTCCTTTTTCGCTTTTATACCAATTATTTTTGGTGATATTATAACAATGTACAGGGCATACCTTTATATCCACATTAGGAAAAGCCATTTGGTATAGCATAAGGCACCGTCGAGCATGAAATGCTTTACAGACGATTAACGCTGTTTTGATATCAATACCTCTTTCATCAACAACCTTTCGCGAGAAAAAGGCGTTATCACGGGTGTGACCAGACTTATCTTCCCCGATAATTGCCGAGGCCGATACACCATTTTTCAGAAGCACATCCGTAAAAAATTCACAGTCGGATTGATAATCGCCAATATATATGTCTGCTTTTGAGCGAACTCCCGGCCATTTATCACGTTTTACGCTAATTTCACCCGAAGGGATAAGCCACTTTGCATAGCCCTGATGATACAATTCGGCAGCATATTCGGGTTGAGCAGGATGAGAACCACCGGGCAGAAAAATGACGTCAACTTTTTCAGGTTCATCAGATACGAATATGAAGTTTGTTATATCGGTAATTATATGACTATTCATTGATTTGCACTCCCGAATTAGATTTATAATTCCCATTGGCGCGTGCTGCCTTAGCAGCAAAAATTTCCCACCCGACTGCCCCATAATTCTTTATACGCGCCTGATACAACACTCCTTCATAAAAGCAATAATCTTTATATCATCTCCGGTCTCATAAAAATCAATCAGCATTTCTTTGAATTCTTCCAGCTTCTCAATAGGAATCAACTCAGCATCTGCTATCTGTTCAATTTCTTTAATTGAATCTATGATAATTCCGGTATGAGGCATTTCAGGTTCCCAGGAGGTTCCTCCGATCTGCACTGGAATTGTCCTTATCTCCCCGGCATAATCAAACAACAATTCCCCAACAATTTTATCAAATTCTCTAAACAGCATTATACAATTATCGTATTCAAGATTATCCAGCAAAAATTGCCATGCACGCTTCATATTTATTACAAATAGCACTTCTTCTGTTTTTGTGGTGGTGGGAGCATTGGCAAGGATCGCTTCTGTTTTAGGAAATGTAGTTCCTAACCCTTCAAGATTAGCACTTTTCCATATGCTGTCCACCAACATCCTTTTTGCCATCCCTATAGCTGTATCATGCATCCGTACTTTCTCCCGATAATCCTGAATTTGCACATTAAAATTTAAACAGATTTAAGCCGATTTCTTTGTCAAAGTATCTATCTACTGTACCATCAATAATATTTATTACCATTTCACAAGTTGCACTTACTACTGCTTTATTTAAATGTCCGCCGTAAACTTCCCCTTTGTCATTTCCCGCACTCATATGTATATGTGTATAAAATTTATCATCCATTGTATTTATTGTTCCTGTCAAAGAAACAATCTCAAAACTTCCTTCAAATTCATTTGAATAGTATTTTTTCTCATCAACTTTAAATACTCCGACTGTAAAATTACTTACTGCTCCTAATGCACTTATATTTGCAAGCTTTATATTTTCTTTCAGTGCCAGTTCTTTAACTTTTTCAAGTATTTCTTCTCCTTTATCAATTCTTGCGATGATTGTATTATTAAATTTTCTGTAATCCATACAATGTTTCTCCCTTCATTTTTCTATAAATCGATTTGTCCATTTGATTATACCACCTTCATTCCTCATTTACTACAAAATCCGGCAAACGGCTTTTCCTTTTGTTTGCTATTATTTTTAGAGGAACCGCGGCCCCTTAATTTTTCAAGATAATGTATTGGTAATTCCCCTCAATCGGCTCGACTTGGATATCCGGTTTTGTTCCGGTAACTACATTCAGTGTACCTTCATATGTCTCCACTACAGTTCCGCTAAACCGCACCATCCAGCGTTTGGCATCCGTAATATTTTTATTGAGAGTTGTCTCTGCCGATAATATCCGCTGGCGTTTAAAATAATGTGTCAGCCCAAGCTGATCTGCATATGCCGGCACCGCATGTCCTGAAAGCTCGCTTATAGGTTTTGGTGCATAATCATCAAAAAAATACTCTCTCATGAGTTCTGTATCCCGCAAATAACACCAAACATCCCATTTATAACTTCCCCCGAATGGCGCCACAATATTCTCCTTCCAGTAAGCATCATTGCCACCTCCATTGCCACATATATCAAAAATGATATGATCTATTTCCGCATCATCCAGCGAAGTTAAATATTCGTTAATAAAACCTCTTTCTTGTTTATACATCCTGTCATCAAATGTGCGTATTCTAAAAATCACTGCTTTATACTGTGGATCAAACTCCGCTTCTATCCCCGGCAATGCTTGTTCTATGCCTGCTTCAGGATTTTCTTCACATAATGCTCTCTTTTGGCTCTCATAAAAGGCTATTGTCTGAGGATTTTGCAATGCTTTTTTCCAGCCATTATCACCCGCATCCTCCGAGTTATAATATGCCTGATAACCGGAAAACAGCTCAAGATCCACAGTGCTTAGATGTGCAAAATTATTCATCTTTTTGAACATAAAATCCAATAAATATATGAAACCATCTACATTGGTAATCCTGTTTTCCAATTGCTGTCTAGTCGTCATTTTTAATGATCCAATATCAACACCCTGGCTTTCTAAATATGGAAAGTAGTAATAATTTTCTTCAAGCATTTTCCACAGGCTGTCGTAATCAGCCAACATTTCGTCAATAGTAAATTCTGTTTTTATGCTATCAGTTTCACTAAGAAGCGCATCGCTATTATTACTCAATCTTAAATCAGAAAAACATATTATGATTATAACGCTTATAAATGAAACAATAAAACCAATATAACAAAAATATCTTTTTTTCATAAAAGATTGTCCTCTTAAATCGAGCAGGGGCGATTTTCCCTTACTTGCCACGCGAGGGCACACGTTGCGCAAGCAACAAATTCCTCTGTGCGCCCCTGCGCATAAAATAATCGGGCGGCTTGTGTCTCTGCCGCCCTTTACAGTTTCCAGACTGATTTATTCAGCCTTTTCTTTTTCATCCGCTCCTGTTTCCGTCTGGAATCCGGTTGAATGTTTGCGGATTTCTTTGTTCATCTCTTTGACCTCTTCCAGGCTTTGACACTTATCCGTTGCCGTAGTAATCAGCCATGCGATAAATTGCATCTGTTTGTCTGTCATGACTTCCATTTACTCTCCTTTCTCCATTCCGGGTTCTTAGCCCTTTATCTCTAGGACCCGCCAACAACTCCGCAGCAAAACCCGAAGACTTTGTCCATAAAAATTTTATTCCCATTATTACTCATAATGCTTCCAACGTAAAAACATTATAGCACAAAACATATGGAAATTGTGATTTTTTTACAAACAAACTAAAACAGAAAAGCAGAAGAAATATTATTATATTTGCATCAGCTCATTTCTTGTTTCTTTATCAAATTTTTCGAGCGCATAACGATATGCAACCCTAGGCATTTTCTTGCAATTTTTTATTAAATATTCCTTTACGCAATTAGGATTTACTTGCGATAAGGCTTTCAACATCCAGCCATATCCTTTTAAGACTAAATCATGTTCATCTGACATTAAACAATCTGATATTGCAAATGGATTCATTCCGTCGTAATCATTTTTCAATATAGCAGGAATCAGGATAACTGCAGAAGCTCTTCTGACCCAAAAATCATTATCGTCTGTCCATGCAATTATTTTCATAAATAATGATTTCTTTTGCCTTAGCAGCTCTCCAAATGCATGCGTGCAAAAATCATCACAGTCTCCCCATCCCCTTACATAATCTTTCAGCCAGTGATAAAAAACATCATATGTTGATGCGTTATAATCATTTTTCATTCGATATGCAAAATCAAATGCAATGACTCCCAATGCCCATGAATGCTCATTTAGCAGTTCTTCACATAGGATAAAAACATTTTCAATGCTTTTATCCTCAATTTGTCTGAATAATTTAGAGGATAATTTTCGCAAATCTCCGGTAATAATATGTTTTCCGCAGGGAGTGTTTTCTTCCAGCTCTTTAATTTTTCTGATCGCTTCCCCGACAATTTTATCCATTTGATGCGCCTCTCACAGTTCTTCTGTATAATTTCCTGTAATTTCTATAGGATTTCCGTCAGGATCCATAAATGTGAAATACCAGTATGGCGAAAAAACATTTATGAATCGAATTCCGGTCATCTGCGTTGCAATTCCCAATCCTTTTATCCTGTTGTATTCTTCCTTTAAATCTTCGACTCCCAAGTTAATAAATACCTTACGAGTATTTATGCTATTCGCAATTTCGCTTTGGTTATCGTATATCTCCCAATACTCGCCTTTTGTTACTACCTGATCAGGGTGTTCACTGTCATAATAACCATTCATAAGGCACAGGCAAAGTCCTTTCATATCAAATATGGCAAAACGCTTTCCTCTCGCAGCGCTTACCTTCCTATCAAATGCCTTCTCATAAAATGAAACAGATTTATCAAAGTCCTTAACGATCAAATAAATTGAAGCATATCGCATTGCTTTTCCCCCATTATTTAAATTCGTGCTTTAGTTAATTTTTAAATTCAGCGCTG
>ERZ808054.113-NODE-113-length-103374-cov-8.128039_pt1 | contig 103374 bp, 94 predicted proteins | sample MGYA00380201_ERZ808054 | MGnify/ENA primary metagenome ERZ808054 (study PRJEB31490, sample SAMN06133419) | mouse gut metagenome | isolation source: Z5_2 | host: mice | place: China: Chengdu | collected 2015-05 ... | reverse complement strand
GAACTATGTGATAAATACAGTAAAATGACATAGCTATGAGGATCTCATATCCAAAGCAGTGCCGAATATCTTTACCCTATATAGCGGTGTAATGATATCCGGCATTGTTCTTTTTCTTAAGTTAATGACATTGAATATATTCAAGGCTTTCGGCATAGTTCCTTATTTTACTGTATTCACAGGGATAATGTGTTCGACAGGTTTGAGCCCCGGCTATCGCTCTCATAAAAGCCTGTAATTGCAAGGGATTCAAGCAATTACAGGCTTTTTAATTTTGTTTTTTCAAAGTATTTATCTAAAGTTTTCTTGTATACGTCTGTTGGATCTAGAGCGTGTTTGAGATTCCGCAGAGCGGAATCATGGAGGTTGGTATATACTCGCGACAGATGAAATCTGTTGTGAGTATTGCGCCAGCCGCAGCCGCAAAGCGGCATATTTCCTTATGCGGCTGTGTGCATAACTTTATACTGAGCGGTCAGTCTTTTCGACCGCCAGTATAAAAGCGGATCCAGCAGAATTTTTAGACATGGGAGAACCCAGACTGTATGTCGCGCCGCGCCTCTTCAAAATCAGCAATTATCTGGCAGAAAGCATTTTCCGTATATATTCTGATGCAATTGTGCAAAAAAAATGAATAATATAAATTTTTGGTAAAATTAATAATATACAAATAGGAGCGCAGGGTGTAAAATAATAATGATGACAGTGGTCGAAAAAGGCTAAAGGAGAATACAAGTGAGACTTAGGAATGTGACTGGTTCGCGGGAAATGATTGCAGGGAGCCGTTTTGTGGTGCATGAACCTGCCGCGCAAAAGGGAAAATGGTGCGAAGTATTCGGCAATGACTGCCCGATCCACATAGAGATCGGTATGGGGAAAGGGCGTTTCATGATGGATCTGGCGGCGGCGAATCCCCGGATCAACTATGTGGGGATCGAGAAATACTCGACGGTGCTGCTGCGGGCGGTGCAGAAGATGGAGGCGCAGGAGCTCTGCAACCTGCGGCTGGTCCGCATGGAGGCAGAGGAGATCTGCGAGGTGTTTGGCAGGGGCGAGGTGGAGCGGATCTACCTGAACTTCTCAGATCCCTGGCCGAAGGACAGGCATGCCAGGAGACGCCTCCCGTCGCGGCAGTTTCTCGCGCGGTACGATGAGATCCTGGCACCGGACGGGCGCATCGAGTTCAAGACGGACAATGCGGATCTGTTTGACTTCGCGCTGGAGGAGCTTGCGCCTGCGGGGTGGAAGACAGAGGCGGTGACAAGGGATCTGCACCACGACGGGAAAATGTTTGCGGGAAATATCATGACCGAGTACGAGGAAAAATTCTCATCGATGGGGAATCCTATATACAAATATGTGATCTACCGATAGGATTCGGCAAAACGATGATAGCCTCGCGGGGGCTATCGAAGAATAAAAGGAGGTTTGGGGATGTATGTGATATTTTTTCTGCTGTGGATCATCTTTAACGGGCGCGTCACGACAGAGATCGTGCTCTTCGGACTGGTGATCTCCGCGGCACTGTACTGGTTTATCTGCAAATTCATGGATTTCAGCCCGAGAAGGGAACTGGCATATCTGAAAAAAAGCGGTTATCTGTTACAATATCTGTATCATCTGATCAGGGAGATCATCACGGCAAATTTCGCGACAATGAAGCTGACCTGCACTGCGGGCAGGGTTGTGGAGCCGGCGCTGATCGAGTTTGAGACACATTTCAAGAATGACATTTCGCGGTTTTTGCTGGCAAACTCGATCACGCTCACGCCCGGAACGATCACCGTGGCGGTGAAGGGGGATCGCTTTATCGTGCACTGCCTTGACAGGACACTTGCGGAGGGGATCGAGTCCAGCGTCTTTGTGAAGCTTCTGGAGAAGATCGAGTCGCAGGAGGGAGGTTGCGTATGAACAGTGGAAATATGGCGCTGGAGACAGCCTTTGGGATCGCCATGACGATCTTTCCGATCGTGCTGGCGGTCATGGTATTTATGTGCCTGATCCGCGCGGTCAAGGGGCCGCGGATCGCGGACCGCATCGTGGCGGTCAACATGATGGGAACGATGACGATGGTCATCATCGCCATTCTCGCAGTGAAGATGGACGAGGGGTATCTCGTGGACATCTGCATCATCTATGCCATGATCTCATTTCTGGCAGTGACACTTCTGACGAAGGTGTATATGGGCGTGTACGCTGAGCGCAAAAAGAAGAAGGAGGAGAGCCATGACAGTACTGCTGTGGATTAGGTTTATCGCGGGGATCGCGCTGATCCTCTGCGGGTTGGTCGTATTTGGGATAGAGCTTTTCGGCGTGTTCAAGTTTGGTTTTGTGCTCAACAGGATGCACGCGGCGGCGATGGGAGATACGCTCGGGATCGCGCTGAGCATGTTGGGGCTGATCATTCTGTGCGGACTGAACTTCACATCGGTCAAGATGGTCCTTGTGGTCGTGTTCCTGTCGTTTGCCTCCCCTGTGGCGTCCCATATGCTGGCGCGCTTCGAGGTGGCGACCAACGAGGAGCTGGGCAGGGAGTGCGATCTGAGCGGGATCTCACAGGCTGCGGACGACGCGGACTGTGAGCAGTGAGCGGGATCGGATAGGAGGTTTGCATATGGAAGTATTTCAGGTTGTGTTGTTCATCTTTTTGATCGTGTGTGCGATTTCGGTGACATTCTCAAGGAATCTGCTCAACTCGATCATCATCTTCATGTCCTACAGTTTGATCATGTCGATCATATGGATCCTGCTCGAGTCGCCGGATCTCGCCATCACGGAGGCAGCTGTGGGTGCGGGGATCACCAGCATCCTGTTTTTCGTCACGCTCAAGAAGATCCACGCGATCGTCGCGATCGATGAGGACAAGGAGGATAAGCACACGCACAAAAATGGTATGGATAAAAAGGGGGAAGCAAAATGAGCCGTCTGCTGTCTGAAGAAGAGTACCGCAAAACCAATGCGTTCAAGATAAAGCGCTGGTATCGGGGGGACAAGGATCCCTATATCGGCAAGGTGGAGATGAAGCCTCAGGAGCCTTTTGTGGAGGATGTCAGTTCGATGCGGCAGAGGATCCGCGATGAGGCGCTGTTAAAGAGGAACATATATGATATCGAGCACAACAGGAAGCTTCGGGCTTTCTCGAAGATCTACAGTGTGATCTCCGTCGTCTTTGTGTTCACGCTGATCGCGATCCTGCTCTATGTGGTCTCCTATCTGCCGCCTGTCGGCAATCCGGCAAACCCGGACAACAATGAGGTTGCGAGGAAGTACATCGAGGACGGGATGAAGGACACCGGGGCGGTCAACATTGTCACGGGCATGATACTGGACTACCGTGCTTTTGACACGCTCGGCGAGTCGAACGTGCTCTTTATCGCCACGTGTACGGTGCTGATCCTGCTGCGTGTGGACAATTGCTCGAAAAAAAAGGAGGAGGAGGAGAACGACCGCCTCTATGAGCCGAAAAATGATGTCATTCTGCAGAAGGTGGCTTTTTTTCTCGTTCCGATGATCATCATCTACGGGATCTACGTCATCCTGAATGGGCATCTGTCGCCGGGCGGCGGCTTTTCCGGCGGTGCGATCATCGGCTCGGGGCTGATCCTGTACGTCAATGCCTTCGGCTTTAAGAAGATCGAGCGTTTCTTCACACAGAAGACGTACAAGTGGATCTGCTTTGCGGCGCTGTTGTTTTACTGCCTTGCAAAGACGTACTCTTTCTATTGCGGAGCGCACCATCTCGAGACGGGGATCCCGCTCGGCACGCCGGGGGATATACTGAGTTCCGGTCTGATCCTGCCGCTCAACATATGTGTCGGCATGGTGGTCGCGTGTACGATGTATGCATTTTATGCTATGTTCCGCAAGGGCGGATTTTAGGAAAAAGGGGGTTTTGGGCAGATGGGCGGAAATTTGCTTGCAAATTACGGGGAGGCGGTTGCCATGATCTTGTTCGGCATCGGGTTCTCGAATCTGCTTTTGCAGAAAAATCTGATCAAGAAGATCATCGGTCTGAATATCATGGACACGGCGACGTATCTGTTTCTCGCGGAGAAGGGGTTTATAGCGGGAAGGATGGCGCCGATCGTGGTGGACGGTGTGACGAGTGTGGAGGCGTACATCAACCCGGTGCCGAGCGGACTTGTGCTGACGGGCATCGTGGTGTCGGTGTCGGTGACGGCGCTGATGCTCTCGCTCACGATCCGGCTGTACAGGCGGTATCACACGCTGGACATGGATGAGATCTCCACCATGATGAAGAAGGAGGATCAGTGATGGATTTTATACAGAATTTTCCTTTTTTCAGCATTCTGCTGTCGCTCGGCTCGGGTGTGCTGACGTCCATCATGGGCAGAAAGACGGCGCGCCTGTGGAATACGTTTATCCTCGTGGTGATCACAGTCCTCTCGGCAGTGCTGTTTGTGTATATGATCGGTGTCGGAGAGCCGTATACGTTCATGATGGGACATTTTCCGGCGCCCTGGGGTAATGAGATCAGGGCGGGCGTCCTCGAGGCGGGCATGGCGCTTTTTTTCTGTCTGGTGATGCTGTTTTCGCTGAAAGGCGGACAGGAGCACATCGACGCGGAGGTCGAGGACACGAAGGTGAACCTCTATTATATCATGATCAATCTGCTGCTGAGTTCGCTGCTCGCGCTGATCTACACGAACGACCTTTTCACGGCGTACGTTTTTGTGGAGATCAACACGATCAGCGCCTGCGGCCTGATCATGATCACGCAGAGCGGGCGCACGATCGAGGCGGCGACGCGCTATATGATCATGGCTTCGCTGGGTTCCGGTCTGCTGCTGATGGGGCTCTGCATCCTGTATGATATCACGGGGCACCTGCTGATGAGCAATATCAAGGACAGCATCGCTTACGTCTATGCGCAGGGGACGTACAACATTCCGCTGATCGCATCGATCGGCATGGTGGTGGTCGGTCTTGCCATCAAGAGCGCGCTCTATCCGTTCCACACATGGCTGCCGGACGCGTACGGCTACTCGACGGTGTCGAGCGCGGCGATCCTGTCGAGCCTGGTGTCAAAGGGATATATCTTCCTGCTGATCAAGATCTTTTTCCGCGTGGTGGGCTTTGAGATCATCGTGGACTCGAAGATCGTCAACATCCTGTTTGTGTTTGGGCTCCTGGGCATGATCATGGGCTCGGTCAACGCGATCCTGGAGAACGATATCCGCCGCATGATCGCCTTCTCCTCCGTGGCGCAGATCGGCTATATCTACATGGGACTCGGGCTCGGCACGACGATCGGGATCGTGGCGAGTATCTTCCACATCCTGTCGCATGCCTCCACGAAGTCGCTCCTGTTCATCGCGGGCGTGGGACTCACGGATGCGTCGGGGGGCAGCAAGAAGTTTGAGGATCTGACGGGCAGCGGTTACCGCAATCCGGCGGCGGGCGTCGCGTTCGTGATCGGCGCGTGCTCCATGGTGGGCATTCCGCTGTTTTCGGGCTTTATCAGCAAGGTGCAGTTTGCGGAGGCGGCAGTGCAGAACAGCCTGGCAAAGATGCTTCCGACGCTGATCTGTCTGGCGATCAGCACGGTGCTCAACGCCATTTATTTTATGAAGACGGTGATCCGCCTGTACACGCCGGCGAGCAAGCGGACTAAGAAGACGCAGGCTGGCGAGGCGGCAATGGTCGGTCTGAGGGAGCACCCGCTGTACAATGTCACGCTGCTGTGCATGGTGATACTGAACATGATACTGGGCTGCTGTTCACAGCCGATCGTGGACTGGATCACAAGCGGTCTGGCGATGTTTGGATAATATGGGAATGGAGGATTTGCAGATGGATTATATGATTTTACTTTCAGTCGTCCTGCCCATCATCGCGGGAGGCGTCCTGCTCTTTCTGCCGGACAGTGCATTTGCGGACAGGAAACGACTCCTGAAAGTGACAGGCGTGTCGTTTGTCGTGAGCGCGCTTCTGGCAGTGTGCGTGATCAGCGGCGCCGCCGGAGACCGGCTGGTGCTGTTTCGCCTGGTGGACGAGATACCGGTGTATTTTCAGATCGATGCCCTCGGAAGGCTTTTTGCCGGCATCGTAGTACTGGTGTTTGTGCTGGCGGGATTTTTTTCTTTCGCCTACATGTCGCACGAGCAGCATGAAAAGCGGTATTACGGTTTCTATCTGGTCACGTTTGGCGTGCTGATGGGGCTGTGCTTTTCCGGGAATCTCGTCACGCTGTACCTGTTTTATGAGTTTATGACACTCGCGTCGATGCCGCTTGTGATCCACTCCGGTTCAAGGGAGGCGGTCATGGCGGGACTCAAATATCTGTTTTACTCGTTCTGCGGCGCGTACATGGCGCTCTTTGGGCTGTATTTTCTGTATCAATATGCTGGCGGCGCGGCGGGTGCGGTCGGTTTTGTGCCGGGCGGTTCCTTTGACATGGCAGCCGTTGCCGCGTCAGGAAACATGGGGATGTGTCTGGCTGCGGTGTTTCTGATGATCGTCGGGTTTGGCGTGAAAGCGGGCTGCTTTCCGCTCCATGCATGGCTGCCGACTGCGCATCCTGTGGCGCCGGCGCCGGCATCGGCGTTTCTGTCGGGCATCATCGTGAAGGGCGGTGTCCTCGCGATCATCAGGACAGTGTACTACTGCGTCGGCGCGGATTTTCTGCGCGGGACGTGGGTGCAGACGGCGTGGGCGGTCCTCGCGGTGGTGACGCTCCTGATGGGATCCTCGCTTGCCTTCAAGGAAAAGGTGCTGAAAAAGCGGCTTGCGTACTCGACGGTGTCAAACCTCTCGTATATATTGCTGGGGCTCGCCATGCTGAATGCGACGGCGTTTGTGGGCAGCCTGCTGCACGTGGTGTTCCATGCGGTCATCAAGAGTGGTCTGTTCCTGACGGCAGGCGCGCTGATCTTCACGACCGGCAGGACAAAGGTCAATGACTTTATGGGGCTTGGCAGGAAGATGCCGATCCTCTTCTGGTCGTACACGATCGTCTCGCTGGGGCTGATCGGCATTCCGCCGACGAGCGGCGTCGTCAGCAAGTGGTATCTGGCGACGGGGTGTCTGGAGAGCGGGTTGACGGGACTTTCATGGGTTGGTCCGGCGGCGCTGCTGGTCTCTGCGCTCCTGACGGCGGGGTATCTGCTGCCGCTTGCCATCCGCGGTTTCCTGATGGAGCCGGATTATGAAGCAGTGCGGAGCGACTACAGGGAGCCGGGGGCGTTGATGCTCGCGGCGGTCGTGACACTGGCTGCCATCACGCTCGCGCTCGGGCTGTTTCCCACGCCCTTGATCCGGCTGATCCAGGATGGCATCGCTGTCGGTTTATTTTGAGGAAAGGAGTAGATTATCATGATTTTTGACCTGATGCTTACGGTGATACTGCTCCCTTTTGCGGGCGGTGTGCTGCTGCAGTTTTTGAGATTCAGGGACAAGGGACAGAAGCAGCGCTATATTTTGGCGTACGTGCTGCTCAACACACTGCTGACGTATGTGCTGCTGTGGCAGGGACCCACGGAGTTGATCAGGGTGATCAATTTTGCCGGCGCAAAGCTCGACTTTTCGCTGAAACTGGACGGTCTGGGCATTGTCTTTGCGGGACTCGTCTCCACGCTCTGGCCGCTTGCGGTGCTCTATTCATTCCCTTACATGGAACACGAGCACAACGGGCGCGTCCACGAGAATATCTTCTATCTGTTTTATACGGCGACGTACGGGGTGACGCTCGGCATCGCGATGTCGGGCAACATGCTGACGATGTACTGTTTTTATGAGCTGCTGACGCTCGTCACGGTTCCGCTCGTGATGCATACGCTCACGAAGGAGGCGGTGCTCGCGAGCCGGAAATATTTCTACTACTCGCTTGGCGGCGCGGCGTTCTCCTTCATCGGTCTGATCTTTCTGGTGGTGTACGGCGACAGCCTCGCCTTTCTGTACGGCGGTGTGCTGAACCTTTCCCAGGTCGGGGACAAGAAGGATCTGCTGCTGTTCATCTACGTGCTGGCATTTATGGGATTCGGCGTCAAGGCGGCGGTCTGTCCGTTCAACTCCTGGCTCCCGCAGGCGGGGGTGGCGCCGACTCCGGTCACGGCGCTGCTGCATGCGGTCGCGGTCGTGAAGTCCGGTGCGTTTGCGATCATCCGCCTGACGTACTACAGTTTCGGGACCGATTTTCTGCGGGGGACATGGGCACAGTATCTGCTGCTCGGCATCGTCATTTTTACGATCGTCTACGGGTGCAGCATGGCGGTGCGGGAGACGCACATCAAGCGAAGGCTTGCGTTCTCGACGATCTCCAACCTGTCGTATATACTGTTTGGCGTCCTGATCATGACACCGTTCGGGCTGGCGGGGGCGCTGTGCCACATGGTGTTCCACGGTGTGATGAAGATCTGCTCCTTCTTCTGCGCCGGAGCGATGATCACGCAGGCGCATGCAGACTATGTGCACCAGATCGACGGCATGGCGAAAAAAATGCCGAAGATTTTTGCGGTTTTTACGGTGTCTGCGCTTGCGCTGATGGGCGTGCCGGGGCTGTGCGGCTTTGTGTCGAAGTGGCACCTTGCCAAGGCGGCGTTTGCGAGCGATAACGTACTGGCGGTTGTCGGTGTGGGCGGTCTGCTGGTCTCCGCGCTCCTGACAGCGATCTACATGCTGAGTATCGTGATCAGGGCGTATTTTCCGGGGAATGATTTTGACTACGGGAAGCTGCACGGCGAGATCTGCGACCCGGACTGGCGCATGCTCCTGCCGCTGTCGCTGTTCGTGGTGCTGATGGTGGTGATCGGTGTGTACAGTGCGCCGTTTGTGGCGTTCTTTTCGTCCGTGGCCAGCGGAATGATATAGGAAGGGGGAGATTGGATCATGAGGGATGGCTTTTGGATGACGCTTTTTCCTTTTGTGATGTGTGCCCTTGTGTGGTTTGTCTCGCGTGTGAGGGCAAAAGACAGGAAGAAAGTCTGCGCACTGATCATGATTCTCGCCAGCGCGGTGGAGCTTGCGGCTGCGCTGAATCTGATGGTCTGTGACCTTCGGGGGATATCGGTTGACGTCTTTGAGGTTCCCGGCGTGGGCGGGCTTGGATTGCATTTCATGTACTCGGGATTTCGGGGGATCTTTGGCGTGCTGACGGCGTTTGCGTGGCTCGTGACGGCGCTGTTCTCGTATGACTATATGAAAAATGACACGAATGTCATCAAATACGATATGTTCAATTTGATGACGCTCGGCGCGACGATGGGCATTTTCTATGCGGCGGATCTGTTTACACTGTTCTTTTTCTTTGAGATCATGTCTTTCACTTCGTTTGTGTGGGTGTCGCACAGGCAGACGCGTGAGGCGCTGTACGCGGCGGGGACGTATCTTGGCATCGCGGTCGCCGGCGGCATGGCGATCCTGATGGGGATCTTCATTGTGCACGGCTGGCTTGGAACGATCTCGTTTGACAGGATGTACGAATGTGCTGTGGTCATGATGACCAGCGGCAGTAAAACCGATATGACATGGCTGTACGTGGCAGCGGGCTGCATGTTTGTGGGATTCGGCGCGAAGGCGGGCGCTTTTCCGGTGCATGTGTGGCTGCCGCTGTCCTACACGGAGGCGCCCGCGCCCGCGACGGCACTCCTGTCAGCGATCCTGAGCAAGACGGGCATCTTCGGCATTCTGCTGGTGACGCTCGACGTGCTGCCGATGCAGGGCAGCTGGGGCGCGTTTATCCTTTTGACCGGCATCGTGACGATGGTGCTCGGCGGGCTCCGCGGGGTGATGAGCGGCAATCTGAAGACGACGCTTGCGTACTCGTCCATGTCACAGATCGGCTTTATATTGACGGGCGTGGGTATGCAGTCGCTGCTTGCGGAGTATCTGTTGATGGCGGCAGGCGCGGCGCAGACAGGGACGTGGACTGTTGAGGGTGAAGCTGCCGCGGAGATCGCGAAGGCGTTTAGCATGGCGGTCAACGGCACGCTCCTCCATATGCTGAACCATTCGCTGGTGAAGCTTGTACTCTTTATGGCGGCGGGTGTGATCTTTGCGCAGGTGGGAAGCTACGAGCTGAACCAGGTGCGCGGTTATGGGCGCAGGAAACCGTTCCTGCTCGTGACCTTTGTGCTGGCGGCGGCAGGTGTCGGCGGGATCCCGTTTCTGAACGGGTATGTGAGCAAGACGCTCCTGCATGAGAGTATCGCTGAGTACGGCGCGCTGCTGGCTCTCGCGGAGAGAGGATCCCTTCAGCCTGTGTTTGCGGCGACATCTGCCATGATGAGGGTAGTTGAAGTATTGTTCCTGTTTTCAGGCGGATTGACGGTCGCCTATATGACCAAACTTTTTGTCGTTCTTTTTGTTGAAAAGAACAGTGATAAGAAAGTGCAGGAGTCGTATGAGGCAAAGAAAGAATATGCTGCGCCGGGGAGCAAACTGGCGATCGGAGTCTGTGCGCTGCCGATCCCCTTTATCGGAGTGCTGCCGGATCTGGTGGCAGGACCGGTTGCCAAATACGGGCTTGTGCAGTTCGGACTGAGCGATCTGCTGGAGGATCAGCTTGGAAATATCCGTTACTATTCACTCAAGAATATAGCAGGCGCGCTGATCTCCATCGCGGTGGGCGCGGCGGTGTACTTTATCGTGGTGCGGCTGCTGATGTTAAGGGGGATATCGTCCGAGCGGAAAGCGGAGGGCTACCATGATATCTTCCCGGCATGGATCGACATGGAGAAATATGTGTACAGGGCAGTGTTCTACACAGCGGTGCCGTTTGTTTTGGGGATCATTTCAAGGATTTTGGACAGCATTGTGGATACGGCGGTCGTCCTGCTGCGAAAGACGCTCTACAGAGACAGACCGCTGCCGTATGAGCTGCCAGAGGGAAACCGCGTGACGCACCGCATCGGGTCTGGTATGGAGCGCGTGCGGCTGCTGTATTATGCCATTATGCAAAAAGAGGGGTACGAGCCGAAAAACTACGAGCATAAGCTTGCGATGAAGGGGACGGATCTCTTTGAGAATCTCCGCATCATCGAGCGCAGTCTGTCGTTTGGGCTATTTATGTTCTGCGTGGGACTGGGACTCACGATGATCTATCTGCTGCTGGTGAATTAGAAATTGGAAGGAGGACGGCGTATGCTGGAAAATTGGAACAAACCACACAGACCGGAAAAAGAGGAACTCGAGGAGCGGCTGAAGGCGGCAAACGAGAAGCTTTTCTGCCAGCAGATGATGATCAAGGAGCGCGGGCTGCCGGTGCTGGTGCTGTTTGAAGGCTGGGGGACAGCTGGGAAGGGGAGCGTGCTGGGCAAGGTGATCCGCAATATCGATCCGCGCTTTTTCAAGGTCGCGGCGATGGATGTGCCGACGCAGGAGGAGCGGAGAAAGCCCTTTCTCTACCGCTATTTTGTCAAGATCCCGGAGGCAGGGAAGTTCATGTTTCTGGATTCCGGCTGGATGGACGAAGTGACCGGGGCGTGTCTTGACGGCACACTGAACGAAAAGGATTACAAGAAAAAGATCGAGAGTGTCAGGCGGTTTGAGCGCCAGCTGACCGACAACGGTTATCTTGTGATGAAGTTCTTTTTCCAGATCAGCCGCAAAGAGCAGAAAAAGAGGATCGACGCGCTGAGATCCGACAAGGATACGAGCTGGCGCGTGGGGGAGAAGGACAGCTGGCAGAACAGCCACTATGACAAGTGCCTCGCCGTGTTTGACCGCTATCTGAACGACACCAACGCGCCCGCGGATCCGTGGTACATCATCGATGCGAAGAGCAGGAAATGGGCACAGCTGCAGGTGCTGGAGACGCTGGTTGGCGGGATCGACACCGCGCTCAGGAACAGTGCGATGGCGGTGCCCCTGCTGCAGAATGTATTTCCGCTGGAAAAGATGCCGAAACTCGACGAGATCGATCTCGACAGGGCTGTCACACAGGAGGAGTACCGCGTGGAGCTGGACCGGCTCCAGGAGAAGCTGGGACATCTCCACAACAAGCTGTACCGCAAAAAGGTGCCTGTCATCATCGCATACGAAGGATGGGATGCGGCGGGAAAGGGCGGCAATATCAAGCGGATCACGGAGGCGCTCGACCCGAGGGGGTTCGAGGTGCACCCGATCGCAAGCCCTGAGCCGCACGAGAAGGCGAGACATTATCTGTGGCGCTTCTGGAACCGCCTGCCAAAGACCGGGCATATCGCGGTCTTTGACAGAACCTGGTATGGCAGGGTCATGGTGGAGCGCCTGGAGGGGTTCTGCCGGGAGAATGACTGGCAGCGGGCGTACAATGAGATCAATGAGTTTGAGCGGGAGCTCGCCGACTGGGGGGCGGTCATCATCAAATTCTGGGTGCAGATCGACAAGGACACACAGCTGGCGCGCTTCAACGAGCGTCAGAACACGCCTGCAAAGCAGTGGAAGATCACCGAGGAGGACTGGCGCAACCGTGAGAAGTGGGATTTGTACGAGGGCGCGGTGAACGAGATGCTGCAGAAGACGAACACATCGTACGCGCCCTGGCATATACTGGAATCCAATGACAAGCGGTACGCGCGCCTGAAAGCGCTGAGGATCGTGATCGAGGAGCTCGAGAAAGCCCTGGATTAGTACACCGTTTTCTTAATCCTCGTATACAAAGTGCTTGATATTGGCATCAGTGCAAGGCGGAGGAAGGAGGCGATGCGGTGGCATCGTTGACTGACGACAACGCGGTAATGATGCAAATAGCGAGTGCTTGGTATATGAGGAATTAAAAAACGGTGTACTAATATGTCATTGCGCAGACGACTTCCCTCATCGTCTGCACCGGCACGTGTCCCTGCAGTGTATACTGGATCCCGTCTGCCACAAAGACCATGACCGTCCGGGGGACGAAACCGTCTGGCAGGGAGTCCGGGTGGTTTTCGACTAAGTAGGTTGTCTTATTAATCTTTTTTGCTAACAGGGCGCTAATCGCCCTGTGGTGTTGGTCTGAATGTTGTCGCCCATTGATCCCTGTTAATGGCAAAAAATAGAGCATATAGATTTCAATTCCTATATGCTCTAACGCTGTTACTATATTTGATTTTGATTGATACGAGTGATTACGCCAACTGCATAATTTCGGCTTCAAGTTCTTTCGCATCTTCTAATGTTAATTTAGGAAAAAAACTTGGTATTTCTTCTACTGTAATTCTTCCATTTTTTAACATTATCCTTGCATTTTCTCTTGCTTCACTATTTTTAATATCTTCTGCATATGCTTCCAAAACCTGCTCATCATCAAACAATGTCATCATAATGTCTACAACCTCCTGTTCTTTACTCTCGAGATATTCTTTTAACACGTTTCGATTTTTACAAATACGGATTGTTTCCGTTACAGCCTTCTTTGTTTGCCCATATTTCTTTCTCTGTTCATTATACACTTTACAGAAAATAATATACTGTCCGATTATGTTGTCCTCGTCCTCTTGATAAAGTACCTTGATTTCTGCGTCTACCGCTATCTTTTCACCGTCAAAAAAGTCTTTTGAAAGCGAAATAGTGTCGGGCGGATTTTTCGTTTTTTCACCCGTAAATATCACATACAGTTCAGGTTTTGGCATATTCACTTTTTTAGAACCATATAAATTTTGCTTGGTACGCTTGAAAAAATCGTGATATGTTTGTATCAGATACATCAGTGCACGTATTACAATATTCAATGTCCACGTTGACTGACTTTCAATCAAAATGACAAGTCTGCCGTCAACCGAAAATCCAAGGTCATTATAGTCTGCATCTACCAGTATGTGCTTGATAGTTACATCTTTTATATCTTCTTCTGTTACATTACCGTCCTCTGGGTGAAGTGCCTTATACAGTCGGAGCAGATACTTTTTGTCTTGAAATAAATTTGTGAACACGCTGTCTTTTATTTTACGCTTTGGCGTGTTTTGTGCCATTTTACCACCTCGCTATATTCAGCAGAAGATACAATACAACTTGCTCCTACCGTATCTCTATTATACAAAAAAGCGCCTGTGTTTTACAATAAATTTAACATTGAATTTCTTTCTCCCTCCGTTTCGTTCTGCTCTGATCTGATCTTCCCTGATAAATTCATAGGATTTTTTAATGAAATCAAACTCATTATCTGCCTTTTTGAATAACGTATCAGCCAATAGAAGGGAAAAATAGCTATCTCATTAGCCACTCCCGTTACAGCTCTATGATGGCGCTTCACTTTTGTCTCAATTGCGCTTCGAGGCTGGCGATCCGGGCGTCCTTCTCGGCAAGCTCTTTGTCCTTCTCGGCAAGCTGGTTCTTGTACGTCCGCAGGATGCGCTCCCCGTCTTCGCGGGCTTCGCACCAGTAGCGGATCGCGTCGTCCTGATTGAGGCGGAAGATCGTTTCACAGGTCGCTTCCAGCATGTCCGTGTCTGTATTGTTGTCTGTCGCTAACATCTTTAAATCCTCCCATGTCTTTGCTTTGAAAAGTTTAGCCCAGTGATTGATCCTGTAGGCTTTGTCCTCATCGGTTGCCAGGTGTATCTGATTCAAGTCTAACACATGAAGCGTGAAGTTGTCATTATAAATATAATGCTTCTTCACGTTGATCATTTTGCTGGTGGCATAAAACTCCGGATGCGCTGGAAAAGGGGTGAAGTTTAGAATCCCGATATGGTACGCGGGTTTGAGCGCAGTGTAATCAGAACCCTTTTCAAGATTGTCGAAGGCTTTGCAGAGATAAAGAAGGGAGCGGTCGTTCCAGAAATCCTGGTGCAGGACCTGCATTTCGATGTTGATGACCAGAGCATGGTTGAGCATGACCTTGATATCGAGAACAAAGGCTCTGTCGTCAATTGCCTTGCCAGGTTCGATCGGATTGAGGATAACAATCCTGCAGGACGGCGCGGAACATATAATCGTTTGTCATGGTGTAGTCTATTTTTCCTGTCGCATTTCTGAAAGAGGTCGCTTGTGTTGGATTCATTAAACGTTTTATCCTTTCGTGTGTGATACATTTATGTATTAGCCTATACCCTATCAGAATAGGAGTTTCCTGTCAAATCGAAATGTAATAATTCGCTTAAAATGTAAAAAATAGCACAATTCGTAATATTGCCGTGCTCAATACTTCACAATGACTTGACATATATAGATTGTCGATATATAATGTACATATCCTATATATCGATAATCTATATATAAAAGCCACCTATAAGATCACAAATCACAAATCACAAATCACAAATCACAAATTACAAATCAGAAAAAGAAAGGATGAGAACGGAAAAGCTGAAAATGATAAAGATTGAAAATAAAAAAGTTGAAAATTAGAAAGACCAAAATAAACAAAGACAAAATAAAAAATCGCAATTAAAAAAGTTGAAAATCAAAAAGTTGAAAAAGGGAAAAGCCGAAAATTAGAAAAACAAAACAAACAAAACAAACAAAACAAACAAAGCAATTAGAAGCAAAACCTAAAATAACCTAAACTAAAAATAAGAAAGGAATGGTCGATCATGGCAATCAACAAGTCACTGATCTCGGGCAGTACCTCCATGCTGATCCTGCGTCTACTGGAGGACAAAGACATGTACGGCTACGAGATGATCGAGACGCTCGAGGCGAAATCGAACAATGTATTTACACTAAAGGCAGGGACGCTTTACCCGCTGCTGCACTCCCTCGAGGAGAAAGACTTGCTGACCTCGTACGAGAGTGAGGTCAATGGGAAGGTACGCAAATATTACAGCATCACGAAGGGCGGCAAGAGGTATCTGAGATCCAAGAAGGAGGAGTGGCAGGAGTACCAGACTGCCGTCGTGAATGTGCTCGGTATGGCGTAAGGAAGGAATACAGATCAGGCGGAGACCGTATCGGGATCTGTCTGACAAAGGAAGGAATACAGATCAGGCGGAGACCGTTTTGGGATCTGTCTGACAAAGGAAGGAATACAGATCAGGCGGAGACCGTTTTGGGATCTGTCTGACAAAGGAAAGATTACAGATCAGGCGGAGACCGTATCGGGATCTGTCTGACAAAGGAAGGAATACAGATCAGGCGGAGATCGTTCCGGGATCTGTCTTATAATAGGAGAGATGAAAATGGAAGAATTTATAAGGATTTTGACGGATCAGATCCGCTGTGCGAAGGCGCGCGACGGCGTGGCACGCGAGCTGTCCAGCCATATCCTGGATCAGGCGCAGGCGTATGAGCAGTCGGGGATGGCGCACGACAAGGCGGTCACAAAGGCGGTGCGCGAGATGGGCGATCCGGTGGAGATCGGAGTCCTGATGGACAGGATCCACCGCCCGCAGTTCAACTGGAGAATGCTTCTGGTGACATTTGTGCTGAGTGTCATGGGGCTCCTGTGCCTGATACCGGTCTATGGTGTTGAGCGTGGCTGCAGGCAGGGACTGTTCATGCTTGCGGGTTTTGCGGTCATTGCCGCCGTGTATTTTGTGGACTACAGTGTCATCGGGCGGATCAGCGCGGCGGCTTACCTTGTCATGACGATCGTACTGTTTATCGGCAGATACTGTATGGCGACAGTCAACGGCAGGATTCCGGTGATGTCCATACTGGTGTACCTGTACGTGCCGGTTTTTGCGGGCATTTTGTACCAGCTTCGCATGGGAGGCTGCAGGGCAGTGGCTGAGGCGATTGCGGTGAGTGTTATCACGTTTGTGCTGTGCACATACTTCTCGTCGACGCTGCCTGCATCGTTCAATATTTTGCTGATCATGATCATCATGGTGTTTACCGCGATCCAAAAAGGTGTGTTTGGCAAGGGCAGAAAGCGTATGACGGCGATCGCCGCTGCAGCCGTGCTCCTGCCGTCAGCAGTGTTTTTGGGGTATTTGATCGTGGGCAGGGCAGGTTTCCGAGTGATGCGCATCAAGGCATTTTTTCAGAGGGATCAGTACCGGGACACGTACAACTACATATATACGGTGATCGATGATATCCTGAGAAATGCGAGGTTTGTGGGCAGGGGCGGATCGGAAATGGACGGCATGCAGTATGTCACCTTCACAGGGGCGGAGGGCCTGGTGCCGCTCGCAGCGATGCATGTCTATGGTTTTATCGCCGGGATCCTGCTGGTGTTCATGATGATCGCACTTGTCCTGCACGCGGTGAAGATCGTCCGCGGGCAGAAAAACCAGCTCGGCTTTCTGGTATCGATGGGGTGTATGCTGGTTCTTTTACTGAACTGCCTGGAAGGGATCCTGGTCAATGTCGGGCTGTTTCCCGCCACGACGGTCGTGATCCCGTTCCTGACTTACGGGGGCGGGGCGGCATTTGTGTACGCAGTGCTGATCGGACTGCTGCTCAGCGTACACCGGTATGAGAAGGTGTACGCGAGGGAGACCTATGCCTGCAAGCCGAGATGGAAAGTGGATCTAAAGATCGAAAAGCGGTAATTTTTGTGCCGGACGCCTTTCAATCAGAGGGGAAAATATACCGTTTGCCCATAGCGCGGACAATCTCAAAATAGCAGATATAGAAAACGATAATACACGCCCCGAACGCGCCGGTCAGCTTGAGCAGAATGTTATGCAAAGAATCCGGCAATATGCAGTTCATCTTGGTATTCAGCAACGGTGCGCAGCACGAAATGATCAATATAGCCATGATCATTGGAGCGGTCAATCTGATTGCGATCTGCCGGTGCACAAGCCGCTCGATCTGCCGGGTGCTTTTTCCCAGACAGCGCACGATCTGATCGCCCTTTGCATGTTGCCGGATCTCCATGAGCTGCTGCAAAGATAATACCGAAAAGTAAATGACCAGAAACACGATACAGATACTGATCTGTGAAGTGCCCATCCACTGCTGCACAACCGCGTCAAAAAGCTGAAATTCCGGCTGCAGCATCAGTATTCCGGTCACAAAAGACCCCCCGGCGAATAAAAGGCATATGCAAAAAACAGCATTGACCACAGCCGCCGTTTTGAGATCGGATGTCACAGCCGCCGCGATATACAGCCTGTCTTTCTGGTAAAACCAACTGGATTTTTTTCGCCTGTAAGCATATAAGCAGCCAAACCCCCATTTGTAAAAGGCAAAGACAGAGAGCAGCAGCGGTATTACCACGACAGATACAGGATAAACAATGCAGACGTCCGGCAGAAAAACAATGCCGCAGACACAGCCGATCAGACACACAAAACACAGGCAGAAGAGAATGCCCCATGTTTTATAGTTTCCTGCATCTTTTGCGCCCTGACTGCGGTTTCTCTCCTGCATCAGCTCCCGTATCTGCAGCTTGTATAACCGCTGTCTTAGCCAGATAGAACACACCGTTTCGATCAGGCAAAAAGACAGAAACGTATAAAACATGCTTTTGCCATAGAGCGATCCGAAATGAATCCTCTCATGCAGCGGATCGCGGAAATACCAAAATCCATATACCGAAAATCCCAATGTTGTCCCTGCCAGACAGCAGCAAAAACCGATCAACAGGACTTCGCACAGGAACAGCCGGATCAACCGCTTTCTTTCCATGCCCAGCAGCAAGTAGCTTGCCAGTTCTTTTGCCCGCTGCTTTAGCATGAAAGTGTCTATATATCCGACAAGAACGATCTGGATGACTGCGATCAGCAAAGGCAGAGAGATCACTTGAAAACCGGCTGATCCTCCGACAATGATGATACAGTTAGATACCTCTATGATCGCCAGAAGGACGGTCATGGCAGCGGCATACAAAAGATAATTGATAAAAGACCGCCTGGCATTACGGATTGACAATTTCAAGTACAGCATGGCTTTCTCCCTCGATCCATTCTATCTTTTTCAAAATATCTGCGAAAAAGGTCTGTTTGTTTTTCTGTTCCCGGTCTAAGGCAGCTTTTATTTCGCCGTCTTTCATAAACAGGATCCTGTCACAGTAACTGGCTGCCATGACATCATGTGTGACCATCAGTATCGTTGCGCCATACTCCCTGCAGAGCATGGAAAGGGTGTCTAGAAGCTGCCTGGCGGCATGGGAATCCAGTGCACCGGTGGGCTCGTCCGCAAGTATAATATCCGGATCTGCCACGATAGCACGGGCGCAGGCGCAGCGCTGCCGCTGCCCTCCCGACACCTCATATGGATATTTGTCTAATATTGCCGATATATCCAGCTTTTCGGAGATCCTTTGGACCATCGGGCGTATGTTTTCTTTGGGGACTGATTTCATCGTCAAAGGAAGCGCGATATTTTCATAGAGCGTCAGCGTTTCGAGCAGGTTGTATTCCTGGAAGACAAAACCTAAATGACTGCGGCGGAATTCTGCGGCAGCTTCGTCCGGGATATCTACGATATTCTGTCCGCTGATCCGTATCGCCCCACTCGTCGGCTTGTCTATGGTGGCTATCAACTGAAGCAAAGTAGTTTTCCCGGAACCGGAAGCGCCCATGATGCCGACAAGTCTGCCGTGCGCTATCTGAAAACTGACGTTGTTTACAGCTAATACAGCGTTGTCTTCTGTCCCATGTCCTGCCGATGCAGTTTCATACAGCTTGGAAACATTTTCGACGTCCAAAACAGTTTGGGATGCCGGGGCACATGCTGTTGATTCCTGCGGATCGCGTCCTAACCAATTGGTGATCACGTCCATGAGGACCTCGTCCGCTTTCGCTCTCAACGTCTCCTCCGCAATGCACTCGCCCGCGAACAGCTCGTTCAAAGTGACCTCTAAAAGAGTACATAGCGGCATAAACAGAGATAGATCCGGCATCGACCGCCCTGTCTCCCATTTTGAGACAGCCTTATCGGTTATCTCGAGTTTTTCTGCCAGCTGGCTTTGCGTCCAGCCTTTCGCTTTCCGGCGCGCGGCGATAAAAGCGCCAATCCTGACTTGATCCATCATTCAACCCTCCTGCTTGCTTCAATTCAGACCTTTTGACACCCTAATCATCATATAAAACCGGCATAAAAATGAACACCTACCAACGGTAGAGTTGGATAAAACGGGGCTTTTTGCCGAAAAAACGAAACAAATCTGCGCAGATGAGGATCCGCCATCAATGGAACAGGTTTCTCTGGTCATTGAGCTTTACGAAAGCGTAGGAACACAGGATCAAAAGAATGGTTGTCGCTATATTGCCTGCTATGTTGTCGTTGATGACATATATGCCCGACAAAGAATTTGCGATGCAGTGAAACAAGACGCAGAGCCATACGCTGCGGGTATTTTTTCTGATGCCTGCCAATGCAAAGCTTAGACCCAACACATTGAATCCAAATGCAATATAATTTTGTCCGTATTGGGAGACACCCTGTATGTAAAACAGGGGCAGGTGCCACAACCACCAGATGATACTGACTGCGAGCGTTGCTATCGTGAACGAGTATTTTTTCTCCAATTCTGTCTGGAGGATATAGCGCCAGCCTGCCTCTTCCAATCCCCCGCCGAGCAGCATCATGGGGATCATGAAAATGATCGCAAAAAAGGGCGCTCCGTTTTCATACCCGGAAATCAGGCACTGCGGCAAAATAAATAAAACTGCCATAATCACCACCATGCCGTATGAAAAGACATTGTGTCTGAGATCAAATATATTTTTTGCCCAGTCTCTGACACCTGTAACGCTGTTGTTTTTCTTTAATGACAGATACGATGCGATCGTGGGGGACAAGCCGCCCAACAGGTACGGAATCAATAGCAGTTTATGATCGCTCAGCGAGATATCGTTAAAGCTGCATAGTACACACGTTCCCCAACAGACAAGCATGATCAGAAAAGTATAGCTCAGAAAAGTTTTGCTCAGTTTACTCATATTTTTGATCTCCTCAATCCCTGATATGTCCTTGATATGTCTTTGATAGTACAGTACATTGTTATTATATATCCATTTCCGGCAAAATGAAATAGATTTTGGACCTTTCATATCGCTTGTCTTTTTCCGATAGCATCATTCAAAAATCGGTTACATTGCCCACTATGCGCCTGATTTTTGAGCGGCACTCTCAAAAAAGTCCTACAGGCTATTTAAAAGTTATTTCTTAACAGTCCCTAAGTGTTTGCGGATCATGGGTTATTTTGCTTTCAAAAAGGGCGGTCTTGTGGTAAGATTAAAAAAATGAAAGGAGACAGACAAGTATGGTAAACATATTATCGAGCAGTGCGGTATATGGCAGCACATGGTGCAGGGAGGCGCTGCAGCCTTTTTTTGACAGCACGACGAAAGTCCTGGTGATCCCCTTTTCTTTCAGGGACGATGTGGACACATCGGAGAAATTGAGTGCGTTGTATGCCCCGGGGTATGGAAAGTACTACAATCTGGTCGTGACGCCGCTGTCTGCGCTCGGTGTGAAAGAGCAGAACGTCACTTTTCTGGATTATTTTGAAAAAGATACTCAAAAGGCGCTGAGCGCGATCGCAGAAAGCGATGTGATCTACTTCACAGGCGGACTGCCGGACAAGATGGTGGAACGCATCGCGGACTATGGCATCATGGAGGCGCTGAGCGCGTTCAAGGGCGTTGTGATGGGCTTTAGTGCGGGCGCCATGATCCAGCTGGATGCGTACCATATCACGCCTGACAAGGATTATCCGGCGTACTGTGAATGCAGGGGGATCGGCTACGTAAAGCAGATGGACGTGGAGGTACATTTTGACGGGTCAGAGGTACAGCAAAGAGGGATCGACCAGGCGCTTCGCTCCTTTGGACATAAGGTGTATGCGATCGCGGAGGACGGTCTGGTCCTCGTGCAGGACGGAAATGTGGAATGCATTGGAAATGTGACAGTGTATGGCGAGTAGGACCGCACCTGACAGCGCAAAGGAAAATCTCACGTAAAAGCATGTGTAAGGCAGGCTAAAAAAGTGATAGAGATAAGAAGTGATACAGATAGAACTGTTAGAAATAAGAACTGATAAATATAAAAAGTGATAAAAAAAGCTGATAAAAATAAGAACTGTTGGAAAACAGTACAAAGATAAGAAGGACGGTGAGGAAAAATGAACGAAAACAGGGCAGTTGAGATCATGACAGGATGGCTTGCCCACAAGAACGAACTGGGAAAGGAACCGGCACAGATCCAGGCGGCGGGGCGTTTTTCGTACGAAGAAAACGAATATGTGATCGTGAAGTTCAAGCCGGAAATGACGGCAGAATGGCAGGTCGGTGTGGTCGGTTTTGACGAGGAGGGAAATGAGTGCGGGCACACGTTCAGCGAGTATGAGGAGTACGACAATGCGACGGCGAAGGACAGATGCATTGCCATGATCGAGTACCTCAAGGACTACTGGCGGTCGCGCGCCAGGGCGGAGCTGTTAAGCCGCGGCGTGACGGAGGAAGAGGTTGACGGCATGACCGATGAGGAGCGCATGGAAAAATGGAAGGCATACATGAACATGACCGACGAGGAGCGCAAAAAGCTGGGTGTTTCTGCGGGAAAGCTGGATGCACTGCGGATCGGTTTTGTCCTGTTGGAGGATGCCGATATTGATTTTGACGCGGTCGTCGACAGATTAGAACAGGCATTTGGTATCGAGGACGAGCACAGTGCGCAGGGCGATCACGCGCTTGTATTTGAGAAGGACGGCAATATGATCACCGTGTCGATGATAGAGACGCCCGTGCCTAACAAGGAAGCGGAGTATTACGCCGAGGCGAATTTCCTCTGGCAGGAGGCGGTCGAGGCGGCGAAACGGCACAAGGCACACCTGCTGGTATCGGTGAAGAATCTGGAGGGCGATCCCATCACGGCGGCATGTTTTTTCACGGATACTGTCAATCTGTGCGCGCAGGAGACAGATGCCCTGGGAATCTATACGACGGGAAATGTCTACGAGCCGGAATATTATGATCAGTGGACGGGAGAGCTGCGCAAGAACAGGATCCCGATGCCGCTCTGGGTATATGTGGGACTGATCCAGGGGGAGGGCGCAGGGAAAAACAGCGGGTACACCTATGGGCTGACTGCGTTTGGCAGACCGGAGATCGAGGTCATCGAGAGCGCACATACCCCGCAGGAGATCTACAATTTCCTGTATAATGTCTGCGACTGGCTGCTGTCGGAGAATATGTATTTCTGCGATGGCGAGACGCTGAGCTTCACCTCGGATCAGAGACTGACAGTGACGAGATCAGCGGCTGTCTACGTAGAGGGAGAGAGCTTTAAGATTAAATATTAGCGGCACCTGCCGCAGGTGCGGGGAAAGAGCCGGGAAGCTTTTGCATAGAGGGAGGATATCATGAAACGAAAAATAATGGGAGACTTTGGCGGTATCATACACGGCGGGGACTACAATCCCGACCAGTGGCTCGACAGACCGGAGATTCTCGAGGAAGATCTGCAGCTGATGAAAAAGGCGGACGTGAACTGCGTGTCGCTCGGCATATTCGCGTGGAGCCGTCTCGAACCGGAGGAGGGAAGGTACGATTTTGCGTGGCTGGAAAAGATCATACAGAGGCTGTACGAGAACGGCATCTACACGATCCTCGCGACGCCCACAGGCGCGATGCCCCAGTGGCTTACCAGCAAGTATGAGGAAGTGCTGCAGGTAAATGAGTACGGCGTGCGCAATTACCCGGGGAAGCGCCACAATTACTGCCCGAGCTCGCCTGTCATGCGGGAGAAGACATGGCAGCTTGACACTCGGCTCGCACAGCAGTTTGGCAGTCACCCCGGCGTGATCGGGTGGCACATCTCTAACGAGATCGGCGGCAACGGCGGGGACGGCGCCTGTCACTGCGAACACTGCCAGAACGCTTTCCGCGAGTGGCTGAGGGAGAAGTACGGCTCCCTGGACAGGCTCAATGCGGCGTGGTGGACGAGCTTCTGGAGCCACACATACACGGACTGGAACCAGATCAGGAGCGCTTCCGCGCGCGGGGAGGATCTGGTGCACGGGCAGAAGCTGGACTGGAAACGCTTTGTGGACAGCCGGCAGCTCGACTTCTGCAAGGAGGAGATCAGGGCTGTCCGCAGCCACAGCACACTTCCGGTCACTGCGAATATGATGGAATTTTTCTATACGTTTGACTATTTCAAGTGGGCAGAGGAACTGGACATCATCTCGTGGGACAGCTATCCGGACTGGCACAGCGGCGCTGACGAGCTGCGGACCGCATCCAGAACGGCGGCGGCACACAGCCTGATGCGCAGTCTGAAAAAGAAGACGTTCCTGTTAATGGAGAGCACGCCGTCCGTCGTGAACTGGCGGCAGATCAACCGGCTGAAACGGCCGGGCATGCATGAACTGTCGTCGCTGCAGGCGATAGCGTGCGGCGCTGACAGCGTGCAGTATTTCCAGTGGCGCAAGAGCAGGGGCAGCAGCGAGAAGTATCACGGCGCGGTGGTCGACCACAGAAACGGAGCAGATACGAGGGTATTTCGCGAGGTGGCACGGCTCGGGGAACGGCTGGAGCAGATCGCGCCCAAAGTGATCGGCACCTGCAACCGCCCCCGTGTCGCCATGGTGTTTGACTGGGAAAACTGGTGGGCAGTGACAGATGCCTGTGCCGTGGACAATGGTCTGGATTACCGGGAAGTGTTTCTGGACTTTTTCAGACCCCTGTGGGAGATGGGCGTCGACGTGGACATGGTTGATATGGAGGGGGAACTCGACACATACAGTGTGGTGATCGCGCCGCTCAACTATATGTACAGGGCAGGCTACGACGAGAAAGTCCGCTCCTTTGTCGGACAGGGTGGCTGCTATATCACGACCTGCTGGAGCGGCGAGGTGGACGAATCCGACCTGACGTACACAGGCGCGCACCCTCTGGAGGACGTGCTCGGGATCCGGACGGAGGAGATCGATGTGCCGGCTGGGTACTGTGAAAACAGTGTGCGGTATCAGGATATTGATCATCGGATCACAGGACTGTGCGGGCTTGTCCACGCAAAAGGCGCGAAGGTGCTTGCCGAGTATCAGAACGATTTCTATAAAGGCTACCCGGCGCTCACAAAAAATGTCTACGGAGCCGGGGAAGCCTACTATATCGCGTCCATCAATGAAGGAAGCTTCCTGAAAGCATTGTACGGTGAGATTTTGAATGAAAAAGGGCTGGGATGCGGACTGCAGGTCAGACTGACAGAAGGCGTCACGGTGAACGAGCGGAGCGGGGAGACAGACGACAGCGGGCAGACCCGGAAGATCTGGTTCCTGCAGAACTTTAACAGGGGACCGGCATCGGTCGAATTGCTGGCATGTTATGAGAACGTGGAGACCGGGGAAAATATGACAGGTAAGATCGAACTGGCGCCGTTTGAGTGTGTCGTACTGACTGCGCTGGCATAAAAACGTTTCCGACAAACGCAGTATTTTAGCTGAAATGTGTATCTGCTAAAATACTGCATATGCGGATGGTTCATTTGTGGTAAAGGGAGAAGGTGATAATTAAATGCAGCTTGCGCAGGATATTTTTCTGCAGTTCCTAAATATGCCTTGTTATCAGTATTTTCCGGGAGTAACGCCCGCAACTTTTTTAAAACTGCGGATAAAATTTGCATAGTCATTAAAACCTGAACCATAACATGCTTCTGTAACACTCGCACCTTTTTGAAGAAGTCCCTTCGCACAGTTTACTTTTCGATCCAGTAGATAGGAACGCAGGGTCATTCCTGTATGAAGCTTAAATTGCGAACTGAGATAACTCTCACTGATATGATATTTCTCCGCAAGCGCAGAAAGGCGTAAAGGTTCCGCCAAATGGGAAGAGATATATTTCATGCTTTCAATAATGTACGACGGCATCGTATTTCTGCAGTCAGAGGGGTCTGACTGGAATTCCCGATTGGTAAAAAGCAATACGAGAGAGGCATAAGCATTGCGGAGTACCGTACTGCCGAAACATTTTGGCGAAGTACCGGCCTCCAGTTTTTCATATAGGGATATAAATTCGCTTATGGCATCGCAGGAGAGTACCCGGACATTTTGTAGTCCAAGGGGACGGGAATAAAAGCAGTTTGCCAGCGAGAAACCGTCTGGGGACAACGTATTTATATACTCTGTTTGAATGTTGATCACAATTCGGTCATAGGGAGAATCATCCAAACTCTGCACACGATGCATTTCCTGGGGATTTAAAATAATCAGACTGCCGGGTTCCGGTGAAAAGCATGCCTGCTCGATATAAAAGTGTATATTCCCAGATAAAAATAGAAATATCTCACAGGTATTATGTCGATGGTATGCATAGCTGGCATTGCCAAGGGAAGTTTTTCTGGCCATAGATATCGGCATGGAAATCTGTTCATAATTCAGATGCGTGTCTGTCATATCTGTCAACGATTCCTTTCGCGCAATATTTTTAGTAAAATAAGCAATAAAAATGCTGCAAAATTATGTTACTATAGAAATGACGAAAATGCAACTATGCAAAAGCTAAGGAGGATTTCATGGGTTCATTTTATGTGGTTAAGGAACAAAAAGCGGCAGATTTTCTGATAGAAACCGAAGCCTGGGAAGGAGTAAGGCGGATCGCTGAAACCGTTTCGGAGGACATTGAGGCAGTCAGCGGCTGTAAAATGCTGCAAAAAAGCAAATTGGATGATTGTACCGGGGGGAGAGTCGTTCTTGTGGCTACAGTCGGAAAAAGTCCGATACTTTTACAGCTGGAATCAGAGGGAAAGCTTACATTAGAAGGAGTGCATGAAAGGCGGGAAGTATACTTACAGCAGATTATAGATCTGCCGTTTTCGGCGTATCCGGATGTGAAACAGTTGCTGGTCATTGCCGGCAGCGATAAACGGGGAACGATTTACGGTATGTTTCGATTGTCAGAACGCTGCGGTGTGTCTCCATTAATATTTTTTGGGGATGCTGCTCCGGATAAACAGCCGGAACCGGTCATCACTCTTGCAGAGCCGTATGTCTCTAAAGAGCCTTCTGTAAAGTATCGGGGATTTTTTATCAATGATGAATGGCCGGCATTTGGAAACTGGTGCATGGAGCGTTTTGGGGGAGTCAATCAGAAAGCGTATCGAGTTATTTTCGAGCTTCTGCTTCGGTTAAAAGGCAACTATTTGTGGCCTGCTATGTGGCGCTCTTCTTTCTCCGAGGACGGTCCGGGGCTCGCGAGTGCAGAACTGGCAGACATTTATGGGGTTATTATGGGAACCTCACACCATGAGCCGTTATGCCGCGCCGGTGTGGAATGGCAGAATCAGTACCGAAAATACGGAACAGACTCTACATGGAGTCTTCCTGCCAACAAAGAGGCAATCACCCGATTTTGGGAGGACGGTGTTTTACGAAATAAATCCTTTGAAAATCTTATCACTATTGGTATGCGCGGAGAAAACGATTCCAGGCTGTTGCCGGAAGATGCTGCGCTGCGTGACAACATTGAGGTCATTAAGTCGGCGATACGCGCACAACACAGGATATTGCGGGAGCATTTAGATTCCGATCTAAAAAAAGTTCCGCGTCTTCTGGCAATTTACAAGGAAGTGGAAGACTATTATTTTGGGGACGAGAGCTGCGATGGGTTGGCAGGCTGGGAGGAACTCGCTGATGTTATCTTCCTGTTAAGCGATGATAATTACGGGAATCTCAGATCGCTGCCCACAAAGGAAAGCAGATCACATCCGGGCGGTTACGGGATGTATTATCATTTTGACTATCATGGTGCGCCTGTGAGTTATGAATGGGTGAACTGCAGTTGTCTGTCAAAAATCTGGGAGCAGATGACGCAGGCCTATGAATCGGGCGTTCGGGAACTGTGGATTGTCAATGTGGGAGATATAAAAGGGATGGAATATCCGCTCTCTTATTTTCTGGAGCTGGCATATGATTATGATTCCTGGGGAAGTATGGCTCCAAATCATACGGAAGCATTCACAAGACTTTGGATTGACAGGCAGTTTGGGCAGCGCCTGACGGATGGGCAGAAAGAAATGATGGCTGAGGTTTTGGAGGGATATTCCAGGTGGAACGCAGTAAGAAGTCCGGAAGCTATGCGGGAAGGGATCTATCATCCCATACATTTTTCGGAAAGTGACCGGGTATGGAAGCAGGTGCATAAACTGATGGAAACGGCAAACCGGCTTAACGCAGAGCTTACCGGAGAAACGCTTACTATATATCAGAGCATGATCTATTATCCTGCCGCAGCATCCTTAAATCTGATACTCATGTATCTGGAGGCCGGAATCAATAAGGAGCTTGCAGGACGGGGGTGTGTTTATGCCAATGTTTATGCGGATTGTGTGCTGAAAAGAATTCATGACGATTCACGCTATATAGAAGAATATCATTCGGCAAATGGCCGTAAATGGGATCATTGTATGAGTTCGGCGCATACGGGATTTCGAAGCTGGGACGATAACGATTGGACGTATCCAACGGTAGAAAAAGTAACTCCTATTCCCGGAGGAAAAGCGGTAGTAAGTTTCCGCGGCAGTGACCAGTATCATTTGGGCGCACACTGGCAGGACAGGGAGCCTTTAACGAACGATGATTTTCTCAGGCCGGACACGAATGAAGTTCTGGTGGATCTTGACAGCCGCGGTGATGTATCTTTCTCTTATGAAGTTGAATTTGAGTGTCCATGGCTGCAATGCTTTGAAAAAAGCGGTCGAGTGGTGATTGAAGACGGTGGCCGTGAAACCTTACGATTTTCCGTAAACCGAAGATTGCTCCAAAGCAGAGAGGAGGCTTCTGTCACAATCCGAATGATGTTTGACAATGGTCAAAAGACATATTCCAGACTGTTGTTTGCGGCTGACACAGCAGTGATTTCCAAGGGAGAAAAGACGGGGAAGCTTTTCCTGGTACAAAATGGATATTGCGCTATTGCGGCAGAACACTTCAGTGAAAACAGGGATATAGAGGGAAAAGGTTTCCGGGTGATTTCTGGTCTTGGAAGGGAGGGAGCGGCAATTAAGTCATTTCCGGAGATGGAATACTGGACGGAGGCGGCGCAGGCCCCGTATGTAAAATATTCTCTTCTTGCGGAGCGGGAGGGGCTATATAAACTGCGTTTTTATCTGTCAGCGAGAAATCCTGTATGCAAGGGCGGGCGAATGCGTTTTGCAGTCTCTGCAAATGACGATGCGCCGCAGACTCTGTATGCGGTTTCGGAGCAGTATTACACCGAGTGGTTCAACACCGAGTGGGCAAACGGTGTATTAAATCATGTCCGTATCGTCACTGCAGAGCTTTCCCTTCGGGAAGGGGAAAACGATATTTTTGTGTATGCCGGAGACCCGGGCGTGATTTTAGAGAAGTTAGTGCTATATTCGGCGGACAGGGAACTGCCCGACAGCTATTTGGGACCGCCGGAGAGCTTCGGATGTTCAAAGTGTGATACTAGAGCGTGTTTGAAAATTCATTTCTGACATCTGCATAGCGACGCATATGCGTCGCATTCACCACTTTGCGTGATATTTGCGCCAAATTCAGGTTACATAGCCCGCTATGCGCCCTTCATTTGGCACAAATTGTGACGCACATCTGACAGAAAGCATTTTTCAAACACGCCCTAATACGGCTGCTTTGAGTGATTTACTTTCCTTCATATATTGACTGTACAGCAGTTATATATAAACTATCCACTGAAAGATTGCCGTCCGCAAACAGCTGTATCTCCTGTGAATCATGATCACTGTAGGAGCGCATCGATATGGACTTTGTATCGTTGAAAAAAGCTTCCACCAATGATCTGTCTATATAGATTTCCATGACAAGCTTACCGTCCGTCAACATAAGCGGCCCTGAAACATGATTCAGTGAAGCTGCGCTTCCCTTATTTCTCGTATCGCCGGAAACCGTCCATGCTCCACATCATATGTATAGGAAGTCATGTCGGTATTTCCGTTTGATTTTAACTGTATGCCAAACTGCTTTGCGTCGTTTGCGGTGAGTGTTGCCTTAATGTATAATAAGTCGTCCTTTACATTTGCCAGCACTGTCTGTGATCTCGGTACCTCCCTTTTCATCAAATGCAAGGTACATGAGCAGATTGTCCGAATCTTTGCTCGCTCCCTTACAGCCAGTGCATATGATAACCAGCATGGACAGAATAGCTGCCAGATAAATTCCCTGTCGCCTGCGTATCGTTTCGAAATTCAAATCTGTGCACTTCCTTTCACACGATCAAATCATATTTTGTGATATCCATTGTCACTGTTCCGTCTGCAAAGAATGAAATGCCGTCCGCAGACTGCCCCGTATACAGGATAGCGCTCATGACCTGTTCCCCGTCATTCACAAATACTTCAACGCTGAACCGATCCAGAATAACCCTTAATTTCAATTCACCATGATCACTGTTTACTCTGCTGCGCCGCTGATGGATGATCGCCCTTCTGGAACCGGAGTGCTTCCTGTCCACTTTTAAGATGGACTCTCTTGGCCGGAAGCTCAGCGAAGTCTGGTACTTCTCATTCTGTGCAAACCGAAATGCAAATTTGTGATAGAGATTTTGTTTCTCTCCCGGACGGATTGTCAGCTCGATGTCCGCCCTGCGTCCTCTGATCCCTTCCAATTCGATTGTATCTGAAAAAGTCACATTCCGATAAGCCACTTTATTCGCGCGGAACGCATCCAGCTCCCGGATCGGCTTCTGATACAGTCTGCCGTTCCTGACAGACAGTTCACGGGGCAGACTCATCTGTCCGAACCACAATACATCTGTCGTGCGCTGCCCACAGGTATCCCAGTTCTGCATCCACCCGATCATAACACGACGTCCATCCGTTGTGAGCACGGTCTGCGGCGCATAGAAATCGATACCGTAATCGACGGATTGGTCATGCTGCTCCTGAAATGTGCCGTTCTCTTCATCGAACTCTCCAATAAGGCAGAGCGTTCCGTTTCCGTTGTGATATTCAAACCCCTGGGGAAGCATATCCTGCGGGCTGACGAGCAGCACCCATTTCCCATCTAACTGAAAGAAATCTGGACATTCCCACATCTTTCCAAAGCGGTTATTATTGGAAACCAATATGCTTTTGAACTTCCACTGAAATCCATCAGGACTCGTATACAGCAGAATCTGTCCACTTCCATCAGCCGGACGGCTGCCGACCACACAACAGTATGTACCATCCTCTTTCTGCCACATCTTGGGATCCCGGAAATCATATCTGCTGCTGCCCTCCGGCAGATCCTTTTTGTCCAGCACGGGATTCTTTTCATACTTCTCATAGTCAATACCGTCTCCCACAGCAAGACACTGCGACTGCACTTCCCGAGTTTCCCGCCCCCGCTGGCGCTCTTTCACTACCCCTGTGTACATCAGCAGCTGTCTTCCATCTGGAAGTGTAATCGCACTTCCAGAAAAACATCCGTCCATGTCACAGAGCTCATCTGGAGCCAGCGCAGCCGGAAGATATTCCCAGTGCAGCAGGTCTTCGCTGACTGCATGCCCCCAATGCATGGGTCCCCAGTGGGAATCATACGGATGATACTGGTAAAACATATGGTATTTTCCATCGTAATACGAGAATCCATTCGGATCATTCATCCAGCCAACGCGCGCGGACAAATGAAAATCCGGTCGTGCTTCTCCCGCAATCTGTTTCTCCATTGTCTCTTCATATTTTCGTGCATCCCGCAAAATGTGACTCATCATATTAAATTCCTCCATTCTGCCGACAGCCTGCAAATTTGACCATCAGCTCAAGCGATTTCTTTTTACATTTTTATAGAACGATATCGGAGCAGATGCATTTGCAGTAACCACCCCGATATCCGTTCCCCATACACATGACATTCCTGTCAAATGTGCCCTTTATTTCAGCCTATTCTGCATCTCCTGCCGAAGCATAACGGTCATAAGCTGCCTGATATACCTTCTGCAGTTCCTCCATGCCACAGTTATTTTTCAAAGTCGAGACATAGCTTTCCCACTGTTCGTCTGTCGGACCGCCTTCTTTGATCCACAAGCCCTCCTGCTCCGCCACCGTACTCTCAAAATCAGGTTTGTATCTATCAATCGTGTCAAGCTCTTCCTTTGTAAACACGCAGTCTACGGGATAGGTTACTGCACTGTCCACATAAGGCATCCAGAAATCATTCAAATCTGTCAGACGCTCGATCGCGCGGTCTTCCATCTTAAAGGTTGTGTTGTAGTAATCGCTGAGGATCAGCTTCGGGCCAGACACTTCGCACTCACCCTTTATCTCGCCGGCACTCTTGCCGAATTTTTCCTGTGCTTCGGCATCTGTAATGCTGAGCCATACCCCGTTGTCATCTTTGGATACAAAGTACGTATCGATCGGACCGTACTGGAGCTGCATAACGATCTCGGGATCATACCACTGGTCAAAGAATTTCAGGAGGTTTGCCGGGCTCTTGCAATCCTTTGTGATGCACAGGTTTCCGCTGTTGATACCGCCGCCGGTACGCACTGTCACGTTGTGCGTTCCGTCAGGACCATCGAGAATAGGGAGAAATACATAATCCTTCGCGTACTCGCCCATTACTTCCTCTATATACCACCAGGTCGCAACACCGACATATCCCTGTGAGCACTTGGAAATGAGCTGCGTGTCAGACTGGCTGAACATTTCAATGTCCATCAGACCTTCTGCATACCAGTCATGGAAGTAGGTGAGCGCCTGACGGTACTCGTCTGTCGCACACACAAAATCGACCTTGCCGTCATCGTGCAGGACCAGATCGTTGCAGACATCATTGGGCCAGTTTGTGAATCCAAATCCCGCATAGAATATGTTCTGTCCCCAGCACCACTGGTCGAAACCGGTACTCATCGGAATCGTGCTTCCCGCATCATTTCCGTAATATTTCGCACTCATATCATTGTCCTTGAATGCCTTCAGCGCGTCATGGAGTTCATCGAGCGTTTTCGGCACTTCCAGCCCCAGATCATCGAGCCATGCCTTGTTGATCATGGAGAACTGCGGAATTGTATAGATACTGTAATCCTTCTCTGAACCGATGCCTGCGGTTCCCATCTGCTCGCCTGCCGGAAGTCCATAGATACCGCCGTTGTTCATCGTGATCGCACTGCGGATATTGGGATTTTCGTCAAGAATCTTTGCCAGATTCGGCATGTACTCTTCTGTCAGATACGGCGTCAGGTCAATGAACACGCCGTCCTCCCCATAGTTGGTCAGGTCGTAATTGTTGAACCCGACGCCCATAAACGCATCTGGAAGATCGTCGCCTGCGATCTTGATGTTGACCTGCTCTGACAGGGAATCGCTCATGCAGTTCCATTCAATCTTGATCCCGGCATCCTCCTGCAGTTTGTTCAAAACCTCATTGTTATCATACCCTTTACTCAATGCGCTCATGCCGCCCATTACCGTAAAGCTTTCCTGCGAAGTATCGCTGCTCGCAACGCCAGGCTCTGTTGTGCTCGTTTCAGTTTTTCCGCCGCACGCCGTCGCCGACACTGCAAGACCTGTGACCATCGCACAGGAAATTACCTTTTTCCATAACACTGTCTTTCCCATAATATTTTCCTTCCTTTCTATAATTAACAGCAACAATTACTACCATGAAAATCATTTCGTTAATCGCCGTTCTCTGCGTTCTGCGAAAAACTTAACCTTTAACAGCCCCCGCCATAAATCCTTTTTCAAAGTACTTCTGTACAAACGGGTAAATAACCAGCATCGGAGCTGCCGCTACAATAATCGACGAAAACTTAATCATTTCAGTCAGTTTATTCAGTTCCGCATAGCCGCCGGATATCGTGCTTGCCTGACTTGCACTCGCGGAGCTCTTGATTAGAATATTTCTCAGGATCAACGGCAATGGAGCCTTTTCTTCGCCCGGCAGATAAATCAATGCAGTAAACCAGTCGTTCCAGTATGCAACCATGCTAAACACCACCATAACCGCCATGATTGAACGGCTCAGGGGAACCACAATCTTATAGAATGTCGTCCACTTCGAGGCACCGTCAATCCCTGCCGCCTCGATCATTTCCTTCGGAATGCTGTTTTCAAAAAAGTTCCTCATAATGATCATGTTGCCGACACCAACTCCGCCCGGAAGGAAGAGCGCCCACATGCTGTTCATGAGCCCTGTCTCTTTTACTACCAGATACGTAGGAACCAGTCCTCCACCGAAATACATGGTAAAAATAAAGAAGATACTCAGAAACTTTCTTCCCGGCAAATCCTTAACACTGAGCGGATATGCCGACAAATACAACATCAGGACAGAAAACACTGTACCGATCACCGTGTACTTAATACTGTTCAGATACCCTGTCACGATACGGGAATCAGCAAACACTGATTTATACCCGTCTAAAGTGAACTGACTCGGAAACAGAAATGTCTTTCCCGCATATACATCGTATGGATTCGACACCGAAGCAATCAATATATAGTACAGCGGATAGGCAACAATGAACAGGGCAACTGCACAGATGGCAACCAAGATGATATCACTGGTCCTTTCGGAGAAGCCCGTCGAATTATTGGATTTTGTTTTTGCGCTCATACCACACCTCCTATATAAAACTCGTGTCTTCAGATAGCTTTCTGGCAATCTTGTTGACCACAATCAACAAAATGATATTCACTGCCGTATTGAACAGACCTACCGCCGTAGAATAACTGTACTTGGCATTTTCAATACCTTGTTGGTAAACATACACAGCAATGACATCACTTGTCGCCTTGTTCAGGTCTGTCTGCAACAGCCATACCTTCTCAAAACCGACATTCATCAGACCGCCCGCACTCATGATGAGATTTAGTACCATGATAGATGTCAGCTCTGGTATATCGATATGGATAATTCTCTGAAACATGGAGGCTCCGTCCACTTTGGCCGCCTCGTAAAGGGAAGTGTCCACGTTCGCCAACGTAGCCATGTATACAATGACGCCCCAGCCTGCATCCTGCCAGATGCCGGAAGCTATGTAGATCGTGCGGAACGCAGATGCTTCTGTTAGAAAATCAATGGAAGTGCCTGCGATCAGGTTGATCAGACCGCCTGAAGGACTTAAAAAAATACGAATCATACCACAGATAACCATCGTGGAGATAAAGTGCGGCGCATAGAGCACTGTCTGGGTGATCCTCTTAAAACGCTGGAACCTCAGCTGGTTCAGCATCAGCGCCAGGATAATGGGAATCGGGAATCCCCACAGCAGACTGAAGAAACTCAGCACCACCGTATTTTTGATCATTCTGCCGCAGGTTGGCGCTGTGAAGAACCGCTCAAACCATTCCAGTCCTACCCATTCACTCCCGAACATACCACGGCTGGCTTTGTAATCCCTGAATGCGATCTGGATGCCATACATGGGGATATACTTATAGATCACGGTCAAAACCACGGGCACCAGGAGCATTGCGTACAACTGCCAGTTGTCAATGATCCGCCGTTTCAGCGATTTGCCGCCTGGTGTTGCTGTCTGTTTTGCAGCAAACGACATGTCTTTGCTCATATTTTCTCTCCTTTCTTTTTTACAATTGCAAGTTTTTACAATTGCAAGTTTAACAAGTTTTTAACAAGCAAAATCGACAGGCATATTTTCATGAAAATATTAAAACTATTCTATGAAATATCAAGAAATAGAATTTTAAATTATCGGATATTTTCATGAAACGTTATTTTGATGTTATAGATACGATATCATTTTCTTTATTTTAAGTCAATGAAAAATTAACATTTTTCCAGCCTGTTTTATATTTTTAGTTGTTTTATACAGTTATTATTGTACAATATGCTCATATTTGGAGATGACACTTGTTCGTGAAATGTTTCATGAATATTTTGCGGTAAAACCTCTTTACAAACAATTATGTATGAATTATAATTAAACCAGAACGAAAGAAATGGTGTGCTGCTTTTTAATATTTCACACACATTTTCATATCTCTTCATATTTGCAGTGGAAATCATTCGTATTTCGATAGAATCAGGAAAGGGAACTTATATGAATATGAAAAAAGAATCTTCTGCCCCCACCATGAAAGATGTTGCCCGCGAGGCAGGTGTTGCCCTCGGCACAGTGTCCAAGGTGGTCAACGGACTGCCTGTAGGCGATTCCTATAAACTTCGTGTGGAGGACGCCATCAGGAAACTGAATTATCAGGTCAACAGCTATGCACAGGGGCTTAAGGCGAGCAAAACCTACACGATCGCATTACTGATACCAAACACCATAGAACCTTTCTTTTCCGCCCTGGCTTACCATATCAATATAGCGCTCTTAAAGCGGAAATACCGGATGCTGCTCTGTTCTACCGACTTCGACTCTGCCCAGGAACAGGAATATGTCACCATGGCGCAGCAAAACAAGGTGGACGGGATCATCGGTCTGACCTACAATCCAAACCTGGTCGTGGAGGAGAACACTCCATTTGTGGCAATTGACCGATCCATGGGCGCAAACATACCCTGTGTCGCCAGCGATAATTTTGCCGGCGGACAGCTCGCCGCTGAGAAATTGGCAGATTTCGGCTGCAGGAACGTTGCCTTTCTGCGGATAGGCTCCTCCCTGAACAATGAGCCAAACAAGCGAAAAGCCGGCTTTGAAAACGGATGCCTTTCCCGCGGCCTTTCCTATGAAATGAAAATCCTCAATGACGGGGAACCTTACGAAGAGTTCGAGAAATTTCTTGTGGAACATATCCACGACGGAAAGATATCTTTTGACGGGATTTTCTGTGTGACGGACAGTCTCGCCTTTTCCGTAATACAGACGTTGCAACGCTTGGACCAGCGCGTTCCGGAAGACGTACAAGTCATCGGTTTTGACGGTACGCGCTTTTTTGGGCACAAGGATTATGTCTGCTCCACCATTGTCCAGCCGCTGCCGGAGATCGCGGAGATGTGTGTTGAACTTCTATTGCGGGAAAATATGACGGCGAAAACCCCGCTGGTCTGCCTGCCGGTCACTTACGCGTACGGGGGAACCACATCTGAAAAAACGGACAAATATAACTTTGCAGGGAGTGATACAGCATGCGCATCGGAAATATAGATGATCTGGAAAAAACAGGAAGATCGGATGGTCTGATAAGCATCATGCGATCAGAAGGATACACGAAGTCTGGCAAGTCAGAAAAGCGAAAAAACTGGTGGTATTACCATAAGTGGTATGTGATCTGCGGCGCGGTCCTGATCGGAATTGCCTGTGAGCTGATCGGGAATGCACTGGGACTCTGGCGCCCTTCTCCTGACATTCAGATTGCCTACGTCGGCGAAACACCGCTCCCGCAGGACACGGTTGCAGCCCTGGAAAAAGCGTTTGCATCCATGGGCGGGGACTTTAACGGGGACGGAAAAATAATCGTAAAGATCAACCAGTATGCCGGCAACAGCCAGAGCGCAGACCCCGATGCCGTCTATTATGGTACTGCTTCCGAAATCGCATTGATCGGTGACATTTCGGACTGCGAAAGCTATCTTTTCCTGATGGATGATCCGAAACGTTTCCAACGCGAACAGCAGCTTCTCGCCGCTCCTGACGGAAGCTGCCCTGACAAGGCGGACTATTCCACCGATGACAAAGTTCTTTTGTGGTCAGACTGTCCTGCACTTTCCGGATTGGAGCTGGGCGCCTACTCCATCAGCCTGTTTGGCGAGAACATGACCGGGAGTAACCAGGAGCTGCTCTCGGAGCTATATATCGGAAGGCGGTGTTTCTATACAGACGCGGTGACAGACAATGTGGAACAATGCAGCGCGCTGTGGGACACGCTCGCTGACAGCGGGAAACTGTCACGCGATGACCGGAGCGCCTTTTGATGATGCGGGACATAGTTTCCCGGAATTTTCGAAACTGCCCATACACTATGAAACGGAGGGCTCATTTATGAAAGTAAATATGAAATTCATCCCATGCCTTATCTGCATGACACTGATGCTTGCCGGCTGCTCGCGAACCGATTCCCTTTTGGAGGAGGAGCCCATTGAAAACAAAGCATTTCTGGAGGTTGGCAGGCATCTTGCGGTCAACAATACGAACGAAAGCCTTATCCTCTGCGACTACAAGGAAGCGCTGGCGGGCGACGGACTGTACTATGCATCATGGAGGATCGGGGAATCAAAGCCTTATGAAAACAGTGACGGCGATACCGTAGATCTGTATGATGCCCAGCTCTATCTGCTGCTGGAAGAATTTGCAGACAATGAGAAGGCGCAGGAAAACATGGACACCTGGCTTGACCGGGCGAGATCCAATTACTCGATTTCAGCCGAGGAAGAAACCGTATACAACGGGCAGACGTATCTGGTGATAACGTATACTTTTCAAAATGAAAATAATCCGTATGCCCGCGGTGTGTCGGCATTTGCTGTCCATGGCGATCTTGCCGTGTGCGCAGAGCTGACATGCCAGGAAGATTTTACAGAGGATTTGGAAGCCATACTCACTGGCTTTTTGGAAAACTGTACCTATAACACTGATTTTTCCTCTGATATCCTGACTGGTAAGCCTTATCGAGCGGCACATCATACTCATCGATCAGCATAACAACACTTTGTCCATTGTGACAAGTGCCTCATACTGATCGTGATCTGCTGCAGTCAGTATGTCACTCTGCATCAGAAATTGGAAGCGCTGGGATTCTTTTCCGATAATTCTTCGAAGCATGGATTTTGCTTTTGGAAAACGTTCTCCCGCAGCCCCTTTTGATGTAATGGATATTACCGGGAATCTTCCCATAAATTGATCACAGAGCTCTTTTTCTCTGGAGATCTCAAGCCTGTCAAAAAGGATGGTAAACATTTTGGCAATTCTGTCCCCAATAATTGCAATATATGCTATAATAAAATAAATTTCTAAAAGAAGGGAGCGGTTCAATGGCAAAACCGAAATACCTGTTTGACAGCAAAGTACACATCTATCGGGCAACCAGGCGAATGAGTCAGCAGGAACTCGCGGATATTGTAGGCGTGTCAAGACAAGCTATCATACAGCTTGAAAGAAACAGATACAAGACAGGTTTAGAGCGTGTTTAAATCTTCTTCCTGTTTTTTAATATGTGTATAATAATGTACTCTGCACACTCTTTTTTCTTTTCTGACATACTCTGTTATCTTAGACATTGAAACAATTTGAAACGATGATAATAAGTCTTCTATTTCCTTTTCATCAACATAACAGTGCGGAATACCTTCTTCCAGTTCGCTGCTTTTAATTATTGTATTTCCGTCGATTGTATCTTCTTCTTTAAAATTTCTGTTTTCCTTTGAATTAAACGTAATATATGCTTCACCTTTTGCTGATAAAACTCTGTAGATCTCATTAATTGCCTTTTTCAAACCAGAATAATCCGTATGATATATTGTATGAATACATACAACACAATCAAATTTTCCATCTGCAAATGGCAGATCTGTCATATCAGCAATATTGACATCAATTTTCAAATTTCTATTTCGGGCTTCTTTGGCAATTATCTCCACACTGCTTTCCGATATGTCGATCGCGCTGACATCAAAACCATTCTCTGCAAAAAAAATAGAATGTCTGCCTTTGCCTGCCCCGATGTCCAGGATGGAATGAAATTGTTCTCTCCATTTTAATGCTACAGGCAAAAATTCTTCGGACACATCTAACCAGGATTCCGAATCGATGTTTTCCCAGTTCCAGCCTTTATGTACTACGTTCATAGTTCTAGTCCCCCCGTTTCTTATTAAAAAATTTAAAAATCAAAATAATAATGTATCGTTTTATTGGGTAAGGGTTTTGATCCATTATTATCAGAATACCACAATCACGCACATTTTTCCAGCAAATTTCCTGTAACAGTTCAGCCTTCGGCTTCTTGTTACATGCATCAAGCCATGCAAAAACCGCTTCGCGGTTGGCTTGATCGATTTCTTCTCCCTCTGCTTGACAAACAGTAAAAACACGATTATAATCGATTTATATAAACTGATTATATAAAGGAGGGTCCAATGCCAAAACAAAGGATCACAAAGGAAATGGTTGTCGATGCGGCTTTTGAGATCGCGCGGAACAGCGGTATGGAGCAGGTGCTTGTGAAAAATATTGCCGACAGGATCGGCTGTTCCGTACAGCCGATCTACAGCTATTGCAAAAACATGGAAGGTCTGCGCCGGGACGTGACAGATCAGGTGAACTGCTTTATACGGGAATACGTAGCGGCGCACATTGACAGGAAGGACTTGTTCCGCAGCACGGGAAATGCGTATATCCGGCTGGCGCAGGAGGAGCCGAATCTGTTCAGGATATTCATACTGCGGCAGAGGGACGGGATCTCCTCACTCAGCGACCTGTACCGGTCAGAAGCCGGTCCGCAGGTTGCGGGCTTTATCGCGGAGCAGCTGCAGATCAGCGTGCCGCAGGCGAGACAGCTGCACCTGCACATGCTGATCTACACGATCGGGCTGGGCACTATATTTTCGGTGACCTCGCCGGGGATCTCGCCGGACGAGATCTTTGCGCAGCAGCAGAAGGCGTATGAGGCATTTTGTGGGCAATTGCCGGATAAGGAATCTAGGATGGGAGGAAGAGATTGTGAGACAGAGCAATAGGATCGTTGTCTATAAGAGCAGCACGGGCTTCACGAAAAAATACGCGGAGATGATCGCAGAGCGGATGGAATGTGCGCTTGCGGACTACAGGAGTGTGTCGGCGGATATGCTGTCAGCGTATGAGGTAGTCATTTTCGGGACGCGCGCCCACGCGGGTATGATGGACGGCTACCGGAAAGCAAAAAAACTGTTTGAAAAGAGCGGGGTCAGCAGGCTGATCCTGTTTGTGACCGGGGCGACGCCAAACGCCGCCGCCGAGACTGTCGAGGCGTTTTGGAAGCAGAACCTCTCATCGGATGAACTGGCAAAGATACCGCACTTTTATATGCAGAGCGGGCTGTGCTATGAGAAAATGTCCCTGGCGGACAGGCTGATGATGAAAGTGGCGGCAGTCATGGTCAAAAACAAAAAGAACAAAACCGCGCAGGACGTCGAGTTTGAGCAGGCGATCAGGAGTTCGTATGATATTTCTTCTATAGAGTATATCGAGCCGCTGGTTTCATACTTGAAGTCTTTGAAAGGCTGAGTGAAAAGAGTGCTGTGTAATACAGAATGCGGGGATATACAACAGATGAAAAGAGGTCACAAAGGGACAGCAACGGTCTTGTTTTTGATATATGCAGCAGTCGTACTGCGGATCACGGTATTCCGCTCCTCCTTCACGCTGCAGGATCTGTGTCAGAATGGAAAGATCATTCTGACACTTTTTGAGGGGTATATTGACCTGATCAGGCGCGGTGACTGGTTTGCGTTCACCTATTTGTCTGTCGGAAATATCGTCTGGTTTGTCCCGTTTGGCATGTATCTGCAGTATATGGGGATATCGAGAAGGCTTTTTCAGACGGCTCTTTACGGGTTTTTGTTTTCCCTGTTGATCGAATCGATGCAGTTTGTGTTTGGGACTGGTTTTTCGGAGCTGGACGATCTCGTTCTGAACACGCTCGGCGCGTGGATCGGGGGAGCGGTGGTGAAAGCGTTCAGGCGATAGCGCTTTTTGGCGTGCGATCCGACTAGATCTTGTACAGCCGGGCTTGTTCCGCATACATGCGCTCATAGATCCCCTTGTTCCGCATCAGCTCCTCGTGCGTCCCCATCTCGGCAATCCTGCCATGGCGCATGACGATCACGGAATCAGCTGATTTGCACAGCGCTAATCTGTGAGATACGATGATCGTCGTCTTTCCTTTTGCCACAGATAAAAGTCTGTCAAACAGTTTTTTTTCCTGCAGGGGATCGATAGCGCTTGTCGGCTCATCCAGAAAGAAAACGTTTCCGCCCTTATGCTCGGCGCGCAGGATCGCTATTTTTTGTTGTTGACCTCCCGATAAGTCAATCCCGCCATATTCCTTTCCGATCATGCGGTCCTTCTGATCCAGCAATTCCTGCAGATCCATTTCCCGAAGCGCAGCGTCCATATTGATGTCCTTTCCTGATCGGGAGAAGTCAATATTATCTTGAACGGAGACGGCATATATATTATAATCCTGCGAGACATCTGAATAATATTGATATAAGGCGCGCTCGTCCCAGTCTGTCAGGTTTGTATTCCCGTACAGGATGGTGCCTTCGGTCGGTTCAAACAGACCCATGAGCACTTTCATAAGAGTGGTTTTGCCAGACCCGTTTTCGCCGACGATGACATATTTTTTTCCGTTTTCGATCACCAGATCGATCTGATCTAATGCGTTTGTCTGCGCGTTGTGATACCTGTAGCTGACACCTTTCAGGGTCAGATCACCGGTCGCCGCCGCTTCCGTTTTCTTTGTTTTGCCATGGCTGTTTGCATGTTCTGCATAGTCGAAAAAGGGGACGACCAGAACCGCGAATTGAGACACATTCGCAACCCCGTCAAATAAGTTGCTGAAAACATCTCTCAACATCGTGATCGCCGATACCGTGACAGAGAATTCCCCGATCCCGATCTCCCCCGACAAAAAGGCGCGAAACAGGAACAGATAGGAGAAAATAGTGCCAAAACAGTAAACCGATTTCATACACAGGGAAAAGGCAAAGATCTTCGCGTTCTTTTTCCGCTCCTTTCTGATCAGCCCGCGCACGACATCTTTCCATTTTCCGAGTACAAATGGGACACTGTGGAGCAGCACGATCTCTTTTAAGGAACCTGCACGGAGTAATAATTCGGATAATTGGGTCTCTTCCTTTTCCAGCTGCGTAGTTTCATACAGGAATTTTTTGTTTTGATACAGCGTAAATAGATTATCAACCATCTCCGTGAGACTCATGACGGCAAACACTGCGATCAGTTTACTGTTGATACTGCGAAGGACGAGCCCCATAGCGATGACGGAGAAAAAGGTGCACGCCAGCTGCACGACTGCCTGATACAGTCTCAGTATATTTACGCTTGCGTTTTTCGCCCGCAGGGAATGGTTGACAAACGCCGCATCGTTGTAATCATCCAGCTTCATGCACAGGCAGATCCGAAAGAAGACCTCCTTTATGTTCTTTTCAAATCTCAACAGACTGTAATACATCAAAAAATAGTGGTTATACCAGTCCTGCAGCGCTTTCTGAAACCAGATCATAAAGCAGTACCCGAACATGGAGAAAAGCATCAGGGAAACGTTTTTGTTCACCAGAGAGTCGACCATCCATCTGAGCACATACAGCCCTCCGACAGGAAGGCAGACGATAGAAAGCTGTATCACGACCATCAAAATGCAGTCCGCCGGACAGGTTCTAAGAGCGGTGTTCATTGACTTTAACAGTACCCTACGTCTCATATAAGCTTCTCTGCTCCTCAAATAACTGATGAAAAAATGTGGTTTTGTCATGTAACAGATCGACAGGCGTTCCGTGTTCTGTGATCTTACCGTCCTTCAAGACCAGGATCTCGTCCACATCTTTGATGTAACCCAATCGATGGGTGATAAAGATAACCGTTTGGTCTGAAAAACATTTCATGTATTCCCGATAAAGTTCGATCTCTATTTGGGGATCAAGGCTTGCTGTAGGTTCGTCTAAGATGACGATATCATTCGAGAGATACAATATCCTGGCTAAAGCCAGCCTTTGCCACTGACCGCCTGACAAGCTTACGCCGTCAGCCTTCGTGTTCGTCAGTTCGCTCGCCAGCCCCTTTTTCATGTTCTCGATCGCTGCCGTCATGCCAAGTAATCCCAATATGCGATCGATCCGATCCGCATCGTATTCTTTTTGTAATGCCACATTTTCCCCGACCGTAAATGGATATCTGACAAAATCCTGAAACAGGATCGCGATTTCACCTGCGGAAGTAACGGATCCTGTTTGCGGCTCATAGAGACCGGATATGACTTTTGCCAATGTTGTCTTTCCGCATCCATTTATTCCGACGATCGCATATTTTTTCCCCTTCTTGAAATCAAAAGAGATATTGTCCAGAATGAGACGTTCTGTGTTGGGATAGGCAAAAGAGATCCCATTCAAGTGCAGGGCACACTCCATTTCTTCGTACTGCTTCGCTTCCTTCTGCTCTATTGCCAGGAAAGCCTTTTCTTCTGCCAGATACCGTTCAGCCTGAGAAAGACTGTTCAAGCCATTCACGGCAATGCACACCTTTGAGCAGGTCATGATCGCAAACGGTAAGACTGCCACAAAAAAGCTTACCGAAATAAGATCCCTGACGCACAGTATCGCCAGAAACAGCATTTGAAATAAGATAAAGACAGAGTTTGTCAGATCATTTTTCTCTTCTAATCGGATCCTTTTCTTTCCGAGGTCTTTATTGATCTCGGCAGCTTTTCGAAATTCGAGATCAAAGATATTGACAAAATATCCAAAAAAACCATAGATCTTTTTCTCTTCGACATATTCTTTTCTCGATAAAACATCTGAAATATAATTGTAATACCGCGTATTTCGGATATAGTTCACCCAAAAATCGCTCGTCAATCGGGCTAATTTCAAAGTGGGTTGGATCAAAATGACTGCAACGGCGATATAGACTGCGCCATCCAGGACAACCAGATACCATTTCAGGTAAATGGAGAGCAGGAGCATCAAAGCCAGCAGACATGCGCCTGCCTCTGATACTTTCTGGATCAAAGAGAGGACCTCGCGCTCCTGGCTGTTTGATTTCAGAAAGTTTACTTGATGGTCATAGCGCTCTGACTCGACAAAGAGCATTCTCTTTTGGACGGCTGCCTTGATCAGTCGCTCCTTGTGTTCGTATTGATCTTTCGCGGCAAAGGACGATACCAGTAACGAGACAGCAGGCGCTATTAAAATAGAACCTGCCAGAAAGATGCTCATTTTAGTAAAATTGGGGATATCGGGTTCTTCAATGACCCTGGACAAATAGTAAGTCCCTCCGGCATTCACCATGCATGCCAGTGCGGAAAGAAAGGAAACAACGATATATCTGGGCTTTATGTTTATGGATTTCATAGGTTATCCTTCTATTTATGTTATATCGTTGTCATATATGGCAACCATAGGATTTGCACAACCTGTCATTAAACAAACAGCAATCATTGCTGCACCAAGCATTTTTTTTATTTTCATTATGTACCTCCATAAGCTACGATTCATTTAATTAAGATACTACCACAATCACGCCCATATTTCTATCACATTTTCATTAAAGTTCTTTTTCTCTCCGCCTGATCTTGTTTTGCTGCCTGTTATGCTGTCGACTTTCGTTCTGAAGCTCCCTCGCAGGATTCTTTATATTGTAGCTGATCAACTCGGCATATGCTAATTCTAAACTCAGCTCTTTGCTGAGTTTGCGGTCATTGGTCTGTTCCTTTCAATCATTTTTAATACGTCATTCTTTCGGTGCCTGTTGGTGGTTTCTGAAAATAAAAAAGGTAGCGGATTGTCTGTTAAGATGATCGCTACCTAAAGGTAATAATATTTACAGATAGATCAGAAAAATGCGCCACATATCTTATACAACAAACATCAGCCCATACATGATCGCACATATAAGCAAACTGATGATACTCACTTTATTTGTGCTATAGTTTGTATTTGCAGGATTCCACTTTTTTATGTTGCTGTTTTCAACTAAGAATCCGGTGGTTGCACTCACGATACCCAAAAGCAGCAATCCACATAGTTTCACCGCAGGCAGTGTATTATTCTCAATTCCCTTTGTCTCAAATACAATAACCGCCATTCCTATCCCTGCACATAGTATCAAGGAAAATATTGCAGTTACTGGAATACTGCGTTTGGCACGTTTCCTGTCATCTTCTCTGCGATAGATTTTATCTATCATTTTGTAGTTGCTCATTTCTATGCTTGTGGTAAAATTCAGTATATATGCAACGATCAGAACGCCATTAAACCATCGCATTTTCAAATTTACCCCATTTATCACACAAAGCAGAAAAATATATATAGTAGACATGCTTCCAATATGCAAATCAATCTGTACAAGCAGTTTCTTCACTTCAAAAATATTATACTCTATCTTGTCATCAAATCCTGCAATTCCATTAAAAGAATTATTTTTTATCGCATTGGAAAAATAGATATGCAGGAACAGTTGTATTGGAATGCATAGAATAAACATACAGATAAATATCCCAACACTAAAAATATCCGTTAATGCACTGTGAATGATATATACCAATATACACAAAACAGATATTCCTATAAAAATCCATGACATCAGTCCTTTCTTTTTGCGATAGTACATTAAATTTTCCGCTAATTGATTTTCATTCATATTACGCATCTCCGTATAATTCTGATAGCAATAATATACTGATTTATCCAGTTGCACTCTACCAACTATATAGAAAATATGGGCAACTATATGGCAACTATTAGTTGCAACTGCTGTTTTTTCTGCTATTAGTCCAATTTTATAGAATTGTTACTTCCATATATCCTAAGTTCTTATTCTTTTTTTAACATCATTCCTATTTTTTATCCAATTTAGCAAAACGGTACTCAAAGGAATTACTACATAATACATAATTTCACTTTTGAAACACTTAAATAATATTGAACTCATTATTCCCATCTGCTTCCACAGGTAATTCATTTATCCATAAGTTAAACAGTATACTTCTTTTAATGAAAAAATTCTTAAAAGCCGAATCAAAAATCAAGCCTTTAAGAACTTTTCAATATGGAATAGGCGGGAGTCGAACCCGCGTCCAAAGACCCATTCCCTGTCCTTCTACTATCATAGTCGATTATTTCGGGAAACCCTCATTCCCTCCTAAACCAGGAAACCGACACCCCGGTTTATTCAGTAGCTTCATGATACGCCCACAGGTGCAAAGCTTAGCCTGTGTCGTTTCCTACATAGTCGATGCCCGGTTCCTAATGTGTAGGTGCACTAGGGCGGACAGCTGCCATTAGGCAGCGTATGCTAAATTATCTTCAGCGTTTATATTTATTTTTGCGATTTGACGCATCGCCTGCGGATAGCTTCTCCAGCTGCAAGACCCCTGTCGAAACCTTTACTATCCCTTATTAATTTTATTATAATAAAGAGGTTATAAAAATGCAACCTCTATACTCTATTTTATGCCCGAAGCCTTATTTTCATTTCCTTTTCAGCTTCTCTTTTTTGATCCTTTTTAGCGATATCCTGACGCTTGTCATAGAGCTTTTTGCCCTTGGCAAGACCAATCTCTATTTTGGCTCTGCCATCTTTAAAATATACCTGCAGGGGGACAATTGTGTATCCCTTCTCGGAACTATTTCCAATCAGTTTGCGAATCTGCTGCTTATGCAGCAGAAGTTTTCTTACCCGCAAAGGATCCTTATTGAAAATGTTTCCCTTTTCATAAGGACTGATGTGCATGCCATAAATAAACACCTCACCGTTTTCAATTCGTATGAAGGCTTCCTTGATGCTGCATTTACCCATGCGCAGAGACTTCACTTCCGTTCCATGAAGCACCAGACCTGCCTCATATTTCTCTTCTATGAAGTAATCGTGATATGCTTTTTTATTGTTTGCGACCAGCTTCATTTCTTCTTTCGCCATATGCTTCGCACATCCTTTCCTTTTCAGACTTAAGTCAACACCTATAGCAAACTGACGCCATCAGCCTTCTTCTCTATCTTCCTCCGGCGCCAGCACAAAGTCAATACTCTTTTGGAAATAATCCACGCCGTCCACCACGATTCGGATTCTCTGTCCCAACTTGAAGCTCCTGCCTGTATCCCTGCCTAACATCTCATAGGTTTCCTCACTATAGTAATAGTAATCTCCGAAAAGCCTTGATACATGAATCAAACCTTCCACGGTGTTGGGCAGTTCTACATAGATTCCCCATGAGGTAATCCCTGAAATGACGCCCTCAAAGATTTCTCCAATTTTCTGTTCCATAAACTGCACCTTTTTCAGTTTATCCGTCTCCCGCTCCGCTTCATCTGCCCTGCGCTCCATTTCTGAAGCGTGTTTTGCTACTTCCGGCAGAATCGACTGATAGTGGTCTATCCGTTCCCCATTCATCCGTCCCCGCAGCTGCTCTTTGATAATGCGGTGAATCTGAAGATCTGGATATCTCCTTATGGGGGAGGTAAAATGACAGTAAAACTGACACGCCAGCCCAAAGTGACCGGTACAATCCACCGTATACTGTGCACGCTTCATACTGCGTAAGGTCAGCCTGCTGATCAGCGCCTCTTCCTCGGTCCCTTCGATCTTTCCAAGAAGCTTTTGAATTTCCTTGGGATGTATTTCATTGTCGCCACTTTTCACCTTGATATGATATCCAAAGTTGTTGATGAAGGTGCCTAGCTTTAAAATCTTTTCCGGGTCGGGATAATCATGCGTCCTGTAGACAAAGGGAAGTTCCATCCAGTAAAAATCCTGTGCCACCGTCTCATTGGCAAGGAGCATAAAGTCCTCTATGAGCTTCGTCGCCGCATTTCTTTCGTACGGTTTGATGGAAACGGGCACGCCGTCCTTGTCTAAAAGAATCTTGCTCTCTGGAAAGTCGAAGTCGATGGAACCCCGTTTCTTTCTTTTTTCTCTTAAGAGGTCAGATAGTTCTTTCATCAAGAAGAACATGGGCACAAATGACTCAAACTGCTCCTGGGTATCGCTGTCCCCTTCCAGAATTTTATTGACATCCGTATAACTCATTCTCTGATCAACACATATAACCGTCTCTGCAATTTCATGATCAATGACTTCGCCTTTTTTATTGATGGTCATAAGGCAGCTAAGGGCAAGCCGGTCTTCCTTCATGTTTAAGGAACAGATGCCGTTAGAGAGCACATGGGGCAACATGGGAATCACCCGGTCTACCAGATAAACACTGGTTCCCCGCTTTTCGGCTTCCCTGTCCAAGGCAGAATTTTCCTGCACATAATTGGTCACATCTGCAATGTGTACGCCCAAAAGATAATTGTCTCCCTCCTTTGACAAGCTGACAGCATCATCTAAATCCTTTGCATCCTCGCCGTCAATGGTCACCATCTGCACTGTGCGCAGATCCTTACGCCCTTCCCGATCCTTAAGGCTTACCTCCTTTGCCACACGCAGTCCTTGATTTAATACCCTTTCGGGAAATTCCATGGGGAGATCAAACCCTTTCACGATAGAAAGGATGTCCACCCCGGGATCATTGACATGACCAAGGTTCTCAACTACTTTCCCTTCCGGCTTATGCCTTTCATCGCCGTATTCCGTCAGTTCCACTACAACCTTATGCCCTGTGACCGCTCCTTTAGAACGTTCTATAGGCACAAAAATATCTGAAGGCAATTTTTCATTGTCAGGAATGACGAATCCAAATTTCCCTGCTTTATCAAAGGTCCCCACGATCCGTTTAAGTTCATGGGACAAAATGGAGACAATCTTTGCCTCCTGTCTCTTGCCATGCTGTCCCGGCAAAAGTTCCACCATTACCCTGTCCTTATGGAATGCTCCGTTTACTTCATTTTCCGGTATGAAAAAATCCTGGACCTGCCCTTCTATCTCCACAAATCCAAATCCCTTGGCATTACTGATAAAAGTTCCTGATAGCTGGGAAGGTACACCGTCTCCCTTAATATACTTCCCCCGTCTGGTTAACTGAAGCTTTCCTTCTTTTACCAGTTCTTCCAAAATTTCTTTCAGTTCCCCGCGTTCCTCCGCCTTAACCTGCATAAAGTCAGCAAGTTCTTTTTCCTTCATAGGAATATAAAAATCTGCTTCAACCAATTCGCTTATTTTATTTTTACGCTCTTGCCTAATTTCCAATTTCCGTTTCCTCTCTGCTGCAACATTACCAGCCAATGCTGCACTTTGCCAGACCTCCTTATGCCGGCAACAAAGCCAGACTTCTTCCAGCACCTTTCTGTCAAAAAAGGCATTCTTTTACAAGAATGCCTTAAGTCTCAAAAAACATTAAGATTTAAAATAATCGTCAGCAGCATGAACCCAATCGCGAGATACTTGGTAAGTTTCACCAGCTTTCCTTCCATGGAACGCCCCTTATTCTTTCCCCAGTATGTCTCAGCTGCACCGCTTATGGCTCCCAAACCTGCCGACTTGCCTTCCTGCATCAGTACGAGCACTGTAAGTGCTATACACAATATGATAAAAATAATCTGAATAACGATTTTTAATACTCCCATTCTTACACCTCCTAATGCCAAGCAAAAGTTAGTGTAACACAAAAATCAACTGATTTCAAGTATTTTCTTTTCTTTCTCATCAATTGTGCAGTTACCTGTGCGCAGCCAACCTTGGGGCTAAACTTCTATTCCTGTGCTGCAGCTTCGCCTTCACCAGCCTGTGCTGCTTCCACTTCTGTCAGCACACCTTCCGGAGTCGCATGATACGCTTTCCCGTTCAGTTCTAAATCCTGGTTTCTTATAAGCACGCCCGTCTCATCAAAATAGTAAGGCTGCCCGTCAATTTCATAGATACCTGTCACGATATGCCCTGCTGCATCCGCATAATAAGTTTTGTCTGCTGCCATAAACCAACCTGTCACCATCTCGCCTGTGGCGGGATCATAATAGTAACAGCCGTCTTCTCTTGCATTCATTCCCGTAACTCGGATGCCTTCCGGGCTGAACAGATAGTTCTTCCCTCCAATCACCTGGACGCCAGTCAGCATGTGTCCGTCGTTGGCATCGAAATAATAAAAGTTTCCTTTCTCATCACTGAGCCATTCTCGTTTCATGGCGCCATTATTGGCAGGATCATAGAAATATTTCAAGTCACCGAGCACTACCCAGCCCGAAGTCTTAACGCCATCTGTCGTAAAGTAATGGTCCGCTCCATCGATATTGCACTGTCCTCTGGCAATGCTTCCGTCCTGAGGAGACAGGTAGTAAGTGCCGGTGGCATCCGTAAACCATCCTCTGACCAAATTTCCTGCGCCGTCCAGATAGTATTTGGTGTCATTGTGGGCAACCCAGCCCTTCTGCATTTTCCAATTGCGGTAAAAGCGTACATTTCCGTTACGTTCGATAAAGCCTTCCGGTATAATCAGACTGCTGTAATCCTTATACTGGTAGTTGACGTCCACTCTTCCACCGACCCCATTGACGCTTCCATGGCTGGAATACTGCCAGAAGCACACATTGTTGTTGTATTCGCAAGTATCATTATACTGCGCCACCCATTTATCCCATCCCGTAATGCTCAGCTTCTGGACAAACATATTCTTGTTAGAATAAACCATGGGATAATAACCTGCAGCATCGATGGCTGTACAGAATGCATTGATGATATCGATCAGCTGCTGGTCAGATAAATTTTTATGGCATTTGTCTTCAATATCAAAAACAATGGGATAATTGACTGTATACGGTTCTATCCACTGCAGAACAAGATTTGCCTCGTTTGCCGCCTGCTCCGGCGTTGTGGCATAAGAGTAAAGATAGATTCCCGTCTTTATACCTGCTGCCTGGGCGCCAGTAATATTGGCAGCAAATTGAGGATCCACGCCGCTTTTCGTGCTTCCCACCTTGATAAAGGTAAAATCGATCCCTGAATTTGCCACCTGCCCCCAATTGACCGTGCCGTTATGCATAGACACATCGATGCCCTTTGCGATAGACCCACTTGAAGTCACCGCCATAACCTGATCTGCCGGAAGAGTGCCAAGTGCTGCGACCATCAGCGCTGCTGCACAGATTCTTCGTATCATTGCTCTGCATTTTTTTATCATTTGTTCCTTTTCCTCTCTTCTTAAGTGTTTCAGACATCATTTGTAATCTTGATACAATCTGCCCTTTTGAATTTTTTGAATAAAAGCCAAAAAGTAAAAGCAAGCCAAAAATCAGTATTAAATCTTATTGAACGGCTCCTTATAAGCCGCAACGCTGCCAAGCTCCTCCTCAATGCGAAGAAGTTGATTATATTTCGCAACACGATCACTCCTGCAGGGTGCACCTGTCTTAATCTGACCGGCATTGACTGCCACGGAAAGGTCCGCAATAAAGGTATCTTCCGTTTCTCCCGAACGATGGGATATCACTGCCTTGTATCCATTTTTCTGTGCCATTTCAATCGCTTCCATGGCCTCTGAAACCGTACCGATCTGGTTGACTTTTACTAGAATTGCATTTGCCACATGAAGCTTGATTCCTGCATCGAGCCGCTTGGTATTGGTTACAAAAAGGTCATCCCCGACCAGCTGAATCTTATCCCCAAGACGCTCCGTCAAGTGCTTCCATCCATCCCAGTCATCTTCTGCCAGTCCATCTTCAATAGACAAAATTGGATATTTGGAAATCAAGTTTTCATAATAGGAAATCATTTCAGACGTATCACGCACTACCTCACTTCCCTTAAGGGAACTCTCTCCCGGGAAATGGTACATGCCTGTTTTTTCATTGTATAATTCACTGGATGCTACGTCAAGGGCAATTTTAATATCCTGCCCTGGAAAATAATTACTCTTTTCAATTGCTTCTACAATTAAATCCAAGACTGCTTCTGCATCCGGCAGATCCGGCGCGAATCCGCCTTCATCGCCTACGCTGGTGGCAAGCCCCTTTTCCTCCAATATTTTTTTTAGGAAATGATAGATTTCCGCACAAATGCGTAACCCGTCTGCAAAGTTCTCCGCCTGTACCGGCATGATCATGAACTCCTGGAAGTCCACTGTGTTTGCCGCATGCCTGCCTCCATTTAGGATATTCATCATGGGCACCGGCATCAATCTTGTGTACGCACCTCCCAAGTATTGGTAGAGAGGTATATTAAGTGCCTTTGCCGCTGCCCGTGCCACCGCCATGGATACCGCTAGGGTTGCATTTGCCCCTAAGTTTCCCTTGTTATCTGTTCCGTCTGTCTCAATCAAAATGCGGTCGATCTCAATCTGATTTAGTCCGTTTCTTCCTGCGATGGCTTCCTTAATTTTAGTGTTGATGTTGCTCACCGCTTTTTTTACCCCAAGTCCAAAATACCGTGTTTCCGCATCCCGAAGCTCTACGGCTTCAAAACGTCCTGTGCTTGCCCCAGAAGGCACAGATGCCTTTCCCGCATAGCGTTTCCCCGTCATGGTATCTGTCAGTGTTATTTCCGCTTCAACCGTGGGATTTCCTCTGGAATCTAAAATTTCTCTCCCGTGAATATTCGTAATCTGCATATATGTTTTCATGTTAAAGCCTCCTGTAACAAAAAATTTTATAACTATTGTAACCGTTTTTATAACTTGCTATACTAATGCAGGAAGACTATTCCAGAAGGAGATTTTTTTAAAATGAATCAGAAAATAACAAACGAAAAGGAAGCGTGCTTAAATTCAGGAAAGCTTACCAGAACCGATTATATCTGTATGAGTGTTCTGGCTCTCCTGTTTACGGTAATTGCCTTTTTCAGGCTGGGCAACACGTATGCACCTTCTTCTTCTTATATGACTAACACCGTAAACAGAGATATCGTCCTTGATTTCGGAGAATACACCGATATCGGTTCTATTTCTATATTTTTAGGCAATTTGAACACTAGGCATTTTTCTATCTCTGCATTCAATGAAGTGACCAATGAATGGCAAGTAATCAACGGGGACGCCATTGCAGAATCTGTATTTGCCTGGAATAAGATCGATTTAAACTACCGCCTTCGATATTTAGGTATCGTCGCAACAGATGACACAGCCGTTATCAACGAGATTGTCGCCACCGGTTCGGACGGTTCTCTTCTTGTGCCTGTCAATGCAGCTGATTATCCTGCCCTTTTTGATGAGCAGGAAATGATGCCCGAATCCAAAACTTATATGACCGGCACCATGTTCGACGAAATCTATCATGGACGCACTGCCTATGAGTTTCTCCATGGGCTCGTCACCTATGAAACTACCCATCCACATCTGGGGAAAATTTTAATTTCTGTTGGTATACTTTTATTTGGTATGAATCCTTTCGGATGGCGCTTCATATCTGTGATTTTTGGTATTCTTCTGATTCCGCTTATGTATCTTTTTGCTAAAAAGATATTTAAAAATACCTTTATCGCCACTGCCGCCACGGGGCTTCTGACTTTTGACTGCATGCATTATACCCTTTCAAGAATTGCCACCATCGACATCATCGCAGCATTTTTTATTCTGTTGATGTATTACTATATGTACCGGTATTTTGTGGAAGATTCCCGCTACCGCGCTTTATCCTCTTCGATGCAGGATAAATTTCCACCAAAAAGCGTTTATCTTCCCCTTGCCCTCAGCGGCATCAGTATGGGACTGGGCATTGCCACCAAGTGGACGGGGGTCTATGCCGGCGCCGGACTCGCTGTCTTGTTTATCTGGTATACCATCACTCATTTTCCTAAAAAGCAGACCCTTAAGCTTTTCTTTTTCTGCTGTCTGTTCTTTATTGTGGTACCTTTGATTATGTATACCCTGTGTTTCATTCCCGTTGTGGGTTACTCCGAATATAGCGGACTGATCGACAAGACTATTCAAGGTACAAAATATATGTTCGACTATCACGCCAATCTGGTTGCCGAACATTATTATAGCTCTCCTTTTTATGAGTGGCCGGTCATATGGATGCCGCTTTTAGATGCCTGCGACGAGGTGAACGCTTCTATGTCAAGCTGTGTCAGCACCATGGGAAATCCCGCCATCTGGTGGTTTAGCATTCCCTGCCAGCTTTATGTGCTTTTCCGTTGGATTTTTAAAAGGGATCAAAAGGCAGGTTTTTTGTGTATTGCTTATCTTGCACAATATGTCCCATGGATGTCGATCAGTCGTATCACCTTTATTTATCATTATTTCCCCGCTTCACTGTTTATGATTCTGATGACAGGCTATGCCTTGCTGCATGTGAAAGAACATTTTTCATGGGGAAAAAAGGCAATTACCGCTTATCTGGTAATCGCCCTTGTATGTTTCTTCATCTTCTTTCCATTGATATCTGGTCTGCCCGTGTCCAGAGAATACGGCTACTCTGTAAGATGGCTGAAAGACTGGATTTTGGTGCTGTAAACTTCATGAATTGATGATGGACCAGGGAACTGCCGCGGCGTAATCTCCAAACACCGTCACACAAAACTTCTCCTTGGGGAAACGCTCCTGTATGTTACTTCTGAACACATAGACCGTACTTTCAGGAGCTTCATACAGGTTCTCCGGAGGATTGCCATATCGGAATCTATCCCAATAGGTTCTATTCCTGTTCTCTTCCAATCCGCCCTCTCCCTGAAAATACTTAGCATCCACATCGAACACGAACAACGTAAGAATTTCCGATACGTTGTAAGCCCCCTCATACTGAGTGTCAGGTGTAATGTAATAGCAGTCACAGTCATATTCCTTAACATACGTCAAAGCATCCACAAAGTCTGCATAAAATGCTTTTTCCATATCCTGCGCCCACGTGGTGAAATATTGGTTAAAAAACAATACACTCAATATGCCATACGTTGTTAGAATCACATAAAGCGTCTTTTTCCACTTTCGGATTACGAAATAAATCCCCACCGCCGCAAAGATGATATGTATATAAAAAATGATATTGATTCTGTTCACATTGACATAGTTAATCATTATCCCCACCAGCAGGCTGAAGATCCAAAAGCAGAGCAAAAGCTGACAGCCGGCTTTTTTATTGCCGTCCTTTTCCTTGATTGCTCCAATCAGCACGCTGACCGCACCTAAAAGAACAAACGGCATGGAACATTTATACATAGTTCCAAAACCTTTGACAGAATTCCAGAGCCAGTCCTCCTTCTGCAAAAACACCACGTTAAACATTGCTTTAAGGTTATCCAACAATTGCTGCCCCATATTGTCAGAAAAGAGCAGGATATCGGCGGTGCGCACATTCCCGGCAAAAAACTGCATGGTCACAAAGGGAAGCCTTACCGTCTCCCATTTCATGAAATTAATCAGCATGGTCCCGTAAATAGGCCATGAAATGCCAAAATAAATGAACAAGCACAAAAGCACATCCTTAAGATTCACCTTCCGCTGCAATAAGAGGAGAATGCATGCTGTAAGTAGAAAAAAGGGAACCATATAAAAGGCGACCCCATAACAAAACATGCATAACCCAAAAAAGAGCATAGATAAATAGAGATTCTTCTTTTTCTCCAATCCTCTGATCAGAAAATACAATCCCAGCACGAACATATGGGGAAACAGATTGCAGTCAAGCGCCCATCTGCTCTGCATATAATGCCATGGATTTACGGCAAGAAAAAGTAACACCGTCACCCCTGTTTTTTCTCCGAACAGCCTTTTTACGATTCCGTATATTCCTGCCGCCCCCGCTAAGCTTATCAGCAGCATGGGAAGCCGCATTGCCAGCTTGTTCAGACCGAACAGCTTGATAAAGGGCACCGTGAGATAAGAAAGCAACACGCTCATTTGTCCATACCCCCACGCTTCAAAGTGCGCCGGCATAAAGGTCCCATAACGGTCTGTAGCGTATTGGGCAAGCGCTCTTGCATCCACTGCCCCCATCGCCCCATCCTGATTTAATCCGCCGGGAATCTCCGGGAATCCAATCAGCCTGACAGCAATCAGTCCGTAAACGGCAAGGATGAGAAATGCCATTTTCCAGTTTCTTTTTAATGCAGATTCATTTATCGTCTCTATACTTCCTCTCATTTGTCTCTCCTACAACCAAAAAGCTGTTATATATTTAAAATGGGAATACAAATCCGGTCTTAAATCCTTAAGCGCTTCCCCTGTATCCAAGAAAAAGATCATACCCTGATATAAAGCTTCCGTCCCAAGGGCAATCAAAAGCCCCCAGATGATCATTCTTTCCAGAATACTTCCGGCTACCTCTTCATGGCTAAGCACAAGTAATACTGCAACCGCCGCAGAAAGCATGATAAAGATTGAAAAATCACTGAAATATCTCTGCAGAATGCCTGACATATTGGTATCCGCCGCAATCACGATTCCCGCAATCAAAAGTCCTGCCACGGAAAACAGCCACGGCTGCTTTCTGCCTCTTTTCATCTGCCTGTGAAAAATAACTGGAAGCAGACTAAACCAGGCAAACAAGTGCGCCGAATAGATTCCCCCATAGGTCGCCTCCTGTATAGTGACACCCATATACTGGCTGCCGAAATAGTTTGCCTCCACAAACGGAAATTGCACCTGAGTCCTTACCGGCCAGAACAGATACGCCGCTATGCCAAGGGGAATCCGATCCCACTCCCATCCTCTTCTTCTCATATCGTTAAATGTAAGATTATAATTTGCCCCAAAGTCAAAAACAGATCCAAAACGGCTATAATTATAATACATCAAGAGCACCGCTACTCCCAGCATGGGGAGCACATAAGCAAGCACTGCTGTTTTTTTCTTTTTGAGCATTTCAATTGAAATTACATATTTTCCAAACAAAACAAACGAGAAGACAACGAACAGGAAAAGCTGCGGTCTGCATCCCGCGATCAGCGCCGTAAACAGCGCTCCTAATGCCAAGTATCTTAGTGACAGCTTCCCTCTTTCATCCGCCAGAAGAAAGCACCACAGTCCCAGCACGCCAAAGACAAGCCCAGAAAGAATGGGAACCGTGTACAAATCGGGACGCTTTGTCATATAGATGGCACCGCTTCCCAGCAAGGTCAATTCTGTCATCATGAACCACACTGCCAGAGAAGTTTGTGGAAACCATTTTTTGATGATTCGGTCTATGATTCCAAGGATACCTGCCAGATATAAGAGTGCCAGCACAAAAATCAACATATTATTATGTAAATGAGTTCCTGTAATCAGATAATAGGGCAGATAAAATAGCACTGCCGGAATCACTCCAAAATACACATAATATTTGCCCTCATAATAAGCGTGATCCCATTTATACCATGTTCCAGCCTCATTCATAACCTGGTTGCGGTAATCGTAATCATAAGGATTTTCCATTTCCGTAAGGGCAAGGGGCGGTTCCTCCGCCAAAAAAAAGCTGCCCTTTTTTAAGCTCTCCGCCAGCTCTTGGTACTGCCTTTGATTATCCCCGCGCTCTTCCCTGAAATAAGGGTTTACATTCGTCAGATAAAAAAACAAACATATATGCGCCATGAAAAAGACTAGCATTCCTGCCGCCTTTAATTTTCCTCCCAGTTTAAAATAAGAAATTCGATGCAGTACAGAGGATGGACGAAGCAAAGCAATCCCTGCCACGAGCAAAAGCATTGCCGTCACTCTCTCAATCGAAAGAAAGAGAGGAATAACCGGATTTAAAATAATCGATAATGAAATCTCCTGACCTGCAAAAAGCTCCGGAACAATTTTGAGCCCTGTACATTTCCCATATAAATGATAGGTGATGTAACTGCTTCTTTTTTCGTTCTCCCATAGCTCCCGCTCCGGCAGTCCATAAAAAATCTTATGGGACTCATCCGTCACATACTGTCTCACAAGGACCGATCTTGCCTCTCCCTCCACCCCGTTCAATACGGAAATTTCAATACAGGCGGTCTTCAGATTACAATTAAGTCCTTCTATATCAATATCCAGACTTCCCTCCCCTATGGTATAAGTGCCATCCCTATGAGCAACGTACCCACTTCCCAGCGTCAAATGCATATCACTGACTTCACTGTTTCCAAGGGATTCCCAGTGCCTGAAATTGAAAAAAAACAGTTCTATTCCTAAAACAATGACAAAAATCATCCCTATCTTTCGTGCCGTGTGACTCAATGTTTTCTTCACCTTCTGACTTCTCCCGTTCTCTACTGTAAAACCATGTTTTCTCTGACCTGCCTGTAAAAGTCCATCCCTACACAGACAATCAACCCCAGCATGGCAATTGAAATATATTGCAACGGTACAAGGTGCACTGCAATCAGATAAGGCATAAAAATCAGCACCGAAATCACCATAAACCCACATGTCACGGGAAGCTTTTTCACATGGAGTACACCATAGATGATGGCAAGCAGATCGATCAAAAAGCCATATCTGTCATGCATATGTGGCAGACAATACACGGCAACCGCCACCGTGAAAAGGGCAAGGGTCACCATCAGTTCCCCTGTCAGCTTTAATTTCCTGGTATAGAGATAGTACGCAATACATCCTAACAGTATGACCGTCATAAAACTTCCCGCTCCGCTGACCTCATCTGCGTGCCGCATATCCGGCATAGCCTCCCCTAATAGGGCGTAAATATTAGGATATTCTAAAGTGCCCCAAGGATAGGTATTGGTCTGATTAAAATAGACCAGCATCAGCTCCTTGAAATCCCGCCCCATCAGCCATGCCGGAAGCGCGCTGACCACATAACTCACAGGAATCCACACAAAGTCCCGAAACCGGATGGTCTGCCCCTTCAGCCACATGATCACCAGAAATGGCAGCAAAAAGACCGCCTGCAGTTTGAATGAAAAAGATATTCCTACAAATATCAGACACCATCTGCTGCTGCCCCTGAAAAAGAAGTACATCGCAAATAGAAGGAAACAAGTATAAATGATATCACACTGGCACCAGTATGCACTGTCTAAAATCACTGTGGGAGACAGCAAAAGCGCCGCCATTCCAAGAATAGACTTTCTCACATTTCCCGTAAGTTTATATACAATCAGAAAAACAGCTATTGCTGCCAAATAATCGAACAGAACGGACACCAACTTTAACCCATACAGATCGTTGTCGGTGATATAAGAAATCAGACACATAAGATACATATAAGGCGATGTATAGTTTGAAATCTGCTCTCTTAAAGATAAAAAACCTCCCCCTGCCCGAATCCTCTTCATCCATTCTGCCAGAAATCCCCAATAGTCTGCCGACTCAATGGGCATCAGTTTCCATCTAATTAAAAAGGCAAGTAAGAACAGGCATATGATAAAAAATAAATCCACCACTTTACATTCTACTTTCCCAATTCTTATATTTTTCATCATTACTTTATCTATGATACGCTCTTCCATTTTAAACCTCTGCCTATTTTTATCATTATCAAAATCAGCAGTGGACTTATCCACTGCTGATTTCATCCTAGCATATTATACCATTATCGCTGTTAAAATTCTATATCCTGTCTTACTCTTTGTAATCGGTATCTTCCATGACAAACTCCGGCACCTGACCTTCCAAAAATCCGTACCATGCATTGGTCCCGAAATTCTTGGTCATTTCACTGTCTGTCTTAAAGTATACCACCACCTGATAATTCCTATCAAGCTTCTTTCCACAATCCCAATCATCGATTACCAGATCGCTGGGATAGATACATTCTGCGATTTCCCTGATCTGTTCTTCCTGCGCATAATCCGCATAGACGCGTGCATCGATTTCTGAATCGTACTCTCCCGCTGCCCCCATCTCCAGCAAAATGGCAGGATCATCCATTCCGATTGCTGATGCCCCGGCTGTGGCAAGACGTTCTTCCTGCAAGTCTCTGACAACATCATAATTGTAGTTTACCACCTGAATCTTGGAAATATCCTCCAATTTTACCTGTGTATCCATATAATATCCATTTTCCTTCAGGTAGGCGATGCTGTCTTTATAGAAAGGATAAATATACACTCCCACATCCCAGCCTCTTGTTGCTCTGGACATGACGCCGTTGCTGCTCATATAAACGCTTCCATTTATCTCTTCAGTAATGGCAAAATTCAACATTCCCACAGGCGTATTCTCCCTAATATTGCTGAAATTCGCCAATGCCAAATCCTTCTGATAAATTGCTAAAAACGCCTTTGCCTGTGCCTCGCTCATCTTCTGCTGATATATCCGGTTCCCATAAGACGTATTTATCTTATATTTCCCTTCTTTATTTTCCAGCATCGCCGTCAGGGAATCGGAAGCTCCCATAAAAAATCCCTTTTTAAATTCCTCTGCCCCAACAATTTTATCCAGCGTCTCTACCGTATGCGCATCCTCCACATTCACCCAAAGACCTCTGCAAACTTCACGCCCATTCTTAAGCCGGTATAAAATGTTTGTATAAACCCATGTTCCTTCTTGATTAGATGTATTATCATCCCCATAGCGGTCCACTTGATCGAACGCCTTCATGGAGCGCTCCGCCATCTCACAGATTTCTTCTACATTATGGAGCTGCATATTCCTTCTGGCATATTCATAACTGGAAATAAAGGTTCCGCTGTCGTCGAAATGGGCGCCTCCATATCCCTCCTCATAATAATCCGGGACGAAAGCAATGCTCTTAATCTGATTATGGTTGGGAATATAGCTGTCATATCCAAATAAATCATATCTAAAAGCAATGAAAATCAATGCCACAGCAACAGCGCTTATCACCATATGCGATATTTTATGGAGACATCCTTTTATATCAAATTCATAGATTACCTGAATCAGCCCGCTTCCAAGCAACACAGCAAACGCCATGGCAAAAATCATCCAGCCAATTCCATCCATGGACATTTCCGGATCAAAACTTAAGATATCTGCAATCACGCCTCCCATAAAAAGCGCTGCTGGAACCACCAAAAAGACTTTCACAAAAGGCTTGGTGATTTCGAAGGTCATTGCCCTGCCTGCTGCTTCTGCAGGACGCTTTAAGTAACAGATATAGGAAAGCACGCCTACAACCGCTGCAAAGACCAGCATACCAATCAGATACTTAGCATCCAGACGGTTTGCATAAGAAAACCTTGATGCCAGATTGATATACATCGTAAATGGTGAGAGTATCGGCGCCTTATCAGAACCAAAATAGCTGAAATACCGGAAAAACATTTGCTTGTACCCTTCCGACACCATTCTGATCAAAAATTCATACACACAAAAGGTCAAAAACGCAAACCCTGTGATCACAATGTTTCCGGTCAACATGACCGCTAAGATTGCCATATGATAGACGCCCAGATATAAAAGACTGTTTGCCAGCATTGCCGCTGCTGCACTTACAAAGACAGACTGATTCACTGCCCCGTTTCCCGCCGCAATGAGCAGGCTGATCGCCAGTCCTGCAAAATAAGGAATCATATACAAAAGGATTCCATTAAGCCAGATAACCAGAAACCGCTTTTTTCTTTTTACCGGCATTCCCATATAAAAATCAATCTTTTTCCTGCTGTAAAGGTAAGAAAATCCCTGAATCGCACTGATCACGGCAAGTGCCGACGTGAGAAACAGCATACCTGTGTTCATTCCCATCATGCTGAACATGCTGCCGACCAGACGTTCATGTATAATCTCCTCGGCGATGGTGCTTCCGTAACTTTCTGCCACCCACTTGCTTCCCCTGGCAATCCCGTTTATCGTAAGCGCCGTAAGGGCAGGAAATGCCAGCATAAATGCCAGTGCCGATACGATCCACACCCACAAGCGCCTCTTACTGTTTTCTTTCATACTAACCAAGAATGAGCTTTTTGATGTCATATCCCACTACCTCCGTTTCACTTATAAATATTTCTTCCAGAGAAAGAGGCAGCGCCTCAAAGAAAATGGTATTGGCTGTGGCAAAAATAGCCAATATCTCCGCCTTGTTCCCCCGCACCGTCAAGACATTTAAAGAACCCCGCTTTTCATTCTTCATGATATCCAACGCTGAAATGACTTTTGCCTCGTCCTCAATGGTCTTGAACACGCACTGCACCTTCTGGATATTACATTTCATATCTTCCAGATCCTTGGACAAAAGAACACCTCCCTTATGCAAGAGCCCCACATGATCACAGATATCTTCAAGCTCTCTTAAATTGTGGGATGCAATCACAGGCGTCATTCCCCTGCGTTCCATTTCACTGGCAAAAATACTCTTAATTCCCTGTCTCATGACCGGATCAAGCCCGTCAAAGGTCTCATCGCACAGCAGATACTTTGCATTGCTACACACCCCGCAGATGAGCGCTAATTGCTTTTTCATGCCCTTTGAATAAGTGTTGATTTTACGTTTCTTATCCAGTCCAAAATTCACCAGATAATTATTGAAATCCTCCACCGCAAATTCAGGGTAGATGCTGCATAGATACTTCTGCATATCCATGGCATTGCTGTTGGCAAAGAAGTAAGGTTCGTCGGCAATAAAATAAATATTCTTCTTTGCCTCCATATTGTCAAATACAGGCAGACCATCGATTGCAATTTCTCCCTTTTCAGGCTCTAACACGCCGGCAAGCATCCGAAGAACCGTACTTTTTCCTGCTCCGTTGGTTCCAATCAGACCGAACACTGTATTTTCCTTGATGGTCACGCTGACATTGTCAACCGCTTTTATCCTGTCATAGGATTTGGTCACATTTCTTATCTCAATCATGTGCGTCTCCCCCTCTTATGCTTTGAACGATTTCTTCCTCTGTGATACCAATCTCGAAAGCATTCTTACAGAGTTTTTGTAACTCTGCAAAAATTTCCTTCCGGTAATTAGAAAGAAGCTGTCTGCTGTCTGAAACAAAATTTCCCTTTCCCTTTACGGTAAAAATATATCCCTGCCTTTCCAGCTCCGCGTAAGCGCGCTGAATGGTGTTGGGATTGATGGACAGATCCACCGCCAGATTCCGCACCGACGGAATCTTATCATCCGGGTGCAGCACACCGCGCAGTATCAGCATCTTAAATCTCTCTACTACTTGTTCATAGATAGGTCTCGTATCTCTGTAATCTATGAGTATCATGCAGTTCTCCTCTCCCGCCGCACATCGTATGCAGTGTACTAATATTATTAATACACTTATGATACATTGCCTGATATGCACTGTCAAGGAAAAACCCACAGATTAATAGAATCTTAACCTGTGGGCTCATTTATTCTTCCAATAGGCACGCCGCCGTACAAAATTACTTTTTAATCAATAACGATTTTCCTGTCATCTCCTTTGGCTGTTCCATTCCCATCATTTCAATCATGGTAGGAATAATGTCTGCCAAACAGCCGCCTTCTCGCAGCGTATATGCCGGATCCGCATTCACGATAATAAAAGGAACTGGATTGGTGGTATGGGCGGTAAAAGGTGCGCCTGTCTCATAGTCAACAAGCTGTTCTGCATTTCCGTGGTCTGCGCAGATAAACATCTGTCCGTCCACTTCCCTGATGGCATCCACTGCCCTGCCAACACATTCATCCACTGCTTCCACTGCCTTGATAGCCGCGTCCTCGACTCCTGTGTGACCAACCATATCGGGATTCGCAAAATTAATAATAATCACATCATATTTGCCTGATTTGATGGCTTCTACCAGTTTGTCGCAGACTTCATAAGCACTCATTTGAGGCTTTAAATCATAAGTTGCAACGTCTTTCGGAGAATTTACCAAAATCCTGTCTTCTCCTTCATTGGGTTCTTCCACTCCGCCATTGAAGAAGAAGGTTACATGGGCATATTTTTCCGTCTCAGCAATTCTGGCCTGTCTCATATGATTGGCGGCCAGCCATTCCCCAAAAGTATTGGTTACAGAAATCTTGTGGAAAGCAATTTCTTTGTTGGGAATCGTAGGATCATAGTCAGAAAAACACACGTAGGTAATATCCAGCCTCCTACCTCTATCAAATCCTTTGAAATCATCATCGCAGAAACTCCTGGTAATCTCTCTTGCCCTATCCGGTCTGAAATTAAAGAAGATCACAGAATCTCCGTCCTTGATAGTTGCAACCGGCATGCCGTCTTTGACTACCACCGTAGGTTTTACAAACTCATCTGTCTCCTCCCTGTCATAGGAAGCCTGAATCCCCTGCGGACCGCTTGCTGCCGTAAGTCCTTCTCCCTTGGTAAGGGCATCATAGGCTAGATGGACTCTGTCATAATTGTTATCTCTATCCATTGCATAATAACGACCTGTCACAGATGCAATCTCACCTACGCCGATTTTCTTCATCTCTTCCTCAAGTTCCTCTGCATAGCCTTTTCCACTTGCAGGAGGGGTATCGCGTCCATCTAAGAAGCAGTGTACATAAACCTTGCTAAGACCATTCCTCTTCGCCAGTTCCAAAAGACCATACAGATGGGTATTGTGGCTATGCACACCGCCATCTGAAAGAAGTCCGAACATATGAAGCGCAGAATCCTTTTCCTTACAATTTTCCACCGCTTTTAAAAGTGCCGGATTTTCAAAAAAAGTACCGTCCTGAATTTCCTTTGTGATTCTTGTAAGTTCCTGATATACAATACGTCCTGCGCCCATATTCAAATGACCAACCTCAGAGTTACCCATTTGACCTTCAGGGAGTCCCACTGCCATACCGCTTGCATTTCCTTTTACAAAAGGACATTCTTCCATCAGTTTGTCCATAACAGGGGTTTTAGCTTCCGCCACGGCATTGCCGTCTTTGCGCTCATTCAAACCATATCCGTCCAAAATCATTAATACTGTAGGTTTTTTCATCTCTATTCTCCTTTTGTTATTTCCATAACGATCTTACCACTTACGAATTATACACGTTTTAAATAGCCTATGCAAGATGCTGGTTTACTTTTCTGTTCCATAAATTGCCTTAAGCCCATAGTAGCGTGCCATCCAGGCATTCATCCAATCATCCGCTGGTTCCTTGACATAACTGGTTCCATTATAAGCATCATATTTACTATCAGAAGGCACTACCATGGGAATCGTGACCGACTCTTCTCCCCTTTCCACCGCCTGTTCAATCCTGTCAACGCCCTCCCTCACCTGGGCATACGTCGCATCGATTTTTGGGTACTCCATCTGAAAGGAATAAGCAAATGCTAACACCATCACCACCGCCAATACGGCAGAGACAGTACCTGAAAGCCAAATCAGGTCTTCATACAAATATGCTGCCGCAATGAGAAAGAACACCGTCCCAATAAACCATGTGCGCTCCGGCTGCATGGCTGAAAATACAAGCACACCTATGGAAGCTGCTCCCGCCAGCACATAAAGAAACGGCAATTTCCTAAAAGGCATTCCCCCCATGCTTTTACGGAGCACATAAGAAACCAGCAGCGCAATCAGAAGCAGCACGATAACAATCCCCAACTCCTTCTTCGTCACTGCCGCAATATGTTTCCCTCTTTCTACCAGCCCCGCCAAATCTGTCCGAGAGGATATCCTATAATTTCCTGGCGCCGAAATAAGCAAAATAATCCCCAAGATACCTCCCGCCATACCACTAAACGCCCACTTGGGAATCGGCATCTTATAGTAATAATACATCCCAATATACATAATGCCAAGCAACACCATGGCACCGCCGCTGTTTTCATTGGAACATCCGGCAAGCGCACCCAAGACTCCCATCAGAATCAAATTGCGCAGACTATTTTCCATCCTTTTCTGATTCATCAGATACACGCGATAAGGAAGCAAAACAACCAGAATGAGGACGGTATTCCACAAATAATTTGCCGCCCCTGAAGCCCATATGACCGTCATACCGAACTGGGGAAGAAAGAACCAAAGCCCTGCGTAAATAGAAACAAGAAGCACCGGACTTTTCTTTTTACCATAAGCGGCATGGAGATAAATGAGCCCGCCAAGCAAAACAAACATAAAAGCATTTAAAATCTTAAATCCTGTTTTCCCAAGCATAAGCGCCAATTGCAGCGCGCCGTGGGCTACAATACGCCCATTACACAACTTCCAGTGATTCATCATAGAAGAAAACACTTCCCATACCCGCATGCGGTGAGTTCCCTCATGAGGCGTTCCCATGGTATCAAAAAAGAAATGGTATTTGAAGTCGTCAGAAGTATAATCTGCATGGAAATTCAGCACCAGAAGAATTCCGAATACAATAAAGGCAACACCCCCGCTCCAAAAAAGCGTAGAATTTCCAAATCTTTCTATCGCTTTCTTAAAACTGCCCTTTATTTTTTGTATCAGCCCCCCATCGCCACCCTTCTTCTTTTTAATCCGATTAAATAGCAACAACAGAATCGTCAAAATGGAAATCAGCTTGGCGGCCTTCCATGTCAAGAGTTCTCTAAAGCGTACAGTAAACGTCCCCTCATATCCAGCCGGAAGATTTACTCTTATTCTGTTATTATCTTCACTTCTAACCAGTTCTAATACTTCATTAGTCGCCAGATCACGTGCCTCATATCCAATATAATAAAACAACGGCATGCATACATAAGCATCCTGCTTTTCACTTCTGCAGGTTACAGTTACTTCGCAATACTGCTTATGGAACCCTTCAATAACAGCTCCATTCGCTACAGGTACCTGCTGTCCTTCCGTAGCTGGTCCCCATGTATTTTCATAGAGATATTCTCCTGTTGAAACTGCATTGTTGTCCAACCCGGCAATATCATATATAACAAAATAATCCCCTCTGTAAAGAGTACTATAAATCAGCTGTGTCCCCTGCCAAACAGCCACCAGCCCGAAAAGCGCCATCACAACCGCCGCAGCCTTTCTCCCGTAAGCCTCCGATACACCCATTATGAAAAATACTGCCAACACACTGCCAAAAAGCGCTGCCATGGTCAGAAAACGATATGGAAACTGTATATGAAGGAAAAGACTTCCCAAAGCTGGCAGAATCTTATTTATCGCATAGTAGGGAAAAACGGTGGACGCCATAAAAACAGAAAGAAGAAAAAAGCCTGAACACAAAAAGATTCTTTTTCCCTGCTTTTCTGCCCTGCCCCTGGCATATAGGCACACTGCCCCTGCCATTACCAAAAGGTATGCAGAACCAACAGGTTTGGGAAACTTCTGAGAAATGGATGCAAGCTCTCCCCATGCAGAATTTAAGGTTCCATTCCAATAGACTGCAAACAACTCCGCAAAGTTTGCCCCCCACCGCTGAAAGGCAGGCGTCATCTCCGCCTTGGCAGTAACCACAAAATCCTCCCCCATATACTGTAAAAAAGGGATGATAAACCAAAGGTTTAAAAGCAGCGTAAGCAGCACAATCCGTGATAGATAAAACAGAACATTCTTCCTAAAGATTCTTTTACGATAAATGATGCAGAAAATAAGAATCATAAAAGCCGTCAAAAAACATGTCAGTACATGAGTCTGAATCAGCCCTGTAAATCCTATGACAGGTGCCGCCAATTTATCTGTTGTAATCGCTTCATCCTCCTTTGCTTTAAGCGCATACCAAAAGCTAAGGATTATTAAAGGAAGAAACAGCATTGCAGAATACTCTCCCAGTGCCGCGCGCACGTAAATGCAGCTTAAGCGATAAGGCGCCAGGGTATATAAGCAGCTTCCGAACAAAGCCGTCTTTTTGTCCCCCGATATCTTCAAAAAGGCATAGTATGCCACCGCCGCTGTTCCCAAATTTATGGCAGCAATATAACATTTATAAGCGTTCTGTACGCTCACACCCAAAAGACGCAAAAGTGCCGGGAAATACAGCATCTGATCACCATACATAATGGACACTGGATACCCCCAGCCATTAAACCACCCGGGCTGCATTTTCACCGGAAATCCTCCTGCCAACAGTCCATCCTTTAAGCCTTCTATTCTAAGCAGGTGGAACATCAAATCATGGCCAAACAGAATATATTCTTCCATAAGCCCTACAGACGCTGTCATTCCAATGGCGAATAGGCAGAACACTTCTGTAAATCTCTTCACTTTTTTATCTCTGTAATAAAAGACGGCGGCAATCACATTTGCCAAAAGGAGCTTAAGCGCCATGCAAAAAATCTGATATACCTTCGCATTCGCCGCCGTTTCCATATGTATTCGACGAATCACAAGGCTGCCGTTTTCTTCTGGCTCCACAACCAGCCGCAGATCATCCACCTCATCATTGACGTAAATGTCAAAGCTCTTTTCTGACTGCAAATAAGAAAGCTTTACATGATCGGAGTACAGACTGTGTACCCCCTTTTCGCTTGCCTGGGCGTAGCATTGACCATTGCCTTTTTCCTTTTCATAGTGGACCGTTACCTGATAGATTCCCTTCGGGACAGCAATTCTTTCTGTACAGATTTTGACCATTCCATCTGAACGATCTGTCATATAGTCGTAAAAATCATATTCAAAAGCGCCTTTAAGCAAAATGTTGATGCTGAAAAAAAGCAAAAATATCAATTCTGCAATACTGAATATAAAATACCACTGAAACTTTTTCTTACACATAAGCCTTATCCACATCTATCACAGCAAAATAATTTTCACCCAACTGCTCTACCTGTTCTTTGATATGAGATACCACTTCCTCATCCGACATTCTGTAATCAAAAGGTACCACTACATCAAAAATCAAATTGGTGTGGGTAGGACCATGGACAATGCGAAAATCGTGAAACTTTACGTCTCCTCCCATTCCCACTACAATCTCCTCCACCTTGTATCTGATACGATTGGTCAATTCATCATCCAGGCATACCGGATCCATATGAATCACAGCGCTACAATTAAGTTCGTTGGCAAGACGATGCTCGATTACATCAATCATATCATGCAAAACAAGAATATCCCCTGTGGAAGGCACTTCCACATGGACCGAAAGCATCACTCTCCCAGGTCCATAATTATGTACCACCAAATCGTGCAGTCCTAACACACCCTGCTTTTTATACTCCATGATGATTTCTTCAATATGTTTTACAAATTCCGATTCCGGCGGCTGCCCCAAAAGAGGACCTACCGTATCTTTCATAGCACCGATTCCGGTCCAAATGACAAACAAAGCTACCAGAATACCGCACCATCCGTCCGCCTGAATATCTGAAAAATAGGCTAGAAGCGTTGTAAGCAGAACCACGATTGTTGAAGCGCTGTCACTGATGCTGTCCTTTGCCGTTGCCATCATGGCGGCACTGTCGATCTTTTTGCTGATCTGTCTGTTGTAAAAGAACATATATAGCTTCACACAGATCGACACCACCAGAATCACCAGCACCAACGGGCTGGCCTCTACCGCCTCCGGGTGCAGGATCTTAGCAAAAGAAGACTTTAACAATTCCACCCCCATAAGAAGGATGATAACCGAAACCAACAGCCCGGACACATATTCGATTCTGCCATGTCCGAAAGGGTGCTGACTGTCCGGTTTCTGACCTGCCATCTTAAATCCAACCAGCGTGATAATGGACGAACCTGCATCTGAAAGGTTGTTAAACGCATCCGCCGTTATGGCAATGGAGCCGGAAAGCTGCCCTGCAATAAATTTAGTCAAAAACAAAAACACATTCAGAACAATTCCAACCCCGCCGCAGAGCATGCCGTATAGCTGGCGCACCCTGCTGTCTGATGTGTTGGTATAATCTTTGATAAATAAATTTGACAAAATCGTTATCATTTTTTCCTCCATGCCAAAGCGTTTTACGCAAAGGAGATGAGCGATCAGTATTCTGCTGTCCACTCATGTTCCCCGCCCCAGTCACCAATCAGCTGGGAAGTTGTTCCCTCTGGCGCAGAAATCCTTGTCTCAAAACGGTAATTCATCTGAGGCACATATTCTCCGCCAATCTTCACATTACTGTAAAGATAAACAAATTCATATGTGGTGTGTGGATAAAATTCTTCATTCTCTGACGCTGGTTCATAAGAAATACACAGCCTCTGCACACCTGCATCCTCCTGCTTTGCTCCCCAGCATTTAATTACGCCGGCGCTTTTGGGACAGTCCTCAAAATCTGCAAAAGCAAATTTCCACTGCCCTTCTTCCTGCATCAGTTTCATCTTTTCCCTGCTTACAGGTATATAGGTCTCTCCATCCCAATATTCCATGGTTCCTTCGATAAACTGGTCCCGGATGGAGACATAGTCCTGTGACTGCATAAACTCCTTGATAGGTGCAAATTCACCGGATTCAAAAATATCAAATGCTGGTTCAAAAATATTCTGTACCCATGCCGCCTTTGCAATGCAAGCCATAAGCCCAGCAAGCTTTCCTTCTTTGTCTATTGCATTTACCCTTGCAAGGAGCTCCTGATATTCGGCAATATGACTTACGTCCAGCCACAGCACCGCATTGCCTGGCACCGCAAATTTTACGATTTCCGCCTTCAATTCCTCCGCAGGATTTACATTGTAGACCGCAAGCAATCTGTTCATAATATTCAGATATTCGTCAAAACTGCATGTGCCACCTACATCCCCCTCGCAGAACAGTCCTTCCGCCCCTGTTGCAAATAGCCGCACATAACATGCGTCCAAAAGCTTATACCCTTCCTCATTCACCTGATCCTTTTCAATTGCCATCACGCATTTTGAAAGCGTCTGCATGGTGCAGTTCTGTGCATTGATATCTGCCACAGCATCATTTAGTAAGTGCACGCAATATTCCTGCAAAAGGCTCTCGTCCTGGGTTGTCTCCCACCCTCTGTACAGAACCTGTTCCGCCGATTCCCAATCCTTCTGGGTCAGATAAACGCCTGCCATGGCTCTGTACGCCTTAATGGATTTAGAATCAATCTCCAGTGCTTCCTCACAGGAGGCAATTGCCTCCTCAAAATCTTGAGTCTGCACATATTCTCCTGCCGCCTCTAGCTGCTTTGCAATCTTAATCTCGGGAGAAAGATTAAAGACTAAGAAGCCTCCTCCCACAAGAACTACAGAAATGAAAACTACTGCTGCGATACGCCCTGCCAGCACAGCTCTTTTCCTTCGTTTTCTTCTTATTTTTCTTGCCGTATGGGGTGCTTTCTTCCTTTTAACGTCTTTTTCTACCATCATGAAAACCTCAACCTACCATTTTGTATCAAATTTACTTCTTTTTGACAAGAACCCTTTCTCTCCCTTTGTTCCTTTTGTATTCCGGTCTGTCCTTTCTTTTCTGCCGCTTCTTTCACCTCTTATAGGTTTTTCATTCCTAAATGTCCTTTCACCTCTGCCGGCTCTCCCTCCTCTTCCTTCTCTTCCATTCCTGTCGCTTCTTGCGTTTCTATCGCCTCTGTCATTCCTATGACCTCTGCCCGATTTTCTGCTTCTTTCAGCAAAAGGCTTTTCTTCCTTTATCTCTTCCGGTTCATCTCCCATGTTCATCTGCATGAATGCCGCCGCAAGATCCAACACCGAAAATCCATTTTTCTCCGCCGCAAGCTGAATTGATTCGCGCATCTGTGACAGTTCTTTTTGTTCCATAATCTCCATCGCCTCTGCGAAGAGCTTTCCTGACTTAACCCTTGTAATATCCGCAGGGGTAGGAATCTTTCGCTCCCTTATGGTTGTATGACAGATCCGTTCAATATCCCTTATCTTAAAGATTTCTCTTCCCGATATCAAAGTAAACGATCTTCCTTTTCTGCCTGCTCTTCCAGTACGTCCAATTCTATGCACATAGTATTCAATATCTTCTGGCACGTCATAGTTAAATACCGCATCCACTCCGCTTACATCAATACCTCTTGCCGCCACATCTGTGGCAATTAAAATGGCACACCTTCCGTTTCTGAACAGATTCATGACCGTATCCCTCTGGTTCTGGGACAAATCGCCGTGAAGCCCTTCCGCCTCGTACCCTCTCTCCTTCAATATACCGGTGATTTCATCCACCATCCGTTTTGTATTACAAAAGACAAGACTTCTCGCCGGCTGATAATAATCAATCAGGCGAATCATAGCCTCTGCTTTATCCTTTTTGGCTACCCGGTAATATGCCTGCTTAATAGCAGACACCGTAATTTCCTTGGGCGTCACCTTAATATAAACCGCATTGTTCTGATAAGTTCCCGTAATATCCAGAATTGCCTGAGGCATGGTAGCGGAAAACAGCGCCATCTGGTGTTCCTTCGGCATATCCTCCAATACCGTCTCGATATCCTCGCGAAATCCCATATTCAGCATCTCGTCCGCTTCATCCAGCACAATCATCCTAATCTGAGCAGTTTTAATCGTATGCCTCCTCAAATGGTCCATCACACGCCCCGGCGTGCCCACGATAATCTGTACGCCCTGGCTCAGCGCTCTAATCTGTCTTCCGATATCCTGCCCCCCGTAAACCGGCAGTACTTTGATTCCGCTCCTATACTTTGTGAGCTTACGTATTTCTTCCGCTGCCTGCATTGCAAGCTCTCTTGTAGGGCATAAAATAATTCCTTGAGGTTTTTTTATCTGGGGATCCACACTCTGGATCATGGGTATGGCAAACGCCGCCGTCTTTCCGGTTCCCGTCTGCGCCTGCCCGATGATATCCTTTCCCTCAAGGAGTACCGGTATTGCCTGCTCCTGAATGGGAGTCATAGTTTCAAATCCCATCTCCTCCACTGCCTTCAAAATATCCGGATGAATCCCTGAATCTCTGTATTTCAATTTATTTTCAATTTCTTCTTTTCTTTCTTCCAATTTTTTTACTCCATTCATTCTTTTTCATCATTTAAAAACTGTTCTATAATAAACCTTGGACGTGCCTTTGTCTCCAAATAAATTTTTCCAATGTATTCTCCCACCACGCCAAGGGAAAGCAAGATTAATCCTCCAATTGCCCATACTGAAACCATAAGTGTCGTCCATCCTACAATCGTAGCACCTATAAAGTGACGGACCAGACTATAGATTAGCATACCAATGCTGACAATAAAAATAAAAAAGCCAAGCCCTGTTATCATTCTGATCGGCTTTGTGCTTAAAGATGTGACTCCCTCCACTGCCAAAGTCAACATCTTCCCTACGGGATACTTGCTTTCTCCCGCAAACCGCTCTCCCCGTTCATAATAAACTACGTCTGTATTATAACCAATCATGGGTACAACGCCCCGGAGGAACAGATTAACCTCTCCGTACTGTGCCAGTCCTTCCAGCGCACGTCTGCTCATAAGCCGGTAATCGGCATGGTTGAACACAGTGTTTGCCCCCATGGCATTCATCATTTTATAAAAGCCCTCTGCCGTCGCCTTCTTAAAAAAAGTATCTTTCTGTCGGCTGCTGCGCACTCCATACACAATATCCGTCCCGTCAAGATATTTATCTACCATTTCATCAATAGCCTTGATGTCGTCTTGTAGGTCTGCATCCATGGAAATCACCATGTCTGCATGCTCCTTCACCGTCATAAGACCGGCAAGAAGCGCATTCTGATGCCCTCTGTTCCTACTCAGATTGATACCGCCAAAAATCTTATCTTTCTGATGCAACTCTTCAATCAATTTCCATGTTTTATCTTTTGAACCGTCATTTACAAAAATAATGCGGCTTTTTTGATCGATCTTTTTTCTTCCAATCAAGTCCGTCATTTTTTTTTGAAGACGTGTTGATGTTTCAGGTAAAACCTCTTCCTCATTGTAGCAGGGGATTACCAGGTATAAAACATTTTCCATGAAGATTCTCCTTGCTCTCTTTCAGCATGGAAATCAGCAGCGGCATAACACCACTGCTGATTTCATCAAATGTGCATTATTTACTATACAACTCTGTATCCAAATTTTCAACTCATTTATTTGTAATTGACGATCTTACCGAAGTCTGCCTTAAGAGACGCGCCGCCTACCAGACCACCGTCAATATCGGGCTGTGCAAACAGTTCCGCAGCATTACCTGCATTTACAGAACCGCCATACTGAATGCGGACTGCATCTGCAGTTGCAGCATCGTAGACTTCTGCGATGCAGTCGCGGATTGCTTTACATACTTCCTGCGCCTGCTCGGTAGTAGCTGTCTTGCCTGTCCCGATTGCCCAGATTGGCTCGTAAGCAATCACCATGGAAGCCACTTGGTCTGCTGTGACATCTACTAAGTCAGACTTAATCTGCATGCGAATCCAGTCAAGCGTAATGCCCATTTCTCTCTGCTCTAAGGTCTCGCCACAGCAGAGGATAGGGGTTAGCCCTGCCTCAAAAGCTTTCTTTACTTTCTTATTTAACAGAGCGTCATCCTCTTTAAAGTAATCACGTCTCTCGGAATGACCGATAATTACGTATTTAACACCTGCATCTACCAGCATAGGAGCTGCGATTTCTCCAGTGTAAGCGCCCTTTTCTTCAAAGTACATATTCTCTGCGCCAACTGTAACGTTGGTTCCCTTTACCGCTTCCACTACAGGAACGATGTCAATTGCAGGAACACAGTAAACAACATCTACATCATCAGATTTCACTAAGTCCTTTAATTCCTCACATAAAGCCACTGCCTGACTGGGAGTCATGTTCATCTTCCAGTTGCCAGCTACGATTTTTCTTCTTGCCATTTTCTTTTCTCCTTAATTGATTATCAAATCCTTATTTGTCATCTGCTGCAACTACGCCTGGCAGTTCCTTACCTTCCAAAAATTCAAGGGATGCACCGCCGCCTGTAGAAATATGGCTCATCTTATCTGCAAAGCCTAACTGGTTTACTGCTGCAGCAGAATCACCTCCACCAATGATGGTGGTTGCATCTGTCTCTGCAAGAGATTTTGCCACCGCAATGGTTCCCTTTGCAAGCGTAGGATTCTCAAATACACCCATAGGTCCATTCCATACAACGGTCTTAGCGGATTTAACAGCATCTGCATAAAGTTCAGCTGTCTTGGTTCCGATGTCAAGACCTTCCATATCTGCTGGAATCTTGTCAGCGTCTACTACTTCTACATCGATAGGTCCGTCAATGGGATCGGGGAAGGATGCTGCCACTGTAGTATCGATAGGAAGCAGAATCTTCTTTCCAAGCTTTTCTGCCTTTTCCATCATTTCCTTACAGTAATCAAGCTTCTCATCATCTACCAGAGATTTTCCGATTTCATACCCCTGCGCCTTTAAGAAGGTAAATGCCATGCCGCCGCCGATTATCAATGTGTCGCACTTCTCAAGAAGGTTATTGATTACGTTCAGTTTATCTGCAACTTTAGCGCCGCCTAAGATTGCGACAAAAGGTCTTACCGGATTTTCTACCGCATTGCCAAGGAAATCAATTTCCTTCTGCATCAGATAGCCAACTGCACATTCACCGCCCTTTGCACGAATAAAATCCGTAACCCCTGCTACAGATGCATGTGCTCTGTGGGAAGAACCGAACGCATCACATACATATACATCTGCAAGATTTGCTAACTCTTTACTGAACTCTTCTCCGTTCTTGGTCTCTTCCTTGCCACGGAAACGGGTATTTTGAAGCAGAACAACGTCTCCTTCTTTCATCTCTTCCACTGCCTTAGTTGCAGCTTCGCCGGTTACGTTGTAATCAGAAACAAAGTTAACTTCTTTTCCAAGCTTTTCGGATAATCTCTTAGCGACAGGCGCTAAGGATTCTCCTTCGTTGGGACCGTTCTTTACCTTGCCTAAGTGAGAGCAGAGAATTACCTTGCCGCCATCTGCCAACAATTTATTGATTGTAGGAAGCGCTGCAACGATACGTGTCTCGTCTGTGATCTCGCCGTTTTTAAGAGGTACATTGAAATCGCATCTTACAAGGACGCGCTTTCCAGCTACGTTGATATCATCAACTGATTTCTTATTTAATCCCATGATTATTTCCTCCGTTTATTTTTTGAAACAAGGAACGATGCACTACTGCTACATCCTCCCTCATATTAGCAAGGGTCCGGTCCTGCAAGACCGGACCCTTAAGGTCTTTAACTTCGCCTGAGGCAAATGTTTTTAACATAAGACTCTCCCGCAAAGCGCGGCGTCCACTATTATGCTAACTCTGAGAAGTATTTGATTGTTCTTACCATCTGGCTTGTGTAAGAATTCTCATTGTCATACCATGATACAACCTGTACCTGTGTATTTCCATCTTCCATAGGAGCTACCATTGTCTGTGTAGCATCGAAAATAGATCCAAATGTGCTTCCGATTACGTCAGAAGATACGATTTCATCTGTATTGTAACCAAAGGATTCTGTAGAAGCAGCCTTCATAGCCTCATTAATCTGATCTTTTGTAACCTGTCCCTTAACAACTGCAACCAAGATTGTTGTAGAACCTGTAGGAGTAGGAACACGCTGTGCAGAACCGATCAGCTTACCGTTCAGTTCAGGGATAACAAGTCCGATTGCCTTAGCAGCGCCTGTTGAGTTGGGAACGATGTTCTGAGCGCCTGCACGGCTTCTTCTCTTATCGCCCTTTCTCTGGGGTCCGTCAAGAATCATCTGGTCACCTGTATAAGCATGAACAGTTGTCATGATACCGCTCATAATAGGAGCTAAATCATTTAAAGCCTTAGCCATAGGAGCTAAGCAGTTCGTTGTACAAGAAGCTGCTGAAATAACGGTATCTTCAGCCTTCAATGTTGTGTGGTTTACATTGTAAACAATGGTAGGAAGATCGTTTCCGGCAGGTGCGGAGATAACAACCTTACGAGCGCCAGCTGTGATGTGTGCGCTTGCTTTTTCTTTGGATGTATAGAAACCTGTACATTCAAGAACAACGTCTACTTTCAGTTCTCCCCAAGGAAGGTTCTTAGCATCAGCTTCTTTGTAAATGGTGATTGTCTTTCCATTAACAGTAATGGAATCCTCTCCGTAAGATACGCTGTCTGCATATTTGTATTTGCCCTGTGCGGTATCATACTTTAATAAGTGTGCAAGCATTTCAGGACTTGTTAAATCGTTGATTGCTACTACTTCATAACCTTCTGCATCGAACATCTGTCTGAATGCAAGACGACCAATACGGCCAAAACCATTAATTGCTACTCTTACTGCCATTTTAGTTTCCTCCTAAAATTGAATAATTATTTTATATTATTTTGCAATCCGTTAAGATTGTCAAAATTTTATCAGCAGGATTATTTTACCTAATTTGTCCAAAAAGTTCAAGATGTAAATGAAAAATAATTGTGTTTTGCTGGAAATTTTAATATTCTTTTTAGATTTGGCTCGTTTATTTTACATTGTCTTGTTTTTTTTGCCCGGATTCGATAAACTGGGGGTAAGTGTTCAGAGCGAAAGGGGAGCGTATGGGAAGAGGCGGCTAAGAATATGCTTTCTTCTTGCCGTTAAATTATGAAATTTTAAGGAGGTTGGTTATGGCTGTTTGGAGTGATTTTCATCTTCATTCTTATTTTTCGGGCGATTCGGATGCGCCTATGGAAGATATGATTTTAAGGGGAATTGAATTGGGGCTTGATTGTATGTGTTTCACAGAGCATATGGATATGGATTATGTGTATTTAAAGAAGGAAGAAGAAGGCTGTTTTGAGTTGAACACGGATTCTTATTTGTATGAACTGGCTCGTTTAAAAGAAGTTTACGCTGATAAGATCAAAGTTCTTTTTGGCGTGGAATTGGGCGTTCAGCCTCATCTTCGACGTGAACTTGCCGTCTATGCCAAGAGTTTTGACTTTGACTTTATTATCGCCTCCTCTCACTTATGTAACAGGAAAGATCCTTACTATCCTTCTTTTTACGAGAATCGCTCTGATGAAGAAGCTTACAGGGAGTATTTTGCTTCTATTTTAGATAATTTAAGGGTTTTTGATAATTTTGACGTATATGGGCATTTGGATTATGTGGTCCGTTACGGAAAACATAAGGACGCCGATTACAGTTACAACAAGTATAAAGATCTGCTGGACCGGATTTTGGAGACATTGCTTGAAAAAGAAAAGGGGCTGGAAATCAATACTGGCGCTATCCGATATGGGCTTAAGGAATTAAATCCCTGTACCGACATTTTGAAACGTTATCGGCAATTAGGCGGCGAGATTATCACCATAGGCTCTGATGCCCATACGCCTGATATGCTCGCCCACGGCTTTGACCGAGCAGCTGAAATCCTCACCGCCTGCGGTTTCCGATATTACGCCACCTTTGAAAAGAGAACACCTGAATTTCACCGCATATAGAAAACCTTATAGATTTAGGTCGGACTTGGGATAGGCGGCGCAGCAGTGCCCGGGCGGCAAGCAGACCGCTCATAAAATGGTGCCGCCGCCCATAACATATTCGCCCTCATAAAATACTACCGCCTGTCCCGGCGTAATTGCCCTGACAGGATTTTCAAATTCTACGCATATCTCATCTTCCTTGGTCTGATATGCAGTACACCATTCTCCTTTATGCGCGTAGCGAACCTTCGCCCAAAGTCTCCTAGGCGCCTTTAAATCTTCCATTCCCATAAAATTCACATGGTTACAGACAAGTTTCGTGCAGAACACATCCTGATTGCTGATCACCACCTCATTTTCTTTTGGACAGATCTTTGAGACAAAAACCGGGTGTCCCATGGACAGCCCCAACCCTTTGCGCTGCCCCACTGTATAATGAATCATTCCTTTGTGAATGCCTAAAACTTCTCCCTGCTCTGATACGAAATTTCCCGGTCCGGGGACTTGATCTGGCACTGTCCTTGTAATGAACCCCGCATAATCACCATCCGGTACAAAACAGATATCCTGGCTGTCCGGCTTAGATGCCACCGGAAGATGATTCTGCTTTGCAATCTCCCTGATCTCTTCCTTGGTGTATTCTCCTGCAGGCATCAGCGTGTGGGACAGCTGAAACTGTGTCAGATTGTAGAGCGCATAGGTCTGATCCTTTTGGGCGGTAACAGAATTGCGGACCGCATATCTTCCGTTTTCTAGCTTTTCAACCCTCGCATAATGACCGGTTGCAATATAGTCCGCTCCAATCTCCATGCTTCGTGCAAGGAGGGATTCCCATTTCACGTATCGGTTGCAGGCAATACAGGGATTGGGCGTCCTGCCGGCAAGATAGTATGAAATAAAATAGTCAACTACCTTTTCCTGAAATTCTTTTCTAAAATTCATTACATAGTAAGGAATATCCAGCATCTGTGCCACCCTGCGGGCATCCTCCACCGCGGACAAACCACAGCAGCCCCCGTTTTCTTCCGTCAAAACCGGGTCTTCTTCCTGCCAGATCTGCATGGTGACTCCAATCACATCATATCCCTGTTCTTTTAGCAAAAAGGCTGCCACAGAGGAATCCACGCCTCCCGACATGCCCACTACCACCTTTTTTTTCATAAATCAGTACTCTTCTTCCTCATCGTCTTCGTGAATATCTTTTTTCGGTTCCGTCAATCCCTTAATCTCAATCCCATTTTTCTGGGCGTAATCCCACAGCGCCGCGTGAATGGCTTCTTCCGCCAAAAGAGAACAATGCACCTTTACAGGCGGCAGTCCATCAAGTGCCTCCATTACTGCCTTGTTGGTCACTGTAAGCGCCTCCTCAATGGTCTTTCCCTTGACAAGCTCCGTCGCCATGCTGCTAGTCGCCACCGCAGCCCCGCACCCGAAAGTCTTGAATTTGCAATCCTTTATCACATTATTTTCGTCTATATCAAGATAGATCCGCATAATATCTCCGCATTTTGCATTTCCCACAGTACCCACACCGCTGGGATTGTCTAATTCCCCCATATTTCTGGGATTAGTAAAATGATCCATTACTTTTTCGCTATACATATCTGTCTTCCTTTCTACTGCTTCTGCTCCTTTTTCACAAAGTCCTCATAAAGAGGCGACATCTGCCGCAGCCTATCCACCACTTCCTTGATTGCATCAACCACATAGTCCATCTCTTCCATGGTATTTTCCTCACTTAAAGTAAGGCGCAGGGAGCCGTGGGCAATCTCATGCGGCAGCCCGATTGCCAACAACACGTGTGATGGATCAAGGGAACCTGATGTACACGCAGAACCGCTGGACGCGCAGATTCCCTTCATATCCAGCATAATTAAAAGAGATTCACCCTCTATGAATCTGAAACTAAAATTCACATTATTGGGAAGCCGATTTATTCTGTCTCCGTTGAGACGGCAATAGGGAATTTCTTTTTCAATCCGCTCTATCAGGTAATCACGAAGACGGGATGCCTTTTCCATGCGCTCTTTCATTTGTCCGAAAGCAAGCCGCGCTGCCTCCCCAAATCCAACAATACCGGGCACATTTTCGGTGCCCGCCCTTCTTCGCCTTTCCTGCGCGCCGCCGTGGATAAAGGAACGAATTTTGACGCCTTTTCTGATGTATAAAAACCCAACGCCCTTAGGACCATTTACTTTGTGTCCACTGGCGCTCAACATGTCAATCGCAAGCGCTTCCACGTCAATGGGAACATGCCCATATGCCTGTACTGCATCGGTATGGAATAAGATTCCCTTTTCTCTCGCTGTTCTTCCAATTTCAGCAATCGGCTGTATGGTCCCAATCTCATTATTGGCGAACATGACCGAAATTAGAATCGTATCCTGCCGAATTGCCTTCCTCAAATCCTCCATCTTAACGATACCGTTTTCATCTACATCAATATAAGTAACCTCGTATCCTTTCTTTTCCAGATACTGACAGGTGTGGAGAATTGCATGATGTTCTATCGTCGATGTAATGATGTGTTTTCCTTTATCTTTATAACACTCTGCCGCTGCAATAAGCGCCCAATTATCTGCCTCTGAACCGCCTGCCGTAAAATAAATTTCAGCTGGATTGACCTGAAGGCTTTCCGCTATGATGTCACGCGCCTTTGTAACCGCTTGCCTGCTCTCTGCTCCCAATTGATAAATGCTGCTGGCATTTCCATACCTTTCTGTAAAATATGGGAGCATCGCTTCCACCGCCTGGGGCGATGTTTTCGTGGTAGCTGCATTATCTAAATATATCATCTTATCCATCGCTGGCTCCTTCCTATTCCTACTATATTACTAGGCTTTCATTTTTAATGATAGCACTCTCCCCATGTTCTGTCAATGAAAAGGGAGGCATATATTTATCAATAACGTACTAATGGGGGGTAAGCTATGTTCACCTCACGCAAAAATAATCCGCTCATAACAGGAACCCTTATTCTGACAGCCACTGGCTTTGCAAGCCGTTTTATTGGATTTTTCTACCGGATTTTTTTATCTCGGCTTTTTGGTGCAGAAGGCATGGGAATCTATCAATTGATTTCTCCCGTGCTGGCGCTTTCCTTTTCCCTCACGGTCGCCGGCATGCAGACTGCAATCTCTAAATATGTGGCAGGGGAAACCATCTCTAAAGATTATCGTTCTTCTTCCATTCATTTATTCTGCGGCTTTGTCATCTCCATGGCAATATCCATCCTCTGTACTATTTTCATCTATTGCTTTGCCGATGAAATTGCGGTCCGTTTTTTGCTGGAAGAGCGAACCGCGCCCTTACTCCGCATCATTGCCCTATCCATTCCCATGGCAACCGTTCATTCCTGCATCAACGGATACTTTTACGGCATACGCAAAACCTCGGTGCCTGCCCTGTGTCAGTTGTCAGAACAGATCATCCGTGTAGGGAGCGTCTATGTCATCTATTACTTTTGCCTAAAGCACAATATGACTCCTACCATCAGCTTTGCTGTGGTGGGACTGGTAATCGGCGAAAGCGCTTCCATGCTGGTTTCCCTGGTTGCTGTGCGGGCTCATTTCTACCATGTAGTGCCAAAACATTATGGGGCGCTCCTGCCCTTTGATCCTCCATCCTATTATGCGGCGAGCAGACGTCTTTTAAGGCTTGCCATCCCTTTATCCCTAAACAGGGTTATCATCAATTTCCTGCAGAGCATCGAAGCCATCTTTATTCCCAACAAGCTGATGCTCTACGGTTATGACAACGCCACCTCCCTAAGCATTTACGGCGTCCTGACGGGCATGTCTTTGCCCCTCATCCTGTTTCCCAGTGCAATCACCAACTCTATCTGCGTGCTTCTGCTTCCCATTGTATCAGAGGCTGACGCTGCCGACAATGTGGGTACCATAAAAAAAGCCGTGCATAAATCCATACGCTACGGCTTTCTTTTGGGTATTTCGTTTACTCTTATTTTCCTGTGCTCCGGTAAGTTCCTCGGAAACCTGCTCTACCAAAGCAGCCTTGCCGGGAGCTTCATCCTCGTGCTCAGTTTCTTATGTCCCCTTATGTATATCGCCAGCACCCTTAGCAGCATTTTAAACGGGCTTGGAAAGACGGGGCTTACCTTTCTCTACAGCATGGTCAGCCTCCTGGTGCGTCTTGGCTTTGTCTTCTTCGGTATTCCCCTTCTGGGTATCCACGGGTACCTGTGGGGCTTGCTGGTAAGTCAGACTGTTCAGACACTGCTGTGTATCTTTGCCGTACGCAAATACCGCTGATGCAGTAGTTCTATTACTTAGTTCCTATCACAATGCCAGCATCATCACCCTTCACGGAGCTGGAAGTGTTCTACCATTCCCTTAAGGGCGGCAGACTGTGCAGACAACTCTTCGCTGGTTGCAGAAGTCTCTTCTGCCGCCGCTGAATTGTTCTCAACCACTGCGCTGATGGCTTCAAATCCTTTTTCAATTTCCTTTACAGAAACAGCCTGCTGCTCAGAAGCGCTGCGGATGTTGGCAACGGCAAGAACAATATTGTCCATTTCGCTGATTACACTATTTAAGGACTCAGCAGTCTGCTCTGTAATCTCATTTCCTCGCTGTACTTCGCGGATAGACTTGTCAATCAGTTCCTTGGTAGTAACAGCTGAATTAGCGCTGTCTTCGGCAAGCTTCCTAATCTGATCTGCAACCACTGCAAATCCTTTACCCGCCTCTCCTGCTCTTGCTGCTTCGATAGCAGCATTTAAAGAAAGAAGGTTGGTCTGGGATGCAATTTCTTCGATATCTACAATAATATTGCTGATTTCGCTGGATGTATCTTTAATCGTCTCCATGGCTGCTGTCAGTTCTTTCATCTTTCCCTGACTAATCTTTGCCTGTTCTCCTATTACTTTGGCATTATCATGCGCCTTTTCTGTAGTTGCAGTATTTTCCTGCACCTGGCTTGTAACCTCTGTCACACTGGCGAGGAGTCTTTGGATAGCCGCTGTCTGATCCGTTGCTCCTTGTGCCAGATCCTGAGAACTCATTGCCAAATCGTTTGATCCTTCCGCCACTTGGTCGGCTGCATTATCAATATTTTTCATGGTATCGCTAAAGCCCTGAATCAAGGCTACCAATTCTGTCAAAAGTACCTTAAAGTCGCCGATATATGCTTCCGGATGCTCGCTCTTTACATTGAAATTGCCCTTGCGGAACTCTCCTAAAATCACGGTCAAATCTGCCAGCAGTGCTTTGAGCATACCGGATGTCTGTCTGAGGCTGTCCGCAAGCGTTCCCAGTTCATTGTCAGATTCATAGGTGACTTCTACACTCAAATCTCCTTTGGCAAGATCCTTCACTGCATGATCCATCTCAATCAGAGGATCGATCAGATTTACTGCAAGGAACTGATACCCCTTAGTGGCAATCACAATAATTACACCAAGCATCAACACATGTAGACAGATATGTATAACTCTATTACCTATACCAAGAATTCCTACAATCGCGGTCACTTCCGAAAACGCGAAAATGGCACACATAATGATAAATAGACGTTTAATTTTCTCCTTAAAGCTCTGTTGCTCCTTCATAAAAAACCTCCTGCATTTAATAATTTATGTCCATGTCCCTATGGACAGGCGGCGGATTATGATGCCCTTTGCTCTTGGGAATCAACCGTGTTTTTATTATAGCTTTTCCTGCTGCATTTTACAATCATTTTTTCTGTCCTTTTTGTGGCGATGAAGGTATAATGAAAATAAATTTATACATATTAGGAATCTTCAAATAGCGAAAGAAAAAAATGCAAAGATTCCTTTTTAGAAACTTATTAATATGGTTTTGCAGGTATAATCTGCAATTGGTTAGGAGGTATTTGGAATGAATATTCTTTTTATTGGAGGAACAGGAACAATCAGTATGGCAATTTCTAAATTGCTCTTATCTAAGGGGCATACTCTTTATCTTTTGAATCGGGGCAGTCGTAATGCATCCCTTTCTGGGAATCTTGTTGAGCTAACGGCAGACATTAATGATGAGGCTGCTGTCAAGGAGTTGATTCGTGATTTAAAATTCGATGCGGTTGCTGATTTTATTGCTTTTCATCCAAGCCAGCTTGAGCGGGATTACCGACTGTTTGGAAATAAAACGAAGCAGTTTATTTATATTAGTTCGGCATCAGCTTATCAAAAGCCGCTTTCTGATTACCGCATCACAGAGGGCACGCCCCTTTCTAATCCTTATTGGGAATATTCCAGAAATAAAATTGCCGGGGAAGAGTATTTGATGCGGCTTTACCGGGAAAAAGGCTTCCCGATTACGATCATCCGTCCCAGCCACACTTATTCCGAGCGTTCTGTGCCCTTGGGCGTTCACGGGTCACACGGCAGTTATCCCGTGTTAAAGCGGATGCTGGAGGGAAAGCCTGTCATCATCCACGGTGACGGTACTTCCCTCTGGACGCTGACGCATAGTTCTGATTTTGCGAAAGGATTTGCGGGGCTTATAGGAAACATCCATGCCATCGGGGAATCGGTGCAGATTACGTCGGATGAATCGCTGACGTGGAATCAGATTTATCAGATTATTGCCAATGCGCTTGGAGTCAAGTTAAATGCGGTCCACGTTTCTTCTGAATTTTTAGATTCCTGTAGTCCTTATGACTTTGCAGGAAGTTTGCTTGGGGATAAAGCAAATACGGTTGTGTTTGATAATCGTAAACTAAAAAGATTGGTTCCTGAATTTACCGCTGCTATCCGGGCAGATCAGGGAATTAAGGAAACGGTTGCCTACGTGCTCTCACATCCGGAATGTCAGAAGGAGGATCCTTTCTTTGACGGCTGGTGCGATCAGGTGATATTGGCGCTGGATCAGGCGGCAAAAGCTGTACAAGGCAATATCAGCCGGTTCTTTGACTAGCTGATATTGCCCCACGTAAATCCATGTTTCTAAAATGAGCCTGACGGAAATAGTTTGCCAACAAGAGCTTCGCAGCCTTCTACAATATCGTCGTATGTCACATCAAAATTGCCGGTGTACCAGGGATCTGCAATGTCTCTGGTGCTGCCTGCAAATTCCAGCAGCTTGTAACATTTGTGCTCAGGGTCTCCTCCTGTGATTCTCAACATATTGCGAATGTTCCAGTCGTCCATTCCGATTAGATAGTCGTAGGTTCCATAATCTTGTCTGGTCATTTGCACGGCGCGGTGCGGAACTGTTGGTATCCCTACTTCGCGTAGTTTTTGGACGGTTCCGCGGTGGGGCGGGTTGCCAATCTCCTCCCGGCTGGTGGCAGCGGACGCAATTTGGAATTGCGGGAGGAGGTGGCGGATGGAAAGCAGGTGAGTCATGACGCTTTCAGCCATGGTGCTGCGGCAGATGTTTCCATGGCATATGAATAATATTTTTATCATATCTTTTATATCCCTTCACAAGCCTTCAAGCCTTGATATTTCAAGCTTTCCGGCGCTTTTTTCATTTTTGTTTTTTTACCCTTAATCTGTGTAATTCGTTATAGATCTACGCAAATTTACGGGCAAATGGTGTAGTAATTGGTGTAGTGATTTGATTCATTTTCAACCTGATTTTCTCTGTTTCCCCTGCGCATCAGCTTTGAAGTCTAAAATTTTCGCCATCTGCTCCGCCGCGCGGTCATAGCTGGCATGAGTGTAGACATTCAGCGTAACCCCGACATCAGAGTGTCCCATTACATATTGCAAAGTCTTAATGTCCATTCCTGCGTTTGCCATGTTGGTACAGAACGTATGCCGGAATACATGGGGCGTAATATGTGGCAATGGATTGTCTGGATGCAGCTTCTTATATTTCTTCATTGCCCACCGCATCTCGTTCTCGATATGTAATGCCACTTTCGGGTGATTGTCTTTGTCAATCAGAAGAAAACCGCTGTAACCGTCTATGATTGCTTCTGTATTCAATTTCGGACGGTTGGCAAGGATATTCTTCAAGCTGTGATACACTTCCTCTGTCATCGGTATAAAATGGCATCCGCACTCTGTTTTTGTTTTTTCCACATAATACTTTCCGCCCCGTTCCCTGACAAGCTGTTTATCAACACGGATTTTTCGATTTTGGAAATCAAGGTCACTTTTCGTCAACCCACAAAATTCACTGACACGCATTCCTGTTCCAAGCAACACGACAAATTCATCATAATACTTTGCATAGGTTTTATCTTCACGAATAAACCCCATCCAAAGCTCCTGCTGTTCCTCTGTCATGGCGATACGCTTCTGCGAATCGTTTGGAACAACGTCTACCAGCTTGAAATCAAATGGATTCCTGCGGATAATGTCCTCATTGTATGCATCTGAAAAGCAGGCTTTACAACACCCCTGACACTTGTAATCGTGCTGTATCCCTTTCCATCATTATGCAGCTTCATAATCCACTGCTGGGCATCCGACACCTTAATATCCCTTATCTGCCGATAACCAAAATCTTCTTTCTTAATCAGATTCAGAACAAAATTATATCCGACTTTGGTATTATAGCGCACGCCCTGTTTCAAACTGATATAGCGTTCCAGTAAAGCGATAACCGTAACTTCTCCAGCGGCATAATCAATCCCCCTCATCAAGCTGCCTTTGAATTACCTTTTCCTTTTCCCGCAGTTCCTTCAAATCAGAGGAATAAATGGTCTGCCGTTTTCCATGAACATCCGTATACCGATATTGATAAATCAGGTCTTTTCTCTGGCTCTCTCCTGTCTTTAAGACTCGTCCTTTATTGTCTTTCCGTTTCTCAGACATTTTCAAACTCCTTTCCGTGGTGGAAAGAGCCTTGATATGACTCATTCATTGTACCATATCAAAGCTGATTTTACACCACAAGTTTCACAAAAACTGCAAGAAATACGATAACTGACATTGTCAGATAGAATATTCCTGCTCGATATACTGATCGAACAGGCGGCGTTTGATTAACCGCTTATTGCCAACCCACAAAACAAAACGGCAGTTTTTCTCATTGGTAAGCTCACGCCGTTTATTGATACCAATTCCGGAATAAGCGGCGGCTTCTTCCAAACTTAAATTGCTCTTTTCCCAAATCGGAACTTCTTTCATTGATTCTTGCCTCCCTTCAAAAATGCCTTCTTAAAAACACAAAAAGGACAGCCCAGACTTTTCCCATAAGTCTGTGACTGCCCTTGCGCTGTGTTGATAAAAATAATTCAAAATCCCTTGAAAACATCTGCAAACAATTAGGAAGAATTGCAGGATCATATACGGGATTTATGAATTCAATTTTTAATACTTCTATCCTAAAATTCTAATTTACAAGCTCCATATTTTCGGAGAATACGTTCTAAGATTTTTTTATCTTCTCCCTCCGCCGCATCATACATTTCTTTGAGTTTTTTCTGCTCGTATGATGTAAGCGTATTATTATATGGCTTATAGCTGTCCATAATAAAAATTCCCCCTGCTGCTCCCTGCTTTGTGTAGATGGATAACCATAAGAAAGGGCTGTAATGTCATTGCGTATCGTTCGGACACAAACACCGAATTCCTGTGCCAGTTCCCTTGATGTAACATGACCACTGACCACAAGAATACTGATAATTTCCATTCTGCGGTCTGCGCCGCTCATATAGTTTCCTCCTTTCTTTCAGCCCTTTATCATAGTAATTGGTAAAGGTGTAAAAAACCTTCCTATTTACAAAAACTTTTTCAATATTTTTTTATAAAATTGGACGATACTATCCGTATGAAGTTTTAGCAACCTTAAAAAACTGCCTTACCGACTAATATCTGTTTATTGTCCATACTGAAACAACAAGCACTGCCTGTGTCATGACACAGGGCGTTATAGCAAGCACTGCCTATGGACGTCCACAGGCAGAATTTTCACAGATTTTTCCTGTGGAATATCTGCAAAAATTGGCTTGCATAAGGGGAATCGTCCCCCTAGCCCCTTTTGCAAAAACCTCAAAGCTTTTGCTTGAAAATCCCTATCTCCATATATGCCTTATCTTCCATTTGGAAATTGAAAGATAAAGCAGAAACCAAATGATACAATGTGTCATAAGAATAAACATATCTTTTGCAATCATTGGCTTGTCGCTGTCAGCCAAATTCATAATTCCTTCAAAGGACGCACTGGACGGTACAAGATAGCAAAATACCGAAATCAAACCGCCTGCCCCCAACAAATAGGATACCAATGGCACTGCCATAAACAGAATCATAATCATCTTAATAGTAACAACACCTACCATAAGACTTTCGGAAAATCTACCAATAAATAACCCAATCAGTGCAGCTATAAATGTAGAGAGGATAATCAGCACAAGCATAAGAAGTGCATTCCAAACCGACAGCCGGAAATAGCAACTGGCGGTCAAAATGGCAGACAGGCCTCCTCCTATAAAGCCCACAAAAATTTTTTGCATCACATATCCGCTCTGTGTCATTGGCAATATCTGATTGACCAGATCAACACCATTTTCTTTCTCAGTTATCATGTTCATGGCGTTAAAAGTACATCCCATAAACATGGCAACGATCAGAGTCATGGCAATAAAAATATTTTGAAACCCTGCCATCATATCAGGACGCTCTAAAACCGTGATGCTTATCTGCCCTGCACTTTCCCTCCCCTCATACAATGCCGGAAGCGTATCAGCTGTCTGGCGGAATAAATCCAGTTCATCACCGGATACCATTGTCTGAATGCTGTCACCATCAGCTTTTACTCCAATCATGTATGTGGAAGATTCATTGACCGCAGTAATCAATTCCTCCTGTGATTCGTATATGGTTACAGAACCATATCTCTCCAACCAGACAATCGTCTGCGCGGACAGGTCATTTTCCAATACGCCAAATTGGAATTCTGACACGGAAGAAAGGTCAATTCCACCAATAAAATTTAAAGCCAAAGCAACAATGATCGGCAGAAGAAAAGACATCATGCAAAATCTGTCTTTCCATACGCTTTTAAGCTGATAAATAAGTCCCCTCATAATCACCCTTCCTTTCCCATTTCTTTGTGAAATGCTGTTTGGACAATCAGGAACAGAATTGCAATTCCACAAGCGGAAAACAGATAATAAACAGGATTTGTGACAGGCATACCAAAGTAGGCATTTTTAAGTCCCATATAAACATGATAGAAAGGATGCCAGTCAATCCATGCCATTTTCACAGAGGTGTTTGCCGACAAAAATACAGGCGCCGCTGCAAAAATGGCAATTACCAGATAGGCAAGGCTAAACTGTCTGAAATCTTTTAGCAGCATAATACATCCAAATCCCGTAAGCGCCATAATCAATGACAAAATTGTTGTCTGTACCAATACGTCAGGTAAAATATCAATCGCATCATGAAATCCTACATTTAATACAGTCATCAATGCTGCAAAAATCAAATCAGATAACAAGAAAACCATTATTTTTGATGCGATAAATAAGCTCTTATGAAATGGCAGGACTGCATGGACACGGATAACCCCCATTTGCTTTTCTTTAAATAATACTGCGGCAATCCCCAAGAAACCAACGGCAATGATTTCTATAAACAACAATTCGCAAGACATTTCTTTTCGTTGTTTTAGTTCCAGTGTATTTTCCCCTACGATTTGAGCAGTATACTGACTGCCTTGCCGAAGAAGCGACAATGCATAATCAGTCCTATGATTGTCAGCCTTTTCACTTCCAAAATAGAAAACAATATCCAGCGTACCAGAACTGGCATCTATTCCGACACCATTCGCATTCGTAGAAAGAGCCATGTTTAATTCTTCCAGCGATGTTACCGGATAAATCAATTCCGATATTCCCTGCTGTGTTCCCTGCGGGTCAAACAGATATACATTGTAGAGTTCGGCATTCATAAAATTAACATAGCCAAAGTTAATAAACAACGTATAAAGCATTAGTGAACCAAAAGCAACAAGAAAAAATTTTCCGTCCAACATCATTTGGCAGTCTTTTTTGAATAGAGAACAGAAATTTTTCCACATCAGGACAGCCCCCTTCCTGTATATTGGATAAATATATCCTCCAAAGTTGGTTCTTCTGAATGAATACTGATAATCTCATCATACCGGAAGGAAATGCCTTTTTCTAATTCCGACATCTCTATTGATTTTTCCTCACGCCTGCCCTGATACAGGTAATCTATCCGTACACGGTGATTGCTGTTTTGTTCTTTTAATCTTTTCGGCGTGTCTAATGCGACAATATTTCCATTAGTCATAAAAGCTACCCTGTCGCATAATAAATCTGCATCCAGCATATTATGTGTGGTTAAAAATACAGTTGTCCCCTTCTTTCGTTCTTCTTCTATAATCTTGCGGAACAAAACAGCGCCGGAAGGGTCAAGACCACTGGTTGGTTCATCCAAAAATAATAGTTCAGGACTGCTGATCAGCGCCCTTGCCATACTGACACGCTGCCTCATACCTTTTGAATATGACGAAACAGGTTTTTTCATAAAATCAGCCTTAAACTCCAACTTTTCTAAAATCTCCCCAATATCCATGAGCTGCTTTGCCGGATAAAAAGAGGAAAAATATTTCAGATTGTCAACTGCACTTAAATTCGCATACAGATAGGGAAATTCAAACAAGACGCCTATTTTCCTATAAAGATCCTGTGTATGCGCTGTAGAAATATCCTGTCCGAACAATGACGCATAACCGCCATGCCCTTTCAAAATACCAGTGAGGATTTTTTGTGTCGTTGATTTCCCGGAACCGTTCGGTCCCAAAAAGCCAAAAATTTCTCCATTCCCTACCGTAAAATTTAAGCCGTGTAATGCCTGCTTATCCCTTCCGTATGAAAAAGTCAAATTTTTAACTTCAATCATTCATCATTGCCCCACTTTCCCAGACTGCTGTCTTTCTGTTCCTGCTGGTGTTTATTCCACCATTTCATAAACTTTATCTTGAAAGGGACAGAAATTACCAACACTACTGCAATTATTATCCACAAGTACCACGGGGTTCCTAAAAACATACATCATTCCTCCTTGTCAGTTGTTAAAGGTTTACTTGCACCGACCACATGTCGCAATGCGGCTAAATTCCTGTGTAAAAAAACTGTCATACAGGATTTTTCACATTGCGACCGTGTATGCAGATAAGATAAAAAAAAGAGTTGAAATTGAAGTGTGGTCTCTGTGAAATTGGTGTAAAAAAAATCGAGTGCCTGCACACTCGATTATGAGAATGCTTTGCATTCTCACCAAAGGATTCATTTTATGATAGGAATAGAAAAGAAAAACCGGATGCCATCTGTTAAATTTTCTGCTCCGTATTCTAAATCTTGCATGGATAAAATTTGTGCGACAATGGCAAGCCCTAATCCTGAACCATTGTATTTCGCATTTTTATCACGGTAGAACTTATCCCATATTTTAGGCAGCTTTTCCGGCGGTATAGAAGCACCCTGATTATAAATGGAAAAATGAAGCATATTGTCTTGTTCGATCAATGATAGTCGTAAAATCCCTTTTGGAGATACATTCTTTTTTGCGTTGATAATCAAGTTGTCTATGACCTGCTCCATACGCTGTTTGTCTGTATAAACAAATACTTTATGTTCCGGAAGTTCATACTGTAATTCAAAATCAGTTTCCGGCATATCTATCAATAACCGTCCTGCTATCGTCTCTACAAATTCTATGAAATCAAACCGTTCCGGTGCCAATGATACAGCCCCATTTTCCAATGCAGACAAATCTAACAATGTTTCAATCAGCATACCCATTCTCTCTGTTTCGGAAATGATGATTTCAGAATATCTCTGTCTTTTCTTTTCATCTGTTTCATCCTGTATTCCTTCCGCATAGGCACGGATCACTCCTATCGGCGTTTTCATTTCATGGGAAAGGCGGTCTGTTAATTCCTTTCTTTCCCGAAGCAGTTTTCTTTCCTGCTGCACATCTTTTTCAAGCCGGATATTTGCTTTTTCCAGTTTTTCAAGCGTTTCCTGTAAATTATCGGACATTTTATTGAGATTGTCTGCAAGCTCTCCAAATTCGTCCTTTGATGTTATTGTACAAGGCAGGGAAAAGTCTAATCCCGCTGCCCTGTGTGCCATTTCGCAAATGTTATCGATTGGATCTGAAATAAAACGTCCTAACAAATAATCTATCAACATAATCAATAAACTAACAAAGATTACCCACAGCAAAAAAGAAATATCCTTTTCTAAAGGCAGCCGCGTTGAAATAAGGTATGAAAGCATTAACGCAATACCTGCAAGCTTTGAAATCATGATTATTTTTTTCCGTACCGTGCGGAATGAAAATCGTTCTTTCATTTTGCCACCTCAAATTTATACCCGGAACGGATCAGAGTTACGATGGACTTTCCCTCACTGCCCATTTTTTGTCGCAATGTTTTGATATGCGTGTCAACCGTCCGTGTATTCCCCTCAAAGTCATATCCCCAAATACGGTTTAACAGCTGTTCCCTTGAAAATACCTGTCCGGGATTAGACATAAAAAAGTGCAGCAGCTCATATTCTTTATGAGTCAGTGTAATTTCCATACCGGCTAAAAACACTTTATGTGCGGCAGGGTTTACTGATATTTTCCCTGCACTAATCATTTTCCCCAACGTGTTGTTTCCCAAATCTGTGATAGTTCCTGATGTACGGCGCAGCAATGCGTTTGCCTTTGCAAGCAGTATTTTCGGGCTAAACGGTTTTGTCATATAATCATCAACACCATATTCGTAACCTTTCAATTTATCTTCTTCATCACTTTTAGCGGTCAGCATGATAATTGGCAGATGGCTCATTTCCCTTGCCGCTTTACATACAGAAAAGCCATCAAGATGCGGCATCATAATATCCAATATCATCAGATCCATAGGATTGTTTTTCAATAGCATTAAGGCATCTACACCATCATCAGCAGTAAAACAGGTATGCCCGCCTCTGTGCATATATTCACAGATGATGTTTTGCATATTCTTTTCATCTTCTACAATTAAAATATTTGCCATGAAATCATCCCTTTCAACCATGCTCACATCTTATGACTACATCTTCCTCTGCATATTTTGGTACTTTTCACAAACAGTTGCACTTTCCTACGCCGAGGTACAGTATATTTAAAGAATAAACCTATTCTTCATTAATGATTTTACATATCAGGCTTAATGATCACTGTGGCAAATCCTTCATGTTGGTTATTCAAATCTGCCATCAAACCCTTAGGATTACCAATGCGCCCCTCCGCATCATAAATAAAGCAAATGAGTCTTTTACAATCCGGATGCACCTTATATCTATCCACATCTATAATAAGTTGATCTCCTAATTCCTTATCAGCCAACCCTAATCTTGTTTTCTTTACTTCAATAACCACACTCTCGTTTTTCAGGAGAAAATCCATTCTTGCAGATTTCCCTGCATAGGAAGGTGTCCATTCTTCTGCCCTTACATCATCAAAGTAAAGCAGTAATAACGCATGGAGCAAGTCTTGAACATCATATTCATCTTCAATTTTTAAGGTTTCCCTATTATCATATCTGCACCGCAATTGTCTCGCCACTTTATAAAAATGTGAGAAAATTATATTCAGGCTGCTATCTACATCAATTCTATTTTTTTGCTCAAATGTAATATAATCTTTTTCAATATATTCCTTTACACTTTCTATGATCTTTACACAAGTAGCCGCCTCATAATAATAACTGCGCTCTCGCACAGAATGATATGGCTCAAAAGATTCAGCCAATGGAAGTCGCTCCATAATAGCAGATTCAACCTTATCCAATAAGTCATTTGCTGCTTTTGGATTCTTCAGTTTCTCCGCAATATAGGTAACTTTTTCATCAAGGTCATCATAAAAAAGTGGCAGATAGCTCAATCTGTACTTTTTACTGAACATTTATCTTCCTCCGTAGTCCTCCGAAAACTTCCTCATGGCTCATCCTTGTATCGTCTTCCGCCGCAAACCTATCTGCTTTATCTAATGCAGCTTCAACACCATCTGTCAGCTTTGAATATTCTTCAAGACTAAGAACCACCATTGCTCCATATCCGTTTTTTGTTAAGTATACCGGTTCACCCGCATTTACAATTTTCTCAATATCAGGAAACTTATTTCTTAAATCTGAAACTGGTCTAATCTGCAACATAAGCATCTCTCCTTATCAATATTTTATCTTAATTTTATCATTATCCATATTCTACTATACTATTCTACAAAAAGCAATCATTGTAAAAAACTTTCTTCTTAATGGAAAATTAAAATTTCAAATTCCACTCCCTCGCCATACGGTGGAATTTACCTGAAAGAAGAAAAAATAGTCACTCCGACAGTCTATTTCATGCAGAACGGACGCGCAACAAGAAACACTCCGCAAAATAACCCCTGCCGTTGGAGTGCCGAAACGGTAACATTTATTTTGGAACGTCCAGAGTACCAAGGGCATACAGTAAACTTCAAAACTTTTGTCCAGTCTTACAAGACTAAAAAGAAATGTTACAATCCGGCGGAAAAGCAGCTTGTGTTTGAAAATACCCATGAAGCAATCATAGATGCTGACACATGGGCGCGGGTACAGGAATTACGGAAGAACAAACGCCGCCCGACAAGAACGGGAAAGACGAATATGTTTTCCGGCATTGTCCGCTGTGCTGACTGTGGCAAAAAACTGTACTACTGCACAGGCAAAAATTTTGAAGCGCGGCAAGACCATTTTGTGTGTTCCACTTCAAGGCTCAAGGGAAAAGAAGTCTGCCCGACGCATTATATCCGCGCCGTAGTTTTGGAACAGGGTGTGTTTGCGCATCTCCGGCTGACGATTGCCTGTGTAGCCAACCATGAAGAACAATTCCGTAAGGCTATGGGCGCAAAACAGAAAGCAGACGCAAAACGGGAGTTGACGGCAAAGCGGCGGCAACTGACGCAAGCGGAACGCCGGATTGCGGAACTTGACCGATTGTTTAAACGTATTTATGAAGATAACGCAAATGGTAAACTTTCTGACAGCAGATTTCAAATGCTCTCTGACGATTACGAACAGGAGCAGGAAGAACTGCGGGAAAAGCTGTTGCAACTGAATGAAGAAATTAACCGACAGGAAGAACAGGCAGAGAACATTGAACGGTTCATTAGCAAGGTACATGAGTATCTCGACATGGACGAACTGACACCCGCTGTACTGAATGACATGGTGAAAGCAGTTTACGTCCATATGCCGGACACTTCAAACGGACACAGGGAACAGCAGATTGACATATCCTATGACCTTGTGGGAATACTCCCCGCGTCCCTGCTGAACGACTTACAAAACGGGGAAACGGCATAGCCAACGCTACGCCGTTTCCAAAAAACAAATCTAATACTGTCTTACGAGTATCTAACTTATGACGGCTTTTTTCTTTTGCCAACATGTGGCAATGCTGTCGTGCGGCAAGTTACTTTATCATTCAGTTTTCTATAAGTTGTTCTTACAAGTCCGTGTTAAGAAGTTCAATTACAATGACTTCCGGGCGGTTATTAAAGCGGATAGGAATAATGCTGTTACCTAATCCCCGGCTAACAATCATATTTGTACTGCCACTTGTAAACAGCCCTGCGTCATACTTTGGAAATATCCCTTGATCGGGAACAATCAACCCGCCGATAAATGGCAGACGGAATTGACCGCCGTGTGCGTGTCCGCTTAGAACCAGATCAATATTGCAATGTGCATAGCTCTCAAATAGTTCTGCCCGGTGTGAAAGTAAAATAATGTAGCTGTTTTCATCATCAGCAAGGCTATTCAGCTTTGTGCTAACCATATTCGGGGCTTCCCCGAATATATCACCTTTCAACGTGAAATTAGGGTCAGAAAGCCCGATAAGCGTTATCATTCCTTTTTCATGTTTTAATTGTATTGCTTCATCTTCAAGCACGATTACGCCAATCGTTTCAAGCCCTGTTTTGAGTTCGTCATACTGTGACAGGCTTGCTTCATGGTTTCCTGTCACATAGTAGACAGGAGCAATATTAACCGCCCCTTTTGCGAAATCAAGAGCCACGTCAATATCTGTATGTCCTGCGTCCACGAAATCCCCGGTTATTACAATAATGTCCGGCTTGCTTTCTGATAGCAATTCCAGTAGCTTTTTATTCCCTTTCCCAAATTCTGCGTTGTGCAAATCTGATACCTGCGCTATCCGAAACCCGGAAAATGCAGGGGGAATACGGCTGCTTGAAATTTTTATGTTGCTCACTGTCAACGCCATATTTCCCCATATCGTCCAAATGAGCAGGGCAAAAATTATAGCACTTAGCATACAGAGTATTTTCTTTTTTTTAGTGAGCCATTTTCTCATTTTCCCGCTCCATTTATTCGTTGAGGGATTGTCCTGTCAAATTTTATTGTTTTTTTCGTTTTCTGATAATGTGAATGACAATGACCGCAACTACAATTAAAGCAATCCCTCCAAATAAAGGAAGCCATATGTCAGTAACACTTTGCCAAACAGCACTCCAATTTACATTTTCCGGCATAACTTAAACCTCCAATTCTTCAATTTGTTTTTCCATAACCATATGTTTACATGACAGATAAGTGGCAATGAAATATCCACCATACACAATCAAGAACATCAAAACAGTAACACCAATATTTGTAGATATGTGCATATTTAGAAATTCTTCTACAATCGCTGTAATTTTTCCAATTCCAAAGGCTGAAAACATTCCAGCAAGCAAAAGCGGCACAACAAAGAATATTGCTATCTGCTTGAATAAAGCTCCGAAAAGTAAGCGGCTATCCGTTCCCAGCTTTTGTAATAACCCATATCGGTAAATATTATCTGCGGTTTCTGTCAACTGTTTTAAGGACAGCAGCGCGGCGCATATCAACAGAAACACCAGCCCGATATAACAGCATAAGAATACCAGCAACGCGCAGGAGCCGTAATACATACTGCTCAACATGATTTTTTCAGTATACCGATACCCCTCTGTTTCCCATTCCAGCCCAATCGGTATCATTTTCTGCAATATTTCATCTGTATTTATACCGGGTTTATACTGTACTAACAAAATATTCATGTCTTTTGCTAAAGACGCAGCGACATGATCGGGAACAATAAAGGTTCCCCTGTCGTTATTACCTACCGAAGTCATCAAAACGGTTTCACCCAGCGGCTTCTTCCCACCCGGCTGTAAAATTGTCCCATTCAAGTCAATTTCCGTACAGGACTGCAAAAACGAATTAATATATTGCAAAGTACCTTTGTAATTACAGTTCAAGAGAAATTCATTATCAGCAAGATTTACAGGGGCTTTCCCCTGTGCCGCTAATGCACGGTTAAAATCTGAAATGGAAACTACCGAAACACCCACTTCGGGAATGGCATTGTCAATGTGCCATAAGTTTAAGTCCTGCCCCTCAAATAAATCTCCATAGGTTATATCTGCTTCATAAAGGCTGATCTGCGTTATGCTGTCTGCATAGATACCCATATCCACGTCCCTTGATTTCAGATATGCCGCAATGTCTGTTTCTCCCGCTACATCAATATCCGCAACAACATTCAGATCATAAGGAAGCGAAGCCTTAGACGTTTCATTCATGGTTAAAGCAGAACTTATCCCCACGGATATACCACAAATAGATATGGTAAGCAAAGCGCATACTACGCTCATAGTCATAAAATCCGTCTGCACTTTACTTCCAATCTGTCGGCTTAAAAAGGTATTCAGCCCTTTCAGATAAATTTTTCTGTTTGCCTGTATCGCTGTAAGCAATACTGCCGATACAGAAAAGAAGAAAAGTGCTGTCCCTGCTGCTAATAAAACTACTGCAATCTGAAACCATGAATTTTCGCGGCTGGGAAGTATACCATAGTGCTGAATAATCACGCCGGAAGAAACAATACAAAGGATAGAAAGCGCGGCTAAAGAAATTTGCGCGGCTTTGTTCCTTAGTGCCATGACTTCATTCTTCCTGCTGGCGGTCAACAGGTCAATCAGCTTGACCGAAGAAACCGTGCGCACATTAAAAATCATAACAATCAGAAAAATCAATACAAAACAGCCGATTGTCTTTTTCAGCGCACTTATGGAAAAAACAATCTGAAACTTGCTCATATCTATTGCAAACAGGCGTAAAGAAAATATGGAAAGTCCCTGTGACAAAAGCAGCCCTAATATAAGCCCAAACACAAGTGACAGAATACCCACGCATAAGGTTTCCCCGGCAAAAATCCTTGATATTTTCCCTTTTTCCATTCCTAACAATGTATAAATCCCTAATTCCTTTTTCCTGCGTTTTAAGAGGAACTGATTTGCATACAGGATAAGAAACGCAAGGGTGGCAGCCACTACAACAGATAAAGCAGAAAGCAATATCCCTAGCTGGTCAGAAAGTAATTGCTTTGTTGCGTCAAGATCATTTAATGCTGGCTGGGTCTGAATGGAATTGAAAGCGTAAAACATACTTACTGAAACCGTAAGCGTCAGAAAATAAATCATATAGTCCTGTATGTTTTTGCGCACATTGCGGATAATCAGCTTACATTCTGTCATTGGTTTCACCTCCCAATACAGAAACTACCTCCATGATTTCTTCAAAAAATTCTTTCCGTGATTTTGTACCACGGTGAATTTCATTGAAAATTTTCCCGTCCTTAATAAAAAGAATACGGCGGCAATAACTGGCTGTGAAAGAATCGTGCGTTACCATGAGGATTGTTGCAGAAAGGTTTTGGTTCAATTCTTCCAGCATATCCAAAAGCATATGGGAAGAACGGGAATCCAACGCGCCCGTAGGTTCATCAGCCAAAACAAGAGCCGGATTTGTTACCATTGCACGGGCGGCGGCTACACGCTGCTGCTGTCCTCCGGACATTTGATAGGGGTATTTTTCCAAGACTTCCGTGATATTCAATGCCCTTGCAATTTCCTGTACCCTTTTATCAATCTCTTTTGCCTTTATGCCGGAAATGGACAGGGCAAGGGAAATATTCTCATACGCAGTCAATGTATCAAGCAGATTAAAGTCTTGAAAGATAAAACCCAGCTTTTCGCGCCGAAAAGCCGACAACTGTTTTCCGCATAAAGTAGTAATGTCTTTCCCCTCAACAAAAATTTTCCCGCTGGTTACTGTGTCGATTGTGGAAATGCAGTTCAGCAATGTTGTCTTACCAGAGCCGGACGCACCCATGATACCGACAAATTCCCCTTTGTGGGCAGACAGGGAAATACGATTAACAGCTTTGGTAATGTTCCCTTTGTTTCCATAATATTTTTGAATGTCAGAAACCTCTAAAATCGGGGTATTCATAATTTTGCTCCTTTCGTTTCCCTTTTTTTGATATTGTACATTCAGAAATTAAAATGCGCCATTAAATAAGATTACATTTACATTACCGAAATGTAAGGTTTCGGGGAGAAAAGAAGCAGACATTTTTCATGCCTGCTCATACAATCCCGCTTTGCAGGATATTCCTATGTCAAATAAAGATTTTCTTTGGGGAACATAATTTTTACGGTTGTCCCATTTTCAAGGCTGCTTGCCACCGAAATTTCCATATTCATTTTATGGCATAATTTCCAGCATAAATATAATCCAATACCTGTTGATTTTCCAAATTTACGCCCATTTTCCCCGGTAAACCCTTTATCAAAAATCCTCGGAATATCTGCTTCGGTTATACCAATTCCATTATCAGAGATAGAAAGGCTACACCCGTTATCAAAAGAACTCCCCTCAAAAGTAAGAATCAGATTTTCTTTTGCATATTTAACAGAATTAGCTATGATCTGCCCTATAATAAATACACACCATTTCCGATCGGCAAATACTGGAATGTCCAAATTCTCAAATACAGGTCTGCCGTGGGCTTCAATGATCTGTTTGGAATAGCTTTTCAACGCTTCCTGTACCAATGTTTTCAAAGTTGTCTTTTCTATCTTAAAATCTTTTTCCAATGTTGTGCTTCTTGCATAGAAAAGGGCTTGTTCTACAAAATGGTCTATTTTATTCAATTCATCATCTATGCGGATTGTAGAAATATTTTTGTCATTCTCAATGATTAAATGGGCAGAGGTTATCGGCGTTTTTATTTCGTGTACCCACATTTCGATATATTCTCGGTACTCTTGATTAGTAGCCCCTGCTTCTGCCAACTTATCATTCATGTACTTATTAGACAGGCATAGAATTTGATATAACAATTTCCCGTCAAGAAATCCCGGCTTTTCTACAAGCTCTGCTAATAAAGTCTTGTCGTCAAGTCCGTCAAATAAAGACATAAATCCGCAGTAATATTTCTTTTTTCTTGTGTAGTCCCAAACAAATGCTGCAAGAAAGGAAAACCCGAATATTATTTCGATATAAATAATAAATTCATAACGCAATCCCATTAACCAAAGAAGCCCCATAGAAAAAATAACAGCTACCAAAAACATTACAACAGAAAAAAGGCGGTCAATGATATAATCGGTCAGTTTCATACTTTGTACCCCAATCCACGTTTTGTTTCCAAATAATCGGGCGCACCGATCTCCGATAACTTCTTACGCAATCGCACAATATTAACACTGAGTGTGTTTTCGTCTATAAATTCGTCGCTCTGCCATAATTCATCTATGATCGCGTCACGCGGTATCACATTGCCTTTGTTTACAACCAGTAAACGCAGTATGCCAAGTTCATTTTTTGTTAAATCTACCTCTTTATCCCCATAAGAAGCAGTAGCCTTTAGCAGATTGATTGTCAGCCCTTTATGAATAAGGACAGAATTAACCTGTGCTTCATAAGTCCTTTTTAATATTTTTTGAATACGCGCTATCAATACCTGTGCGTTATAAGGCTTTGATATAAAATCGTCTGCACCGATATTTAGGCTCATCAATTCGTCAAAGTCTGTATTTCTGCTTGTCAGAACGATAATCGGAATATCCGACTGTTTCCGAATCTCACGGCATATCGTATAACCGTCTTGATATGGCAAGTTTATATCCAACAGTACAAGGTCTGCTTCCGCTTTCAAAATATGGTCTGTAATATGTGCGAAATCCGTGCTGCTTTCATAAGCATACCCATATTTCTGTAACAGAACGGACAGCTCTTTACAAATCTCTGTTTCATCTTCAACAACAAATATTTTCACTTTCTGTTTTCCTCCCGTTTCCTTTTATCTACTGGCTTTTCAGCGTCCTTTGGTATCAGCCACAAGCGGCTGAATTTTGCCACGCCCGGTATGCGGTTTTCCTCACATAGCTTTTGTACCCGTCTTTCTGAAATGCCCCATTTCTTCGCCGCTTCCGGGGCAGAAATATATCCGTACTGCCTTTTTATTATTAGTGTTTTCGCAATCCGAATTTTTTCTTGGTTGGATTTGCTGTATCATCATACTTCTTTTTTAAAGTCTCATATAAAGATTTGAGTGCGAAAAATTCTCCCTTAATAGGAAATGAATTGTCCATAATAATATCATATGCCACTTCATTATATGGATTCGGTTTTAAACACGCCTCAACATCAATTTCACAGAGAAATCCTTTCATTTCATCGATATCGTCTGAAAAATATATATTATTTGCTTCCTTATAACTCGTTGGAATTTCAAATCTCTGCACTAATCTCATATTACCCGGATGCGATGTATGTCCGAATCAACACTCGGCAACCCAAAAATATTCTTCTGAATCATCTGCATATCCCTCATCACGTTCAAAACTCATAGAAATATACCCATGGCCAATTCCAAACTGCTTTTTAATAAAACAATACATTGCTGATGTATGGTCATCATTGGAACACATATCCTCATCCAAATCACCTGTTACATATTCCAAACGTGGGTAGTACTTTCTTAAATAGTCTTTATAGTCTGCGTCATCATTATTATATGCAAACATTTCTTCTAAGAACGGTAATATCACATATTTTTCCATTGTTTTATCATCCATACCATACATCATAGATAATGTTTCATCTTTTCTTATTTTTTCATCCAATGCCTTGAGTGTTTCGATCACAGTAGCAACGCTTAACAAGGGCACACAGGCCATAGTATAAAGCGCAGAGAGAAAGATTTTCAGATTTTCCACTCAAACGAAACGCGGTCGCTGGTGGCCTGTACCTGGGAGAGAATGATGTCCGTCACCTGCCGTCGGTCGTCAAAGTCAATCGTGTTCCAGTTCTCCAGATGGGCAGACAGAAACTCAATTTTCTGCGGGGAGATTGTTTCCGCGTTTAGTGCTGCGATTTCCTTTATCAGCCGTTGACGGCTGGCGTCCAGTTCCTCAATTTTCCCATTGGCATAGGACAGCAGAACCGCATTGGCCCCTGTCAGGGTGATCAGCAGTTTTTCAATTTCGTCCTCCACCTGGGCCAGCTCCACATTTAAGGCGGTCAGCTTGGGATTGACGGTCGTTGCTTTTGCGGTCAGGGTTTGAAATTCGGAGAGCTTCTTCACCATCTCCCCATAGACAAATTGCTCAAACTCTGCCGTCCGAAGCGTCCCGCAGCCCTCACAGCTTTTGTTATCCGCCCGCTTGGAGCACCGAAGATACTGCGTCCCTGCCGGGTTGCCCACGCTCATAAGGGCATGCCCACAGCGCCCACACTTGATTTTTCCGGTCAGCCAGGTATTCCGGGCTTTGCGCCCTCCCTGGAACGTGATATTTGCCAGCAGCTTCTTTCTGCACCGTAACCAAGTATCAGCGGGGACAATGCCCTCGCTGGGGGCCAGCACAAGGATCTGTCCGCGCAGGTCCTTGTTTTTTCGCTCCTGCACGTCCCGGCCCTGGTAGAGATAGCAGCCGTTGGTCCCGGCGAAGTCCGCCGCGTCATTGACTACCACGGCCCCCTGACCCTTGAAAAATTCGTAAAGCTCCAGGTCGGCCTGGGCGTAAATCGGGTTGCGGAGCAGTTGGGAAATAAATCCCCGTTTCAATTCCTTGCCGTAAATCAGGATATTGTTTTCAGCAAAGTACCGGGCAATATCCCCGAACGATGTGGACGGCTCGGCGTACATCTCGAACATCAACCGGGCAATATTTGCTGTGGCGGGGTCCGGGATCATCATTTTCGTGCGGATGCCCTGGAGGGTGGTAGGCTCCAGCTTGAAGCCGAAAGGGGCGGCCCCGCTCATGTGGAACCCCCGCTGACACCGGGAATAGTAAGCGTCGGTCACGCGCTTCTGGATCGTCTCGCGCTCTAACTGAGCGAACACGATACAGATATTCAGCATGGCCCGGCCCATTGGGGTGGA
>ERZ808054.112-NODE-112-length-103533-cov-11.937171_pt1 | contig 103533 bp, 101 predicted proteins | sample MGYA00380201_ERZ808054 | MGnify/ENA primary metagenome ERZ808054 (study PRJEB31490, sample SAMN06133419) | mouse gut metagenome | isolation source: Z5_2 | host: mice | place: China: Chengdu | collected 2015-05 ... | reverse complement strand
GAGACTTGAAACGATGATTGTGTTGTAAGCTATGCCTGCTGGTGGATGTATATCCTGCCTGTACTGATTCGCACCCTCAGACTGAATTTTCCCTGCAATTATTAAAATTATGAAAAGTGGTTGCAAAGTCAGGGGGCTTGTGATATTATCTGATTAAACGTATAATCAACTGGAGAATCAATAGAATGGAAAAATTAAATTTGATTTCACTAAAGAACATTAAGATTAATGATGGATTTTGGAATCGGTATCTGGAGCTGGTGCCCAGAGAAGTGATTCCGTATCAATGGGCAATCCTGAATGATCAGCTTCAAGATGTTGAGACAAGCCATAGTATTCAGAATTTTCGGATTGCTGCCGGTTTGGAAGAGGGAGAATTTTATGGAGTCGTTTTTCAGGATACGGATACGGCAAAATGGCTTGAGACGGTAGCATACGTGTTGATGTGGCAGAGAGATTCCGTATGGGAGAAGCGTGCGGATGAGGTGATTGACTTGATCGGGCAGGCACAGTGGGAGGATGGGTATATCAATACTTACTATACGATTAAAGAAAAAGGGAAACGATTTACCAATCTAAGAGAAGGACACGAATTGTATACAGCAGGACATTTGATGGAAGCCGCGGCGGCATATTATGAAGCTACGGGAAAAGACAAGTTTCTGCGCATTATGTGTCGTTTTGCGGATCTGATATGCGATGTTTTTTCAGAAGAAAACAGGAAAGATGCCTATCCGGGACATCAGGAAATAGAACTTGGTCTGATTAAAATGTATGAAAAGACCGGTAATCGGAGATATCTGGAACAGGCAAGACTTTTTTTGGAAAGAAGGGGACAACAGCCTAACTTTTTTGAGAAGGAGGTTAAGTCGCCGGAGTATCACTTGATATTTCCTGAACTTGGGGAATATGATCCGCGTTATTCCCAGTGCCATCTTCCCATGCGCAGGCAGAAGACGGCAGAAGGTCATGCAGTGCGCGCCACGTATATGTATGCGGCGATGGCGGATGTGGCGGCAGCTTTTGATGACGGGCAGCTTTTAGAGGTATGCGAAACCCTGTGGAAGAATATGGTGTGCCGGAGAATGTACATTACAGGCAGCATTGGAAGTTCTGGAATCCTCGAGCGTTTTACGACGGATTATGATCTGCCTAATAGAGGCAATTATTCGGAATCCTGTGCGTCCATCGGACTTGCCATGTTTTCCAGAAGGATGGCGCAGATCACCGCAGACGCCAAATATATGGATGTGGCAGAGCTGGCTCTTTATAACACGATTTTGGCAGGTATTTCTATGACTGGAAGGAGTTTTTTCTATGTGAACCCGTTGGAGGTATGGTCCCCAAGCTGTATGAAACGGACTTCCATGGAGCATGTGAAGCCGGTCCGCCAGAAGTGGTTTGGGGTGGCATGTTGTCCGCCTAATATAGCCAGAACCCTTGCTTCTCTGGGGGATTATCTTGTCTTTCAGAAAAAGGAGGATCTTTATGTGAACCTGTATCTGAGTGCGCAGGTCCATGTAAAGACAGAAAGTGGTCAGGTATTGTTACAGATGGAGACCAATTTTCCAAATAGCGGCGAGGTGGAAATACGGATTTGTGCGGATGATGGATGCGGAGGTAATTTGTATTTGAGGATTCCAAACTATGTAGATCGATATACGCTGTCTGTTGATGGACAGGAGCCGAAATGTGAAGTGGAGAAAGGATATGCAAAAATTCCGATTGTTCAAGGAGCGCATCGTATAAGACTGGCGATGGAACTGCAGCCTAAAATCGTCAGGAGCAATCCAAGGATTCGGGAAAATATTGGAAAGGTGGCTGTGATGAAAGGACCTGTGGTGTATTGCATGGAGGAGCAGGATAATGGGGCGGATCTGCCGGCTTATTATTTGAATCCTTCCAGTTTGAGGGAAGAATATGACGCGGCGATGCTGGGGGGAACAACTGTTATAAGAGGAAGCGGCATAAAGGAAGAGATAGAAGACTGGAATGCAGATGAGCCATATGGCGGGCAGGAACCGGTACAGAGAAAGGCGGAACTTATGTTTATTCCATATGCATACTGGTGCAACAGAAAGCCGGGGGAGATGCTGGTGTGGGTGAAAGAACTCCAAAAATAAAGGAGAAAGGCGGTGAATGTGATGGAAAAAGAAAAAGGAATCAATCTGATCGTACAATTTTTTTCGGGTGAAGGGCTGAAGGAGGACTCTGCCGGATTTACGGATAGTGGAAAAGCGGGCAGACATGCGTTTGTAAAGAGCGGTTATCAATTTGAAATAACGGATCTTTGTGAGACAGAAGAAAGCGGCGTTTCAATAAAGCGTGTCATATCCGGCAGGAGAGTAAAGGGAGAGATTACGGAAAAGGGAGTCCGGTTCGGCTTTCAGATTCCGCTGGAATCAGGGGCTGAATCCTGCTGGCGGTTCTGTGTTCCTTCTATGGTGTATACAAAGCCAAAAAGGTGTATGGGTCATGAGAAGCGCACCTTTATGGAGGATCGGCTGACGGACCCTATGGTGCTTGCTTACGAGGCAGATACAGGAATTTATTACCATTTTTCAAAGTGCAATCCCGCCAGGCTTGTGGAAGACGCTGTACGGGAAAAGGGTGACAGCCGCTATGTGCAGAGGACGGAAAATATCTCCATAGGTTATGTGGCAGAAGCTGATAATCTTATTTGCTTTGAAAGCTTTTGGCCGTATGGAGAGGAAGACATAAGTTCGGCGCTCAGTGCCGATGAGAGACCGGCAGTGGCATATTATCCACTTACCGGTGAGGATTTTGAATTTACATTTACTTATCATTTCAGTTGGGGAAAGAATCGATCTTTTGCAGAGGCAGTATATGAAGCGTTTGAAAAGGATACCCTGCGTATGGAGCGGATGGGAGAAGAGGTGGCAGAACTTTCCTTTACCCCAAAGGAATCCAGAGATTTCAGGATGAAGTCTTTAAGTGAGAGCTATCGGGAGTTTGAAGACGGCGGAGCCGGATTTTTCTTTCATTTTGATCCCAAGTTTGGATACGGCTCCCGCCCTTCCGGATTCAGCACATGCTATGAAACGATACCCCATAATTCCTATACCCATATCCTGGAATACGGATTTACGGGAAGACAGATAAATACCGCCTATATTATGGCTGCGGAACGGGGAGGAGAATGGGTGGAACGGGGTGAGCGTGTCATCGAGTTCTTTCTTGCCAATTGTATGACAGAAAACGGATGGCTGTATTCTCTCTATGATTTAGATGCAAAGGCGCCCTTTTTCTCATTTGGAGACCCGGACGCGCCAAAACTTCATTATATCTCGTGGACAGATAAAAAAGGAAACTATCTGCGGACAATGACAGAGCCGATGAACGATCTTTTAGAATGCTTCCTGTGGTACCGCTTGAAGGGGAGAGAGCATGAGAACTGGAAAAATGCGATTCTAAAATATGCAGATTTTCTGGTCAAGTACCAGAATGCCGATGGCTCATGGTACCGGGCTTATTGTCCGGATGGAGAAGGAACTGATACGGTAGATCTGCAGGATGGGAGTAAGGCAGAGAGTTTAAGAGAGCAGAAGTCTACTACGGCGATACCCCTTGTCTTCTTGTCAAATTTGTGCTGTTTTTTGCGGCAAGAAGGAAAGGCTTATCAGGACTACTATGACAGTGCAGTGCGGGCAGGAGATTATGTTCTTAAATATATGGTTGGCGAAGAGCATTATCAGGGAGCGACTCTGGACAACCCCAATCAGGTGGATAAGGAGGCATCCCAATACGTGATGGCAGGGCTTTGCCATTTGTATGCTTTGACAAAAAAAGAATGTTATCTGACGGGAGCGGAGAATGCGGCATACATTTTTATGACATGGAATTATATATGGAATGCGCCTATGAAGAAAGGGACGATCTTATATGATAAAGGCTTTAAGACAAAGGGGCTTGGCGCAATCAATTCTGTATGGGGAGGCGGTGTGGTGGATATTTATTCCTTATTCCATATCAGAGAATTGTTTGAAATTGGAGTGTGGCGTAAGCATCCGATGATGTGCCGGATGGCGGAGTGGATAGCTGTTGCGTCTTCCCAGATCTGCTCCTTCCCGGGAGATGATATGGGATTTGCAGATATTGGAATGCAGCCGGAAGGTTTTGGGATATGTCCTCAGGGGGTAGACGATGGCATGATTCAGAAAGGAGGTATTTGGGGAACCCTGGGATGGATTTATTCTGCAGGCATTTATGGTTTGGGAAATTACTTATTCAAAAAGGAGGAAATGAAAAATGTTTAAAAAGTTATTATGCGGATTACTTAGTGTAAGTATGATATCGATGCTGATGATGGGATGCGGTTCATCGCCATCGCCGGCTGCAGAGCCAGAAGCGGAAGAACAAAGCAATGGGACAGCAGCTGAAGAAGCGGCAGAGCCTGAGCAGCCGGAACAGACCGATGGTGAGGTGACACTGGAATTATATCATAGTTGGAGCCCGGAAACGACGAGAGGGGAAGTCCTTACTTCTCTGGTAGATGCGTTTAATCAGCTCCATGAAGGAAAGATTCATGTAAATGTAGAGACAAATCCTGATTTTCCGGCTTACCAGGAAAAGGTAAAAACAATGCTAAGCACCGGAACGGCGCCGGATATCTTTCACTATAATTATAATCCAAATGACCTTTCTTACTTTGAATCAGGGCTTTTGATGGATTTTACACCTTATATGGATGCTGAATGGTCTGAGAGATTTGAATCCAGTGATTTAGAGACGTTGACCTATGACGGGAAATTGCTTTCGGTACCTTTCGAGAGTGCGGGGGCGGTTATTTGGTACAATAAGGATGTGTTCGCTGAAGTGGGAATAACCCAATTTCCGGATACGTGGGATGGGCTTTTAGGAGCGTGCAAAACGCTGCAGGAGGCTGGATATGGCGGCTTTTCACTGTTCACAGGGGATGACGCCTGGTATTCGATCAATTTGATTACCGCTCTTCGGATTGCCAATGAGGGTGCTGCAACAGTCAATGCCAGTACAAGCTTTAATACACCTGGCATGATCGATGCACTGAACACATATAAAGAATTTTGTGAGTATTCCACAAGTGATGTAATTGGAGGAAATTATTCCGTTGCAGGCGCTAATTTCTCTTCCAAAAAGACGACTATGGCAATCGATGGAAGCTGGTTTACCAGCTATCAGGATGAGTCTGTGATTCCTTCTATAGGAGTCGCACCCATGCCTACAAATGGCGACGGCACAGCGCAGCAGGGTTACCTGGTGACAGATGCACAGACACCATGGGCTGCTTCCGCTCAGACAGATCCGGCAAAAGAAGCTGCAATTGCCGAATTTATGAAATTTATTACCTCTGAAGAGTCTACAAGGACCCTGACCATGGAAGGATCGGTAGTCCTTTCAGCGAAGCTGGAGCTTTCCGATGAGGATCTTGCAGGAGTGACAGATCAGATGGCAGCTTATTTGGAGACCAATGGAGATGCGCCTTCGCGGACAACGAATCTGCAGAGAAATCTTTCTACACAGGCAGGGGCAGAACTTCCCACTCTTCTGGAAAGTTTCCTGTTAGATCAGATTACTGCGGAACAGTTTTGCGAGCAGCTGGATGAGCTGAACTAAACCTGTTGCCTGGGGACGATAAGGCAGGGTATTTGAATGGATTATGATAGTCCGCAGTGGTTTTGACGGCGGACTATCATAATAGGGAGGGCTTGTGATAATGAAGAAGCGTTATTTAATATTATATTTATTCCCGGCAGTCTTTTTTGCAGTTGTCTTTTTTATTGTGCCGCTGCTTTATATTGTATATATTAGTTTTTTTGAATGGAATGGATTGAATGCCATGAAAATGACCGGAATCCAGAATTATATCGATGTGCTCACAGACAAGAATTTTATATTGGCACTCAAAAATACGATCATGTGGATTCTTGCGGCTGTCTGCATTCATATTCCGCTGGGGCTCATGCTGGCGCTTTTGCTGAATCGCAAGATCTGTGGCTGGAAGGTATTCCGGGTATTGTATTTTCTGCCCAATGTCATATCAATCACCGCTCTGGCATTTCTGTGGTATTTCATTTATCACAAGGATATGGGACTTTTAAACTGGTTCCTGCAAGGGATTGGAATGGGAAGTCTGTCCAAAGGGTGGCTGACGGATTTAGGAACGGCGCTGCCTGCGACGATCGTGCCTTTTGCAATCTATGTGGGCCTGACGACCGTCATTTTTATGACACAGCTTGCCACCATATCGGATGACTTGAAGGAAGCGGCTCTTTTGGATGGCGCAAAAGGCTGGCAGATGGACCTGCATATCTATGTGCCTTTAGTAAAACCTGCCATCGTGACAAATGTTATGTTGAATGTTGCTTTCTGTCTTAAGAATTTTGAGTATCCCTTCGTAATGACCAGCGGGGGACCGGTCAATACGACAACGACGCTGGCCTTGTATATTTACAAAAAGATGATGAATGCAAATCAGTATGGGATTTCAATGGTTGGCAGTATCTTTACAGTCCTGCTTGGACTTTGTTTGATGGTGCTTGTGAATGGTCTGCAGAAAGGAAAGAAGGGAGATTGATATGAAGAAAATAAAATATAGTAAAATTTTCATTTTTGTCTTTCTTGTGCTGATGGCAGTTATGATGCTGACACCGTTTGCGTGGCTAATTATCTCGTCTCTTCGCCCGAACATGGAGCTTTTGTCAAGCCCCTTTAGCATACCGGAAACAATAGGACTGGATAATTACCGGGAAGTGCTTACAAGGCAGCCTATGCTGAAATATCTGTTCAACACTTTTACGGTAGCGCTGATTGCAATGGTGATTGATGTAGTCGTATCCGTGATGGCCGGATACGCCATGCTTCATCGATTCAGATTCAGGAAAAAATTATCAATGATGTTCTATGTGGGGCTGTTCATTCCGGCGAATGCCTTTATGGTTCCCTATTATATTATGATTACAAGGGCAGGGTGGTATGATACGCTTTGGGGATTGGGACTGATTTATGCGGTGGTCAATCTTCCGTTCAGCATTATGATCATCAGGGGATATATGGAGACTCTGCCTATGCAGATCATGGAATCCGGACGGATCGACGGAGCATCGACAAATCAGATTCTTTTGAAACTGGTGCTTCCCATGACCAGACCGGGAATCGTTACGGTATGCATTTTTATTGTGATCAATTCATGGAATGAGTTGTTTTTTGCGAATCTGCTGACGCAGAGCGATAAATCCAAGACGATCACAGTGGCGATTAAATCCTACTTGTCTGCATTTGAAGCAAATTACAGTTTTGCATTTGCCGCTATGGTTATTTCCATTCTCCCCACGATTATCGTGTATGTATTCCTGACCAATAAGATTATCGGAGGAATGACAGCCGGTGCGGTTAAAGGCTGATGCTATGATGAATGTGATAGACAGGTGGAAGCGCGGCGGATTAGATTGCAGGGAATTTTCAGATCACGCGGAGTCAGCAGTTCTTCCTGGTTTTCAATCATGTCTATAAGGATTTGTGCCGAATGTGCGCCAAGCGCGTTAAGGGGCAGGGCAATCGTGCTCAGTTCCGGTTTTAAGATGGTGCAAATATCCCGGTTATCAAAACCTATGACAGATAAATCCCTGCCGATGATGATGTTGTTTTTGTCTGCGTAATCATAAACGCCGGCAACCATAATATCATTCATGCAGAACAATGCGGTCACTTTTTTGGAAAGGAGAACTTTGGCGGCGGCATAACCGCTGTCGCGCGTCCACGCCCCCTGATAAATAAGGCTCTCATCATAGGGCACATGATGCTCCAGAAGTGACCTGCGGTAACCGTGTGACCGTTCGATGGTATGCATACTGTCGGCTTCCCCGGCAACCAGTCCAATTCGGGTGTGTCCTTCTTTCAACAGTTCAGATACGGCATCGTATGCGCCGCATTCATCATCGTAATTGACGCTGACCATTTGAGGATTGGCGGCTTTTCCATAGGTAATGACGATGGGAAGTCCAAAGTCCTGAGGGATAGACCGGATCGTCCGGTTGTGGGCGCCGACATAGATGATGCCGGACACCTGCTTGCTTTTCATAATCTGAAATTCTTCTGCAACTTTTGTGGCATATTCTTCATGGTGGTAAAAGTTATTATCATATTTCTGGAATAATCGCAGATTCCCCAGGATGTAAGTATAGTCATTGGTTTCCAGATATTCATGGATGCCGTCTACAATATTCGGACAGTTGAATACCGTCAAATCTTCCGTGATGATTCCAATCGTCCGGCTGCTGCGCTGCTTGAGCGAACGTGCCAGATCATTTGGGACATAATTCATCTTTTTTGCCGTCTGCAGAATAAACTGCCTGCGTTCTTCACTGACACGACCTTTTCCCGTAAATACATTGGATACAGTTGCCACTGAGACATTACACGCTTTGGCGATTTCCTTGATGGTTGTCATATAGCATTTTCCTCCATTGTATGCCCCAATAAAGCTGAAAGCCTCTTTCAATCTTATTCTATCGAAAGAACCTGCGGAATGCAAGAATTTCACCGTGATATTGGTATAATTATTTGAAAATATTGACATTTTTATATAGTAACAGTATAATGAACCAACTATAAAAATCGTGCCGGAGAATTTGATATCCGGTATGGCATAGAGGAGGAGATATTATGAAAGGTTTTGTCAGAAGACTGCTTGGCTTTTCGCTTGCAGCAGCGCTTGCGCTTATGACGGCAGGATGCGGTATTGGCGGTCAGGATGCAGGGACGCAGGAAGGTAACTTTGATGCAGGAGAGCAGGAGGCAGAAACTGGAGAAAAGATTGTCAATGTGGGCGTCACAGATTCCCTTGGAGGCGTCAATCCCTTTGTAATCGATCAGACAGAAATCAATAAATATGCGGTGGGATTGATGTTCCTGCCGTTGGTGGAACTGGATCCGGAGCTGAACTTCCAGGGGATGCTGGCAGACTCCGTTACTACCGAGGATAATTTGAACTTTGTGGTGCACATCAATGATGCTGCCACATGGTCTGACGGGACGCCGGTTACGGCTGCCGATGTGGAGTATACAGTACGCCGTCTTGCAAGCCCGGTAGTCAATAACACGACACTGATGCTTTATGCATTTGAAGGTGTGGGCGATGACGGATTTGTGGAAAAGGGAGCGGAAAGTGTTGCCGGGCTTCAGATCATCGATGATAAGACCATTCAGTTTACGTCCAAATATCCCATGGCGCTTACAACTTTTGAAAATACTTATGCAAGATATCTGCATGTTATGCCCAAGCATATTATTGAAAAGTTCAGCGAAGAGGAACTTTTGACGGCGGACTGGTTCAGCCATCCCGATGTAGTCAGCGGACCTTTCTTTTTGTCGGATTTTGATAATGATCACTATATTTCTTATGAAGCAAACAAGGATTATTGGAAGGGAGCGCCGAAGATCGATAAGCTGAATATCAGAATCGTGGATGCCAGTCAGGTCTATGCAGGTCTCCAGTCAGGGGAGATCGATATTACCCATCATACCATGACGGCAATTCCTCAGGAGGATTTTGATAGTATTGAAGCGCTTGAAAATGTAAAGACAGTATACGGGGCGCCTATCACCAACCAGTCGGCATTTATCCAGACCGCCAACATTCAGGATGCAAGGGTTCGTCAGGCGCTTCTATATGCCATCGACAGGCAGCAGCTGGTGGATCAGCTGCTGAAAGGGCACGGAGAAGTGGTAGATGGCTTTGTTTCATCGGCAAGTCCTTTTTTCAGCGAAGAAGTGACACCGATTTCCTATGATCCGGAAAAGGCAAAACAATTGTTGGAGGATGCCGGCTGGGATGGGTCCCAGACGCTCCGGTTCTATGTCAATTCCGGCGATAGCACGTTTGTGAACGGCGCTCAGGTATTAGTGGCACAGTGGGCGGCTGTGGGAATCAAAGTGGAAGTACAGACCGTGGATCTGGCAACCTTGATGACCATTGCCGGAACCACAGATTATGATATTCTGGCGGTACAGTATACGTATGCACCGGTGGATCCTTATCCGGATGTAGACTGGCTGCTTGGCGGTGAAGGAAGCTGGACCGGCTATCACAGTGATGAGATCAGCGAAGCGCTTGCCGGCACACAGCAGACCAGCGATGTGGAAAAGATCAAAGAATTGTATGCGGTTGTAGATAAAAAGGTCCAGGAGGATGTTCCTATGTTCTCTGCATATGTTATCAGTGCCCAGGGGGCAGTGAGCAGCCGCCTTACCGGCGCAGAGCCCAGTGCCTATGGATTCTTCAACAACGTGCATAATTGGGATGTGGTAGAATAAAGGACAACAGTTAAACGTAAGGAGCAGCTATGTCACATTTACTGGAAGTACAAGGACTGACCACCGCTTTCAAAGGCGATTACGGAAGAACCATCAGCGTGGATCATATTCATTTCCATGTGGATGAGGGAGAAGTAATCTGTATTGTGGGAGAGTCCGGGTGTGGAAAAAGTGTAACTTCATTATCGATTATGGGACTACTAGGAAGGGGCGGAGCCGTTACAGACGGCTCTGTCTTCTTTGATGGTAAGAATCTTCTTGCCATGGAGGAAAAGGAGCTGGATCAGATAAGGGGGAATCAGATTACTATGATCTTTCAGGATCCCCTTACCTCTCTTAATCCGGTTTTTACCGTGGGAAGCCAGATTACGGAAAGCATCAGGACGCATATGCACTTGTCAAAGGGGGATGCTGCAAAGCGTGCGGAGACGCTTCTTGCAAAAGTGGGGATGCCGGATGCCCATGGAGTCATGAAAAAGTATCCCCATACGCTTTCAGGGGGAATGCGCCAGAGAGTGATGATTGCCATGGCGCTATCCTGCAACCCCAGACTTTTGATTGCAGATGAACCGACTACGGCGTTAGATGTGACCATACAGGCACAGATTATGGAGCTGCTTGCAAAACTACAGAAGGAAACTGGGATGTCTATGATTCTTATCACCCACGATATCGGTCTGGTCGCCAATATGGCGGACCGGGTTTTAGTCATGTATGCCGGACAGATTATAGAGGAGGCGCCTGTTAAGGAACTGTTTGATAATCCCAGACATCCTTACACCCGGGCGCTGCTGGATACCATTCCTACCATACGGGATGACAAGGACAGGCAGCTTGTGTCCATCCCCGGGATCGTGCCGGAGAATTATGACGACAGGGAAGGATGCCGGTTTGCGGACCGCTGCAAGTATAGAAAACCGGAGTGCGAAAAAAGGCAGCAGGATTATGAATTTGGACCCGGTCATGTGGCAAAATGCATTGTAATGAAAGAAGGGGGGACTTGGTCATGAGCGAAAAGAAAGAACCTCCTTTGATCAGAGTTGAAAACTTAAAAAAATATTACCCCATAAAGGGAGGAATCATTAATCACACCACCGGATATGTAAAGGCAGTGGACGGTATGAGCTTTTCTATTATGGAGGGCGAGACGCTGGGACTTGTGGGAGAATCAGGCTGTGGGAAGTCTACCATAGGAAGGCAGCTGGTAGGACTTGAAACACCCACGGAGGGAAAGATTTATTATGAGGAAAGAGATTTATCCCAGTTAAATAAAAAGGATATGCAGAAGATTCGTACACAGCTGCAGATGGTATTTCAGGATCCCTATTCCTCTTTAAATCCAAGAAAGCATATTTTCGAGATTCTTGCCCAGCCTATGCTGTATCACAAAATATCCGTAAAGGAAACGGTGGAAAAGGATATTTTGAAGATTCTGGATATGGTCGGACTGTCCAGAAATGTGCTGGGAAGGTACCCCCATGAGTTTTCAGGAGGACAGCGCCAGAGAATTGGGATTGCCAAAGCGCTCTCCCTGAATCCACGGTTCATTGTCTGTGATGAACCGGTAAGCGCACTGGACGTATCGATACAGGCGCAGATTCTGAATCTTTTGAAGAGCCTGCAGAAAGACTTAAGCCTTACGCTGCTTTTTGTGGGTCATGGTCTTGGTGCGGTGAATTATGTCAGCGACAGAATTGCCGTTATGTATCTCGGCAAGATTGTGGAGATGGGGGAGACGAAGGAGGTTTTCCGTCATCCGGTGCATCCCTATACCAAGGCGCTCCTGAGTGCAGTTCCGGTGCCGGATCCGAATGAAAAAGAGAATAAACACAATGTTCTTCAAGGAGAGATTGGGGACAGCGCCAATCCCCCGAAAGGATGCAGATTCCATCCAAGGTGTCCGTACGCTGCGGAGATATGCAGGCAAAAGGAACCCGGCATGCAGGAGACGAGATTTGGGTCCGGGCATGCGGCAGCCTGTCCTATTGTGGCAAACAGCAAGGAGGTGCAGGAAATTGACTAAATATATCATCAAGCGTATATTGATTGCGATTCCGGTACTGATTGGCATTACCATCATAGATTACGCTATCATGTGCATGGCGGGGAGTCCGCTGGAAATGCTGCAGGGACCGAGGGTGTCGGAGGCAGCGGTAGAGGCGAAGAAAATTGCGCTGGGTTTGGATAAACCCTTTTATATTCAATATTTTGTGTGGCTGGGGCAGTTGTTCCATGGCAACCTGGGATATTCTATCAAATCCTATCAGCCGGTGAGCGATATGATTAAAAGCCACTTAGGTCCTACCCTTCTTTTGATGGGAGCCTCACTCGTTGTAAGCCTTTTGATTGCGGTTCCGGCAGGAATCTACAGTGCCATCCATCAATATGAAAAGGGTGACTATGCAGTGGTAACTTTTTCCTTTTTGGGAAGCAGTATTCCCGGCTTTTTTCTTTCGCTGCTGCTCATTTATATTTTTACAGTTAAGCTGGGATGGCTTCCGTCTGGCGGAATGACGACTCTGGGAACACAGGGGGGCTTTTTTGATGTGCTGAAGCATATGATCATGCCGGTAATTGTTCTTGCGGCTTCCATGGCGGGGAGCAATATTCGGTATATCAGGAGCGCGATGCTGGAGATCTTACAGCAGGATTATCTGCGAACAGCTAAGGCAAAAGGAATAGGGCGGTTTAAGGTGATCAACAAACACGCGCTGCGCAATGCGCTGGTGCCCATCGTCACAGTAATCGGTATGGAGATTCCGGCACTGTTCGGAGGCGCAGTCATCATAGAGCAGGTGTTTTCCTGGCCGGGGCTGGGGCTTATGACCATGAGTGCCATCACTAGCCGGGACTACCCTGTAATCATGGGCGTATGCCTGTTGTCCGCGGTAGTGGTCCTTGTTGCAAATTTAGTTACAGATATTTTATACGCGCTGGTAGATCCTACGATTCAGCTTGACTAGGAGAAAGATAAACCCACCGTGTTGCAACACTTCAGGATGGAGAAAAGCATGGAAAAATTTAAGATGAAAATAAAATTTAACGGAAGAAAAGCGCATGTAGTGCATGACAGCACAGAATATGAGGGCAGAGATATTGTCAATGAGAGTTACCTTGAGACTATTTTCCGCCGTTTCCGGCGCCATTACCTTGCGGTGATCAGTCTGATCGTGCTTGTAATTTTAGGAGGTGCGGCTCTCTTGGCGCCTATTATCGCTCCTTACAAACCTGATGAGATTGTAGGAACTTTCAGCGGCGCTCCCTGTAAAGAATTCTGGCTTGGGACAGACCAGATTGGAAGAGACGTTTTCAGCAGACTTTTGTATGCCATGCGCATCTCCCTTCTGGTAGGAATCATGGCAACCCTGATTTCCACAGTGGTGGGCGTAGTCCTAGGGCTGGCTGCTGGCTACTTCGGCGGCGTACCGGATATGCTCATTATGCGCTTCACCGATATGGTCATGTCCTTCCCCTACATTCTCTTGGTATTAGTGGCAGCCGCAATCTTCAAACCCGGACTCTGGAATATCATTCTGATTCTTGGCTTCGTAGACTGGCCGGGCATAGCAAGACTGGTGCGAGGAAACGTACTGAACCTGCGGGAAACAAATTTCATCAAAGGCAACATCGTAGCAGGAATGCCCCTTAGCCATATCCTCTTTTCAGAAATCCTGCCCAACACGGTAGCCCCCATCCTCGTGTATGCAACTTCCGTGTTAGCCATTTCCATGCTGGATGAAGCTGCTCTGAGCTTTTTAGGGCTTGGAGTCCAACCTCCCGCAGCAAGCTTAGGAAACATGCTCAACGGAGCCCAGTCCCTTACCGTCCTTACCAAACAGCCTTGGCTCTGGATACCTGCCGGAATACTCATCGTAGTACTTGTGATGGCGATAAACTTTATTGGGGATGCCCTTAGAGACGCATTAGACCCCAACAGTGGAAGATAGTTTCGGGGAAGGAGGCAGCTTGGATGATGTTTCAACCGAAAAATATAAAAGGCAGGAGGAATTTAGATGCAGCTTAATGAGCGGTTAGCAGCATATTTTGAATGGTTCCACATGCACCCAGAATTGTCCTATGAGGAGTATGAGACGACAGCCAGGATTAAGGAGATTCTGGTGGAAGAAGGGATTGAGATTTTACCGTATGATTTGGAAACGGGATTGGTGGCGGTCGTGAGGGGGGAGAGACCGGGACCGGTGCAGGCGCTTCGGTGTGATATCGATGGGCTTCCGATTCGGGAGGAAACAGGTCTGCCCTATGCATCTTTGTGTGAGGGAAAGATGCACGCATGCGGGCATGATTTTCATATTACGGCGGGAATCGGATGTGCAATTTTGTTAAAGGAGAGGAAGCAGGAACTGGCGGGAACGGTGAAGATTATTTTTCAGCCGGCGGAGGAATCTTCACTGGGGGCGCTTAAGATTTTGGAGGCGGGCGTCATGGAGGATGTGGACCGGATATGGGGACTCCATGCGGATCCCACCAATGAGGTGGGAACGCTTGGAATCCGGGAAGGGTATGTGACGGCAGCGGTGGATCGGTTTGTGGTAACAGTAAAGGGCGTGGGGTGCCACGGAGCGCATCCTGACGATGGAATCGATCCGGTTCCGGTGGCGGCGGCTATTGTGCAGGGGTTTCAGACGATTGTCAGCAGGAATGTGAATGCGTTTCATCCGGCGCTGGTCAGCGTCACAAGGCTGGAGGCGGGAAATACCTGGAATGTGATTCCGGAGGCTGCTGTGCTGGAGGGGACTGTTCGTACGATGGACAGGCAGGACAGGGTTCTGGTTGAAAAGAGGATAAGGGAGCTTGCGGAAAATATTGCCCGGGCTTATGGAGCGCAGGTGAAGACGGAGTGGATTGCGGGTCCCCCTGCAACTTGTAATGACGGCGGGATGGTTAAAGAGAGTATTCAGATAGCAAAGGTTCGGGGATTAAAGGTGGTACCGGAGGAAAGCTCTATGGGAGGAGATGATTTTTCCTTTTATGAGAAAAGGGTGCCTGGCTGCTATATTAAGGTGGGGACAGGAAAGGGGCAGTTGATTCATCAACCGGGGTTTATGGTGGATAGAAAGGTGATTTTGGGGGCGGCGGAATATTTGGCGGAGGTTTTGTGCGGTGAGTAGGTAGGGGGAAAAGCAGGACCGCAGTGCCGTCCATACGGCACTGCGGTCCTGTTGGTTTCCCGTTATTAAATTGTATGAGATAGGATAAGGTTAGAAGAAAATGGGGATAAAGTATTGCAAGGTCATTTTGGAGTGAAATGGTTTGCAATGCTTTTTTGTTTTATAAAAGTGGAGTGTGCACAATGCACAAAAAACAGATGTAAAAGTAAATTAAATATACAAATAATGCAAATTTGGTTGACGGATGGAGAAAATGTAGGTGTGATTAGTGTATGGGAAAAATATTTCTTTATGAAAAGGAGGGAAGAAGTGAAAGAGTGAAAAAAATATTAGTGATCGGCAGCTTGAATATGGATATGGTAATTGAAATGAAACGGATGCCAATCGTAGGTGAAACGGTTCTTGGAACGAAGATGACCTACGTGCCGGGAGGCAAGGGGGCAAATCAGGCGTATGCGGCGGCACGGCTTGGTGAGGATGTCAAAATGCTGGGATGTATAGGAGAAGATGATTTTGGAAGAATGCAGAAAAGCAATTTAAAATGAATGACGAAGCCCTGCGGGAATGTGACTATGTGATTTTCTCCATGCTGGATTACATAACGCCAAATGAATCGGAACTTATGAAGTTGTGCGGAAAAGAAGGCGATTCTGTGGAGGATTACGTGGAATGGGCGAGGCAGCTGCTTGAGAAGGGCGTTAGAAATGTTCTTGCCACTCTTGGAAAGAAAGGGGCGCTGTTCGTCAGTAAGGAGATGGAAGAGAGCTTGACGAAGCTGTAATGTTCGCCAATGTTGCATCTTCTATCGCTGTTACAAGAAACGGTGCTCAGACTTCTATAGCTACAAGAGAAATGGCAGTAGTATTGGTATTAGGCATAACGGGATGCGGCAAAAAGACGGAAGAGGCGAAAGAGACGAAGGATGGACTGAAAGTGGTGCTGTTGATTACCAGTAATCTTGGCGATAAGGGATTTTATGACAGCGCAAATGATGGAATGAAGTTAATTGAAAAGGAACTGGGTGCAGAAGTGAAGACCATCGAGATGGGGCAGGATCCTTCCAAGTATGAACCGTATTTCAGGGACGTTGCTGAGCAGGATTGGGATTACATTATTGTAGGTTCTTCTCCGGCAGTGGAAATTGCAGAAGCCCTGATTCCCGAATATCCCGATAAGAAATTCATCATGTTTGATACAGAGGTGGATTGGAGCAAGGGCGATTTCAGCAATCTTTACTGTGTACAGTATAAGCAGAACGAAGGAAGTTTCCTGGCAGGCGCAGTTGCAGCGGTCATGACTACAGAAGGCAAGAATGCAAACCCTGACAAGGTCATCGGATGTATCGGCGGGGGAGACCTTCCTATTATCAATGACTTTATGATTGGCTATATCAGGGGAGCACAGCATGTTGAATCTGATATAAAAGTGGCAGTTGCTTATGCAGGTACATTTGTGGATTCCGCAAAAGGAAAAGAATTAGCATTATCCCAGATGAGTCAGCAGAACGTAGACATCTGTTTCCAGATTGCTTCCCAGACAGGAATCGGCGTACTGGATGCAGCAAAGGAAAAAGGCTTGTATGCAATCGGGGTGGACGGAGACTAGGCAGCGGCATTTAAGGATTCCGATCCCGGAATGGCAGAAGTAATCGTTACTTCTATGATGAAGAGGGTGGATCAGTTTCTGCGCCATGCGATCAAGATGGCGGAAGACGGAAATCTGCCGTGGGGAAAGACAGAAGTGATCGGTCTTAAGGAACTGGGCGTAGGCATCATCTACGGTGAAAATTTTGAGAGAGAATTATCCGAAGAAAAACAGAGCATGATAAAGGATATTGAGCAGCAGATTATTGACGGAAAGATTGAAGTTGAATCGGCGCTTGGTATGGACACAGCAGAATTTGAAGTAATTAGAAATGAAGTTGCACCGTAGGTAAGCAGGTATATGGGGCTGTCAAAAATAGACAGCCCCATATTAAACAACAGATGGAGTGATGAGGTGAACAGAATGGAAAATGGAGGGAAAGCACAGGCAGCGGAGACCATTCTCAGCATGGAAAATATCACGAAGATCTACTCGAATGGTTTTATCACAAATAGAAATGTAAATTTTGAATTGCGCAGGGGTGAGATACATGCACTTGCCGGGGAGAATGGAGCAGGGAAATCAACGCTGATGAAGGTTCTGTTCGGAGAAGAGCAGTGTGAGGAGGGCAGAATCCTTTATAAAGGCAAAGAGGTTAAGATCGATAGTCCTCTCAGTGCGATCAAGATGGGAATCGGCATGGTACATCAACATTTTATGCTGGTTCAAAGTATGACCGTTGCAGAAAACATGGTGCTTGGCTTAGAGCCGGAAAAGGCAGGTTTTTTGGACAAGGAAGAAGCCAAAAAGAGGACAAGGGAAGTATCAGAAAAATATGGATTGGAAATTGACCCTGACGCCCCAGGAAACAGTAGAGATTTTCCAAGAACTAAAACGGCTTAAGGAATTAGGACATACGGTTGTATTTATTTCTCATAAGCTGGGGGAGATTAAGGAAATCTGTGACCGGATCACAATCATGAGGGACGGAAGGACAATCGATGTCAGGATGGTGAATGAGGTGTCCGAGCAGGAGATATCCAGACTGATGATTGGCAGGGACGTCCTTCTTAAAACAGAATTAGGAGAATACATGCTGGGAATCAAGAAAATGAGCCGGGAGCAGATAGGAGGTGCAGTGCATGAACAGTAAAACGATAGAAAAAAGATTTGACGTGATAAGGACGATATTGGCAGTCATCATTGCACTGATGATTGCGCTGGTCGTGATTGTTATTGTCAGTGATGACCCGGTGAATGCACTGTATAATTTCCTTCGGAATGTACAACAGATTCCAGTATCAGGGGCTGCCTCAATACGGATTTGACGGCATGCTGATTGCGATTATGGCAAAATATAATCCGGCGCTTGTACCGGTGGCAGCAATCTTCTTGGCTTATATACGTACCGGAGCGGATATTATGAACAGGACAAGCGATGTGCCTTATGAAATTATTTCCGTTATCCAGTCGGCAATCATTATGCTTGTTGTTGCAAAGATGTTCCTAAATAACCTGAAACACAAACAGATTGTAAAATATTCTAAAATGCAGATGGAGAAGAAGGAGGCGTCATAGAATGAAACAAATTTTTAATATCATTTTTTCCACCCAGTTCTTTTAGCCCATACTCCGGATCTCCACCCCCATCATGTTTGCATCTATGGGAGCGCTTATCACATCTAGAGCGGGCGTAATCAATATCGGTTTAGAGGGAATTATGTTGTTTGCGGCATTGTTCGGCGTCATCTTCAGCGCCGCTTCAGGCAGCGCCTGGGTAGGATTCTTGGGAGCGGTGGTGACAGGCGTACTAATTGCTATTTTGATGTCATATGTTGCGCTGGTTTTAAAATCCCATGTCACCCTTACCGGTATCGCCATCAATATGTTTGCCTCGGGATGCACCGTGTTCATTTTATATCTTGTGACTGGTGATAAAGGAATTTCCTCTTCTCTGGCGAGCAAGGTCATGCCATCAGTGGAACTTCCTCTGATTCATAAGATACCGATCATCGGAGAGGTTCTTTCGGGGCACAATATTTTGACCTATCTGTCTTTCTTAGGGGTTTTATTTACCTATATTCTTTTGAACAAGACGGTGGTCGGGCTTAGAATCAGGGCAGTAGGGGAGAATGAACAGGCAGCGCTTTCCGTGGGCGCTAAGCCGGTAAAATATCAGTTTATCGCTGTGCTGATCAGCGGTGTCTTAGCCGGCATGGGAGGCGCTTATATGTCCATGGGATATGTATCCTGGTTTTCCCGTGACATGGTGGCAGGGCGTGGGTTTATCGCGCTGGCAGCACAGCAGCTGGGGCAGGGCACTACGCTGGGAACGATGAGTGCGACCCTTGTATTTGGAATGGCAGATGCGCTGGCAAATAACCTTCAGGCATTGCAGATGCCATCGGAATTCGTACAGTCCATCCCTATGTGACCACGATTGTCGGTCTGGTGGTCTTTTCTATAGCAAAGCAGAGAAAAGAATTAAAGCGGATTAGAGAAAATAACAGTAAAACGATATAGAAGAAAGGAAGGTAGTTATGAGTAAAAAGGCATGGGAATATGGAAGAGAAATCGTTGAGAACGAAAGACCGTTTCCGGAGCGGGCGGGACGTGTGCTGGCAAGAACAAAAAATGACATTGCTTTATATAGGCATACATGCAGGCTTTTTAAGACCTTATTTGATTCTCCCAAAAAGGAAGATCATGCACATTGGAAGTACACGGAATACAACAGTTTTGAGCAGTATGTCGCATCGGTGCAATTTCCGGCGTATGGGTCTTATGTCCTTGACAGAGACGAACTGTATGATAAGATTTACGCAGGCTGGATTGCTCAGGTATGTGCAGGCGCAATCGGAACAGCCATTGAAGGGTATCACACCAAAGCGCTTGAAAAGTTTGCGGTACGGTAGACCGTTATATCAAAGATCCCGAAATGTATAATGATGATTTGACGTTTGAACTGGCATTTCTGGAGACATTTATAAGAAAGGGGTATGATCTGACCGCAGCGGATGTGGCAGAGGGTTGGGCGGCAAAGCTTCCTTTTGCATTTACCGCAGAAGGCAACGCGCTTAAGAATATTAAGAATGGCATCTATCCGCCGGAAAGCGGGAAATTCAGGAATCCTTTCAGGGAATTGATTGGTGCACAGATGAGGGGGAGGAATCTGCGGCATGGTGGCGCCGGGCAATCCCTATATGGCGGCAAAGCTGGCGTATTTCTGGCAGAAAAAACAGTGGATGCTGTATTAAAAGCAGGAAAGGAGAAGGACTGCTGATGAAAGCATGGGAATATACGCATGAGATGACGAAGCGGGCAGTTCCCGTACTGTAGACAGAAGAAGAAAAGGAATGGACGGGACGGTGTCCCATGTAAACAATGGGGTGCTGGGAGAAGTGTTCAATGCGATTTTGGTATCCTTGGCTTATGTGGAAAATGATGTAAGGGAGCTTTTGGAAAAGACGATTAAGATGATGCCGCCCAAAAGCGAATACTATTCCGTTGTCAAATTTGCCTGGGATGCATGTGAACAATCCGATTATTGGGAAGATGCGTGGAAAGCCTGCGAAGAGAAATACAAACGGTATAATTGGATTCACACTTATCCCAATGCGGCGGCGGAGGTAGTGTCGCTTTACTTTGGGAGAAACGATTTTGATGCGTGGATATGAGTACACCACAATTTCACATCTTGCCAGGCAGGTGTTAAAAGCCATCGAAAAAATCAAGGAGTAGGAGGAAAGGCGTGAAATTCGATACAAAAGGCTTAATTAGAAAATTGATTGTTGCCATGGCAGGGCTGATTATCTGCGGAATAGGTGTAGGGATTTTTTTATACAGCAGTCTGGGAGTGGACCCTGCAAGCGTGTTTGAGCTTGGAATAGGGAATGTCTTTCACATAAGCTATGGGACTTCCGCAGCGGCAATTAATGTGGTCATACTGGTGATTGTGTTTTTCTTGGACAAGTCCTATATCAACATTGCATCTATTCTTGCAATTTTTGGAATTGGATATACCGCAGACCTTATTAATTTTGTACTGGGGATTTTCTTAAAGGGAGAGCAGCATATCATTATAAGGCTTGTTATGATTGTAATCGGTCTGTTGGTCATGAGTACCGGAATCGCTGCTTACATAAGGGCGGATTTGGGAGTAGGCGCCATTGATCTGGTCTCGGAGATTATCAGCGATAAATTGAAGATTTCTTACAGGGGTGTTCGTGTTGCGGCAGATGTGGTATTTGTGGCAGTTGGATTCGCGCTGGGAGGAGCTGTTGGAATTGGAACGGTGCTGGCAGCGTTTATGACGGGTCCGGCTATACAGTTTTTGCGTCCTTATGTGTATAAGGTTACGGATAAGATTTTGATAAAAGAATAACTATTTCTTTTGCTGCGGGAACCGGGCATACCGTAGGTGACAGGAAGTCAGGCGGAAGGGGCGGAACATAAAGCCCGGTATTCTGACTTTCTGACCGCTTATGGTGTGCCCGGTTCCAGTTACTGGTGCAGAGATAATACTAGTTTTATTACAAAAAAGAAGATGTGAAAGCGCGGTTTTGTGTAGAAAAGGACGGGTAAAAGGTGTATAATGGAAGGCAGAGGTTGAGCAGGAAGGGTGTGGCAGATAGGTGAATATAAAAGATATTGCAAAGCTTTGTGGAGTGTCTCCGTCTACAGTGTCAAAAATTCTCCATAACAAGGATTCAAATATCAGTGTGGAGACAAGGAAAAAGGTGCTTGAGGTTATCAAGGAATATCAGTATGTGCCGTATTCAAAAGTGATCAACAGCGCTGCACCGAAGACGAATATGATTGGTGTGTTGGTTTCGGGGGACATGTATGGAGGGCAGGAGTTTCTTTATGCGATAGAAGCTGCTGCGGCAAGGGAAGGTTATAGCATTATTCTGTGCAACACACAAGGGGAAGAGGACAAGCTTCAGAAGTACTGCGGTGTTCTTGAGAATAAGGGTGTCGATGGAATCATCTCAGTGTGTCAGGACGTGGAATTGCTGGAAAACGGCAAGATTCCCAAGGTACAGATTCTTGGTAAAAAGAAGGAAAATAGTAAGAATGACACGGCAGATATTTATTTTGAAATGCAGGAAGCCGGATATGCGGCGGCTAATTATCTGTTGGAAAAAGGACATAGAAAGATAGCATGTCTTTTGAGGGAAGATGATATAGATATTAAAGCAGGGTGCCTGCTGGCTTATAAAGAACGTTTTATTTCTCCGGACAAGGAATGGATCTTCTTGGGAACGGATGAGGATATTATGAATATTGGTATTGCCAGGTGTCTCGGGGAAGAGGTCACTGCGGTAATTTGTGCAGATATGGAGATTGGAAATATCCTATATGAGAAGCTGCGTGAAAGGGGAGACACAATCCCCAACAAGATATCCATTATCAGTGCAAGGGATCACAAGATGGCAGAGAGAATCTGTCCGCCTATGACGGCAGTACATATTCCAACAAATGAAATAGGGGAAGCAGCGGTGGGTGCCCTGATCGAAATCATGGAGGGAAGGAAGCCGGCTTATGAATGCAGGAAACGTTTTGAATTGAAAATAAAAGAAAGAGGAAGTGTAAAAAAACCCGCAAATCATGATCAGGGGAAAAAGATCGTGGTGGTGGGAAGCATGAACATGGACTGCATCATTAATGTTTCTCATATCCCTACAGGAGGGGAAACCGTCAGAAGCGGGAATATCGTATCCCTTCCGGGCGGAAAAGGGGCAAATCAGGCGGTGGGTGCCGGCAGGCTGGAGGGGCTTGTGTATATGATTGGAAGGCTGGGAAACGACAGCGATGGAAAAGAGATATACAACAGTCTGGTGAACAGCGGCGTACATACCGATGGAGTCGTGTTTGATGAAAATATCCCCACAGGAAAAGCGTATATAAACGTTCCACCCGATGGCGAGAGCACAATCGTCATTTATGGCGGCGCAAACGAAAAACTGGACAGAAGCCAGGTGCGCCAATATGCCCAGCTTCTGGATGATGCGGCATACTGCCTCCTCACATTGGAGATTGCAGAAGAAACGGTGGAATACACCATCCAGAAATGCAAAAAGAAGAATGTGGAAGTCATCTTAAAACCCTCCTCAGTAGAGAAGATGAAGGAAAGTCTATTTGAAAATATCGATTACTTCATACCCAATGAAAAAGAAGTAAAGCAATTGATTCCGGGGGATACCACAATAGAAGAAAAAGCAGATATCCTACTGTCGAAGGGTGTAAAAAATGTGATTATTACATTAGGACATAAAGGGTGTTATCTGAAAAATGCCGAGTACGAACGATATTTCCCGGCAGCAGATTTTTACCCTTTAGATACGACAGGAGCCGCGGATGCATTTATCAGCGCATTTGCGGTGGCACTGAGCGAAGGTCATGAGATTCTATATGCCATTGGATTTGCCAGCTATGCAGCTGGCGTAAGCATCACAAGGCAGGGCGTTCAACCCGCTATGGCTGACCGAAAGGGACTTGCTTTATATCAGGAGGAAATCAATAGTTTTACTTAAAGGGAGAGTCCAGACCCAATGTCAGTCAGCGGGGCGCCTGCGGTGGGAAGCATAAGCAGCAAGACCCTACAGGAGGCGGCACACCTTATGGTTCCAAGTCTCTTCTCAAAATCGGATTTCACTAACAGAATGCGTTTAGGTGTTTCAATGCGGTCGGGTCGGAGCCAGGGCGGCATGTAAGTGAAATTACCGATTTTTCGCAGAGACTTGAAACCATAAGGTGTGCCGTCTCCTGTAGGGTCTGACTGCTTATGCTTCCCGCCGCAGGCGCCCCGCTGACTGACATTGGGTCCTTCATCCAATTTACTTCTTACTCATTTGATCCAGTAATTCGATTTTGATGTCGTATAGTTTTTGGGATAGATCTATGTATACCTTGTGGGGGTTTGCGAAGCGTCTGGTTTCGTCCCAGAGGGTGTTTTGTTCGTTCTGGCAGTAGGTTCGGATGTCCATGACCTTGGGAGAAGCGTAGCAGCAGGTTCCGTTTTGGAAGATGGGAACCATGATTTCCCGCAGGGTGTAGGTGCCGGGGGCGAGTTTGGTTTTCTTCCAAGGTTCTGTGGGGTCGAATAAGAGTAAGGGGGTGTTTTCGTTAAAGGTTTCGCCTACCAGACAAATCAGGTCGGCTTTGATTTTGCCAGTTTCTTTTTCGTAGATGCGGTAGACGGTCTTGTTGCCGGGGTTGGTTATTTTTTCGGAGTTTTCGGATAGTTTGATTTTGGGGATGAAGTCTCCATTCTCGTTCATGATAGCAGCTAATTTGTATACGCCGCCGAAGGCAGGATTATCTTTGGCGGTAATTAAGTTGGTGCCTACGCCCCAGGAGGTAATGGCAGCGCCTTGGGCTTTCAGGGTCTCGATTAGGTATTCGTCCAGATCGTTGGAGGCGGAGATGACAGCGTCTGTAAAGCCGGCGTCGTCCAGCATCCGGCGGGCTTTCTTGGACAAATAGGCAAGGTCGCCGCTGTCTAGGCGAATGCCATAGTAGGTGAGGGGGATACCGGCGGCGCGCATTTCAGAGAATACGCGGATGGCGTTGGGAACGCCGGACTTTAGGGTGTCATAGGTATCTACCAGCAGAATGCAGGCAGAGGGGTAAAGGTCGGCATAGGTTTTGAATGCGGTGTATTCATCGGGGAAGCTCATGATCCAGCTGTGGGCGTGGGTGCCCTTGACGGGAATGTCGAAAAGCTGACCGCAGAGTACGTTGGAGGTGCCGATGCATCCGCCGATGACGGCAGCTCTTGCGCCGTAAATGCCGGCGTCAGGTCCCTGGGCGCGGCGCAGACCAAATTCCATGATGCCGTCGCCCTTTGCAGCATAGCAGACGCGTGCAGCTTTGGTGGCAATTAGGCTCTGGTGGTTGATGATATTTAAGATTGCGGTTTCTACAAGCTGGGCTTCCATAATAGGGGCGATCACTTTGACCAAAGGTTCTCTGGGGAAGACTACGGTTCCTTCGGGAATGGCATAGAGGTCGCCCGAAAAGTGAAAGTCTGCCAAGTAGTCAAGGAAGTCACGGTCAAAGATATGCAGGCTTGCCAGATAGTCGATGTCCTGAGGAGAGAAATGCAGTTCCTTTATATATTGGATTAACTGCTCTAATCCGGCAGCGATTGCATAACCGCCTCCGCAGGGATTGTTCCGGTAAAAGGCGTCAAAGATGACGGTTTCGTTTCGATCCTTATGCTTGAAGTAGCCTTGCATCATGGTGAGTTCGTAAAGGTCTGTCAGCAGTGTTAAGTTTTGTCTGTCCATAGTAATCTCCTTTAAAAATAATCAGAAAAGTAAGGTTTTTCAACGGGTATCAATCGTTCCAGCCAAGTGAGCATATAGTATTCGGTCTGGATCTTTTCATGTTCATATAGATAAGAAGGGCGTTTGTAGCCCATCATCATGGCGGTTAAGGTATTTACATCCAGTTCCACCACATTGATGGATTGATTGTTTTCTACCTGTTCACAGACGGTTTCTCCCTCATGCCAGGAAACCATGTAATCACCTTCGTTCCATGGCGCCATCTGGTCGTGTACTTTGAAATGGATCTTAAAATCTTCAGGCTGTACCTGATAAGGGTAATCGGTCAGAAAATCCTGTACATTGATGATTCTTGCCATAATGTATGGGGAAATGGTTTCTGTAATCTCGCTGTCTTCAAAAAGATAAGCCATGGGTTCGCCGGAGTAATTATCGCCCTGCACCTGTGTGACCATGGAAAAATGGGCGCTGATATAGTTCCAGAGACCGTAATTGGCTTCGATGTTCAGATAGACCATTTCCTTGATGTGAAAAATTTCATTGGCGATATAGTAAACCACATATCCTAAAGGCTTATGATCCTTGTTGTAGTAGACGGCGGCAATCATATCGTCGTTGTCCCAGCGCCAGTATTCTTCCCAGGATAAAGCATCCCGGATCAGACAGCCATGGCGCTGCAGGGCAAAATAAGAATGTACATTGTGATAATCTTCTGAATCCAGACTGACGCGTTCCACCATTCCAGTGACGGGACGGGCTTTGGGAAGCTGTGTATCTTTTACGGTAAAAGACAGTTTGTCCGAGACGATTTCCCATCCCATTTTCCTGTAGAAAGGAATAGAATAGGGATAAAGAAAAGAAATGGGCATTTCCTGTTCGTGGATATAGTTGAGGGCGTGCTTCATAAGGGAATGAATCAGCCCCCTTCCGGTATATTCGGGATAAGTGGCGACGCCGGTGATGCCGCCCATATCCATGATTTCGTCGTGGATATTGACCTTCATGGAATAAACAACGATCATGGAGGCAAGGCGTTCTTTATAAAACCATCCCAAGACATAAGCCTCTTCCAGAATCGGTCTTTTGGCGTATTTGATCTCTTCCTGCTCCCAGCCGGTCTGAAACAAATCGTAGGAGGTCACTTGGAATGCATATTGGAGCAAAGCATTGAATTGCTCCAAGTCGCTTTTGTCCAATTCCCGCATTCGGAAATCGCCGTTGGTTTCAAGGTAAACAGGGGTCTGTCTTTTATCATCCATAAATTTGAGCCTTTCTGAGACAGGTAAAGGTCAGAATCTTATAGTCTCTTGTTGTTTTATTTTACACCAGATACTTTGTGCTTGACAAGTGGCAGGGGTTTTAATAAGTTAGAATTAGGGAAATCACATGGTATACAGGGGGTATACAGATGAGGAAACTAGGTAAAATAGCAGCGCTTCTGATTTGGGGCAGTGTGGTATGGGGATGTGGACGACAGGAGGAAAGTTCTGCCGCGAAGGAAACTGCGGTTATTTTTGGGGAAAAACCGGAGAACTTGGAGGAAGCAGTGGCAGCTGCAGCCGAGGAAGAGGAAGAGACAGAGGCAGAGGTACAGCCGGAGGATGCGGCGGAAGAAAAGATGCAGGTTCATCAGGAAGAGACGGTTGAAAAAGAAAGGATTGAATTAGCAGCGGCGCAGAAGGCGGAGCCGGTAAGATGCGGTGAGGAGCTAGGAAGGCAGTTGTCGGATGGGGAACTGCAGGTATTTACTGATTGGATTGGCAGGAGTGATAATTATGGATTTTTGTTGTCTGTGTATGATACCCCTGCGGGAGTCGATCTGGATGAGATTTTTTACTGCGGAGCGGGGATAGAGCAGGAGGAAGTTGCACCAGAAGAGGTGGAAGCTTATCTGCAGGCGTGCGGGTGGGATGAGATTTATACGGATTTTGAGAAGCTTACCATGGAACAGATCGACGCATTTTTGCAGAAAAAGACAGGACTGTCCTATGAACAGATGAACGGACGTCTTAGGTGGACTTATCTTCCGGCATATGATGCTTATTATGCGGAGCATGGGGACACCAATTACAGGGCTTTTTCCTGTGTGGAAGGTTACACGACGGATGAGCAGGTATTTAAATTAAGATGCAGACCGTGTGACTTGGACAGTGCAGGTGTTGACGGATATCATGTGATGGATTATGAGCTTACGTTAGAGAAGTGGGATGAGGAATACAGATTCCTGTCAAACCGCTTGATGTGGGAGCGGGGGCTTATCGAAGAGCAGTCTTTTGCGGTCGCTATAGAGCCTCTCGGGAATGTTATTTTTGCGTCTTATGTACCGGATACCAAAGTATACCCCTTTGCGGATGTGTCCTTTTTCATATTGAGGGACGGAAGGGAACTGCGGAGACTGCAGGGGATTGCTGAAGGCAATATCAGGGAAAATGAGATTTTTCATCAGGTGGAGGCGGTTGCTTTTGCCGATTATAATGAGGATGGGAATACGGATGTAATTATCATTGCGGACTATGTATCGCCGTTAGAGGAAGAAAGCAGAGATATACGCGCAGAGGTCCGGCTTTATGAGGGGAAAAATGAGTATCTTTATTATGATGAAGAGATGTCGCAGAAGGTGAATGCGCAGGTGGAGGAGAAGACGGTCAGGGCAGTTCTTGATTATATATCGCAGTAAGGCACGTGAAGAGGGATTGGTCAGGGAAATGGGTGATTTTTTTAAAGCACCGAGCATTAACGGTGTGGCGATACCTTATGATGCAGGGATATCAGAATTGAAAAAGGGATTGGATGCGCCTATGGGGGATTATGTGGTATGTTTAAGGGCGCTTGCGTGGAAAGGAGATTCCAGATCTTTTTCAATTTTAAAGGGGGAACTTAGAAATAAGGATTATTACCGAAGGCGGGCGGCGCTGGAAAATATTTCCTATCATAGACTCTGGGAAACATCGCCTGATTTGGTCAGGGAGCTGTTGCTGGATCATAATGAATATGTTGTAAGGCTGGCAGCAAAGCTGCTGAATCAATATCCGGACTGCGATGTGGTAAGTGAGGCAGTGATTGCCTATGACTTCTGGGGGAAAGATATAGAAATCAGGAAGGCATGCCATGCGTACTTAGAAAAAAAGGGCGTAGATTATCAGGCTTTGTTATGGGAATATCGTAATAAAATACAGAAGATATCAGAGGATAATTCTTTTTATAAAGACTGCTCACAGAAAAAACTAGTGGGAAACTGGGATGAAAAGGAAAAAATGGCGGAATACTTTTCTATAATTTGTCAGTATTTTCCTGAATATTCGTTGGAGGACGCCAGATCTGTTTTGGTTGAGCTTTCGGAAGAAGGATGTGGATATGCTGCTTTAATTGGAACGGTGATGCACTATTTCGACCGGCGCAGTTATGATTTTGCGCATACGTTTGGCTTCTCCATGTATGATGGAAGAGCAGAAAGCAATGCAGATATTCTGCTGCTGCATTTTTACTGTATGACGGATGAAGATGGATTTGGAATGACGGTTGGACAAATGATAAGCAGGTTTCGTGTATTTACAAAAGCCTATGGCTTGAAGGCGAAAATAGATGTTCTGCTCAAATTACCCCAAAATCTGATGGAGGAAAAGGATTCATATATAATAATCATGGCAGAAAAATTTATTTTGCTGGATAATCGCAGAAAAAAGTTTTACATAAATGAATGGCACTATATGAATTTAAGAGATATGGATGAAGAGGGAAATTTTATGGTCTCATCTTGGGGGAAAAATTATATTCTGAGGAAAGCGGACATCATGGGAAAACGGTATTTTATCAGAGTTTGTTACGCATAATACTATTAAGAAAAATAAAAAATGCATATATACCCTTAAAAAAAGGGCAAAAATATGTTTACACACCCTTATTTTAAGGGGATGATAATATTGACCGATAAAGTAAATAAGGAGGGAGTGCACATGTCAGCGTTTGCCATATCAGATACATTGGCGGGAAAAGATATTAAAGCCCTGCGCTAGACGCTGGGCATGACGCAGGAAGCGTTTTCCCGTCTGGTCTGTGTATCCAAGAAAACTATTGAGCGTTGGGAATCGAGCGAAAAGGAAATCACCGGTCCAATTGTAACACTGGCTAAGATTCTGACGGAGTATCCGCAGATTAAGGAGGAACTGGAAATTCCTGAAAAGGAATACCCATTACGGCTCTGGTATATGTGCGGAAACAAAATATACACCATTATCGATGTAGACGAACGTCATAGAAGGGTGAAAATCTATAATTATACCCGCAACTTTCTTTCAAGGGCATTTGGAAGGGAGGAGCATCCTACATTTGAGGCATATGAGGCATTTTTGGAATCCAGATGTTTTCCGCGCAGCAGGGATAAGATGAAACTGATCTTAAGAGAACTGGATAATCGGCAGTCATCCAAAGGGAATCAGTTAAAATGGGAGAGTGGCGGAATCTGGTATAAGGCGGACTACACCGGATGCGAGGGGCTGGCGGAGTATGTGGTATCCGGGCTTCTTTTGGAGAGCAGTCTTTTACCAGAGGAGTTTGTGTCCTATCAGACAGAAGAAATTTCTTATAAGCAAAATCGATATTTTGCCAATCGATGCATTGTTTCTCAATGAGGACAGGCATACACATAATATTGCGGTGCTTTTGGATGACGCGAAGGAATATTTGTGCGGATTTTGACGAGCAACTAGATCTTGTGGAGGAGCTGTACGGTCAGAGGATTCAGTTTTTTTATGATGAAAAGTCGATTGACAGGCTGCTTTTGGCAGAATCATTTTACCCTAAGGAAATAAAAAGCAGAGTGAAGACGATTCTCCTGCATCAAAGGCGGAAATACAAGTATTTATTTGCGGACAGGGCTTGACAAACCACCTGCCTGTGGTGTAATTTTTACTTAATATCATTAATACCAGAGAAGCAATGACGAAGACAGTAGCTGTTTTTCAAACATTACAGCGAGCCGGGGCAGGTGGGAGCCGGTATCAGTAGGAAAACAGGGAAGATCACTTCTAAGCTGCGGGCTGAAAATCAGAATCGGGGATGTGGAAGAACCATATGCCATGGATTTTAAATGAGTAAGCTTTTGCCGGATTCCTCCGTTAAGGGAAAGCATATTAAGCCGTAGAATAATCGGTGCGTATGGGTAATCAGGTGGTACAACGCGGTATAAGCAGCCTCGTCCTTTTTACGGACGGGGTTTTTTTGAACTTAATTTTAATATAGGAAAGGAAGGAAAGTATGTATCAGAAAGTATCTACAGATTTAAATTTCGTGGACCGTGAAAAGGGAATTGAGAAGTTTTGGCGTGAGAATGACATCTTCCAAAAGAGTATGGAGAACAGGAAGGAAGGTCCCACCTATACCTTTTATGACGGACCGCCCACTGCAAACGGAAAACCCCATATCGGTCATGTGCTGACCCGTGTCATCAAAGACATGATTCCCAGATACCGCACCATGAAGGGCTATATGGTGCCCCGGAAGGCGGGATGGGATACCCATGGGCTTCCGGTAGAGCTGGAAGTGGAGACTTTGCTTGGTCTAGACGGCAAGGAACAGATTGAGGAATATGGTCTGGCGCCTTTTATCGATAAATGTAAGGAAAGTGTCTGGAAGTACAAGGGCATGTGGGAGGACTTTTCCGCTACCGTTGGTTTTTGGGCGGATATGGATGATCCTTATGTGACATACCACGATGACTTCATTGAATCTGAGTGGTGGGCGCTTAAGCAGATCTGGGACAAGGGATTGCTGTATAAAGGGTTTAAAATCGTGCCTTACTGTCCGAGATGCGGTACCCCTCTTTCATCCCATGAGGTTGCACAGGGATATAAGGCAGTGAAAGAGCGGTCAGCAGTTGTTCGTTTTAAGGTGATTGGGGAGGATGCTTATTTCCTGGCATGGACCACCACCCCATGGACCCTGCCTTCTAACGTAGCGCTCTGCGTGAATCCGGAGGAAACCTATGTCAAGGTAAAAGCGGCGGACGGCTATGTTTATTACATGGCGCAGGCGCTTCTTGACAATGTGCTAGGAAAGCTGACTTCTGAGGGTGAGAGCGCTTATGAAGTGTTGGAGACCTATATAGGAAAGGAACTGGAATACAAGGAATATGAGCCTTTATTTGCCTGTGCGGGAGAATCTGCGGCAAAGCAGCATAAGAAAGGGCATTATGTAACATGTGACAACTATGTCACAATGACAGACGGTACCGGTATCGTTCATATTGCGCCTGCTTTTGGTGAGGATGACGCTCAGGTGGGGAGAAAGTATGATCTGCCTTTTGTACAGTTCGTAGACGGCAAGGGAGATATGACGGAAGAGACGCCTTATGCCGGCAAGTTTGTGAAGGATGCAGACAAGGATATTCTGGTTGATCTTGATAAAGAAGGAAAACTTTTTGATGCGCCTAAGTTTGAGCATGATTATCCCTTCTGCTGGAGATGCGATACCCCGCTCATTTACTATGCAAGAGAATCATGGTTCATTAAGATGACGGCAGTCCGCGACGATCTGGTGCGCAATAATAAGACGGTAAACTGGATCCCGGAATCCATCGGAGAGGGACGTTTCGGAAACTGGCTTGAGAACATTCAGGACTGGGGCGTTTCCCGTAACCGCTACTGGGGCACGCCGCTGAATATCTGGGAGTGTGAAGGCTGCGGGCATCAGGAGTCTGTCGGTTCCAGGGAAGAACTGGAAAAATTAAGCGGCAATCCTGCGGCGAAGACGGTGGAGCTGCACAGACCTTACATCGATGAGATTACCTGTACTTGTCCTGAGTGCGGCAAGACTATGAAGAGAGTGCCGGAGGTAATTGATTGTTGGTTCGATTCAGGCGCCATGCCTTTTGCACAGCACCACTATCCGTTTGAGAATAAGGAGCTGTTTGAGGCACAGTTCCCGGCGCAGTTTATTTCAGAGGCGGTAGACCAGACCCGTGGCTGGTTCTATTCTCTGATGGCGGAATCTACCCTTTTGTTCAACAAAGCGCCTTATGAAAATGTCATTGTGTTAGGACATGTGCAGGATGAAAATGGACAGAAGATGAGCAAATCCAAAGGAAATGCAGTGGATCCTTTTGATGCCCTTGCAACTTATGGAGCAGATGCGATTCGCTGGTATTTCTACATCAATTCCGCACCCTGGCTTCCCAACAGATTCCATGGGAAGGCAGTGATGGAAGGGCAGCGCAAATTCTTAGGGACTTTGTGGAATACGTATGCGTTCTTTATCCTCTATGCGAATATTGATGATTTTGATGCTACAAAGTATGTTTTGGAGTATGATAAACTTCCAGTTATGGATAAGTGGCTTTTGTCAAAGCTCAATACCGCAATCAAGGAAGTGGATGAGAACCTTGACAATTACAGGATTCCCGAAGCGGCAAGGGTTTTAGACAATTTTGTGGATGAGATGAGCAACTGGTACGTGCGCCGCTGCCGTGAGCGTTTCTGGGCAAAGGGAATGGAGCAGGATAAAATCAATGCGTATATGACGCTTTACACGGCATTGGTGGATATCTGCAAGTGTGCAGCGCCGCTGATTCCATTCATGACAGAAGAAATCTATCTTAATCTGGTGAGAACCAATGACAAGACAGCGCCTGAGAGCATTCACTTGTGTGACTTCCCTGCAGCGGATGATGCTATGATCGATAAGAAGCTGGAAGAGAATATGGAAGAAGTGCTGGATATCGTGGTAATGGGGCGTGCGGCACGTAATGCGGCAAACATCAAGAACCGTCAGCCCATCGGAACCATGTATGTGAAAGCGCCTCATACCCTTGAGGAATATTTTAAGAATATCATTGAGGATGAGCTGAATGTAAAGGAAGTGGTGTTCAAGGAGGATGTCAGCGATCTTACAAGTTATAGTTTCAAGCCTCAGTTAAAGACGGTAGGTCCTAAGTACGGCAAGCAGCTTGGCGGCATCAGGGAATATCTTTCGGCAGTAGACGGAACACAGGCGATGAAACAGTTGAAAGCGGAAGGCGCACTCCGGTTTGAAGTGGACGGCGTGGAGATTTCTCTTGGGGAGGAAGATTTGCTGATCGATGTAGCACAGAAGGCAGGATTTGTGACGGAAGCTGACAATTATGTAACGGTAGTGTTGGACACCAATCTTTCACCAGAACTTATTGAGGAAGGCTTTGTATATGAGGTAATCAGCAAGATTCAGACCATGCGTAAGGATGCCGGGTTTGAGGTCATGGATCACATCAAAGTGGCGATTAACGGAAATGAGAAGGTGGCTGGCATCGTGGAAGCGAACAAGGCGGCTATTTCCGAAAAGGTGCTTGCAGATGAGATCGTGACAGACCAGAATTTTGCAGTCAGCAAAGAATGGAATGTGAACGGAGAAAAGGTTGTAATTGGAGTGGAAATCTTGTGATTTCTCAATGGATGTAGTATAATAGTACCAAGTGTGTTTACTAGAATCTGGTAAAATGGAGGAGAAGATCATGATAAAAAAAGCAGTGGCGCCAGCGCTACATACCATTGATAAGGAACAGTTTAAGAGAAGTGTTATTTATAATGTAAAGACTTTATATAGAAAGACGCTGGAAGAGGCAAACCAACAGCAGATTTTTCAGGCAGTTGCCTATGCAATCAAAGACATGGTGGTGGATGAGTGGTTAGAAACCCACAAAGAGTATGACAAGCAGGATCCCAAGATGGTTTATTATCTGTCAATGGAATTTTTGATGGGACGTGCTCTCGGTAATAACATCATTAATCTGCAAGCATATAAACCAGTGAAGGAAGCATTGGAGGAATTGGGACTTGACCTTAATGTGATTGAAGATCAGGAACCGGATGCGGCGCTTGGAAACGGCGGTTTAGGACGGCTTGCCGCCTGCTTCTTAGATTCTCTTGCAACGCTGGGGTATCCGGCATATGGATGCGGCATTAGATATCGTTATGGTATGTTCAAGCAGGAAATCAGGGACGGATATCAGGTAGAGGTGCCGGATAACTGGCTGGTGGATGGCAATCCCTTTGAACTTAGAAGACCGGAATACTCCAAGGAGGTTAAGTTTGGGGGGTATGTAAATGTCCATGTGGATGAGAATGGAAGAAGTAATTTTGTACAAGAGGGGTACCAGAGCGTCAAGGCGATTCCCTACGACCTTCCGATTGTGGGGTATGGCAACGGTATTGTAAACACGCTCCGTATCTGGGATGCAGAGGCAGTGGAGTGTTTTAAGCTGGATTCCTTTGACAAGGGGGATTACCAAAAGGCGGTAGAGCAGGAGAATCTTGCAAGGAATATTGTGGAGGTGCTTTATCCCAACGACAACCATTATGCCGGCAAAGAGCTGCGTTTAAAGCAGCAATATTTCTTTATTTCTGCTTCCGTACAGGAGGCGGTTGCCAAGTACATGAGAAAGCATGATGATGTGAGAAAATTCTATGAGAAGGTTACGTTCCAGTTGAATGATACGCATCCCACGGTGGCAGTGGCGGAGCTCATGAGAATCCTTATGGATGAATATTACCTTTCATGGGATGAAGCGTGGATGGTTACAACGAAAACATGTGCTTATACAAATCACACGATTATGGCAGAAGCACTGGAAAAATGGCCTATTGAACTGTTCTCCAGACTGCTTCCCAGAATTTATCAAATTATTGAGGAGATTAACAGAAGATTCATCCTTAAGATACAGGAAATGTATCCGGGAAATCAGGAGAAGATCCGCAAGATGGCAATCATTTATGACGGTCAGATTAAGATGGCACATCTTGCGATTGCTTCAGGCTATTCAGTTAATGGCGTGGCAAGGCTGCATACAGAAATTCTAAAGAAACAAGAGCTTAAAGATTTCTATGAGATGATGCCTGAAAAGTTCAACAATAAGACCAACGGAATTACTCAGAGACGTTTCCTGCTCCACGGGAATCCTCTTCTTGCAGAGTGGGTAACTGCACATGTAGGCAGCGATTGGATTACGGATTTGCCGAGGATCAGTAAATTAAAGATATATGCGGACGATGAGAAGGCACAGCAGGAATTTATGAATATCAAGTATCAAAATAAGATACGTCTTGCCGAGTATATTATGGAACACAATGGAATTGAAGTTGATCCCCGTTCTATCTTTGATGTGCAAGTAAAGAGATTACATGAGTATAAGCGGCAGTTGCTTAACATTCTTCACGTGATGTATTTGTACAATCAATTAAAGGATAATCCGGATATGGAATTTTATCCTAGAACATTTATATTTGGAGCAAAAGCGGCAGCAGGATATTATAATGCAAAGATGACTATTAAATTGATTACGTCTGTAGCAGATGTGATTAATCATGATTCTGCCATTAAGGGGAAGATTAAGGTGGTTTTCATCGAAAACTATAGGGTATCGAATGCAGAGTTGATTTTTGCGGCAGCAGATGTATCAGAACAGATTTCGACGGCTAGCAAGGAAGCTTCTGGCACAGGAAATATGAAGTTCATGTTAAACGGAGCGCTCACGCTTGGCACAATGGATGGCGCAAACGTAGAGATTGTAGAAGAGGTAGGGGAAGAAAATGCATTTATTTTTGGTCTGTCCTCCGATGAGGTGATTCACTTTGAAAATTATGGAGGATATGATCCTACAGAGATCTTTAATAATGATTCTGATGTGAGAAGGGTGCTGATGCAGCTGATTAACGGTACTTTTGCGCAGAATGATCCCGATCGGTTCAGGACGCTTTATAATTCGCTGCTTAACACTATAAGCACATCAAAGGCGGATACCTATTTTATCCTCAAGGACTTCAGATCTTATGCAGATGCACAGAAGAAAGTGGAAGCAGCTTATCGGGATGAGAAACGTTGGGCAAGAAGCGCGATCTTAAATGTGGCATGTAGCGGTAAATTTACATCTGACAGGACTATACAGGAATATGTGGATGATATTTGGCATCTGGACAAGGTATTGCTTCCTAAGAAAAACAATCGAAACAAACAATAAATGTAAACTGTGCGGCAGGAAACTGCCGCACATGTTGTATGCACAGAAAAGGATAGAGGAGACGAGGCATGTCAGAACAGTTTTCAAGAACAGAGCGGCTGTTTGGGAGAGCAGCAATGGAGAAATTAGCAAATGCCAGAGTGGCGATATTCGGTATCGGCGGCGTGGGAGGTCATACATTGGAAGCCTTGGTGAGGAGCGGTGTGGGGACGATTGATATTATTGACAATGATAAGGTGTGTTTGTCTAATCTCAACAGGCAGCTGATTGCTACCCATAAGACTATCGGACAGTATAAGGTGGATGCGGCAAAAGAGCGTATGGAGGAGATCAATCCGGATGTAGTCATTAAAAGACATCGTATTTTTTTTCTGCCGGAAACGGCTGACCAGTTTGATTTTACCCAGTATGATTATATTGTAGACGCAATTGATACGGTGACGGGAAAGTTAGAGCTTGCCGTGCGGGCACACCAGACGGGAGTGCCTATCATCAGCTCCATGGGGGCAGGGAATAAGATGGATCCCACAGAGTTTAAGGTTGCGGATATTTATGAGACGAGCGTATGCCCGTTGGCAAAGGTGATGAGGCGGGAGTTAAAGAAAAGGGGAATTGATAGGCTGAAGGTAGTGTACTCCAAGGAACCGGCGCTTACGCCCATAGAGCCGGATGACAGCAGTGCAGAGGATGGTTGTCAAAAGAAAGGGGTGCTGTCTAATACAGAGCAAACGAGACGCAGACAGACACCTGGAAGCAATGCATTTGTGCCTTCTGTTGCAGGGCTGATTATGGCTGGCGAGGTAATTAAGGGATTAATATAGTAGAAAAGAGAACAGGCGCAGAATGGAGGATGATTGTGAAAGCAGAAATTAAATGGCTAGATGACCCGGAGGTCTTTCGAGTGGGTCAGCTTCCGGCACACAGTGATCATCTCTTTTTTAGAAATGAGCATGAGATGAAAGAGGGGAAGAGTTCCTTTAAACAGTCTTTAAATGGCATATGGAAATTCCTTTATACAAAGAATGCTGGGGGGAGACCTGCAGATTTTTATAAAGCAGATTATGACCTTGCCGGTTTTGATGAGATTACGGTACCCTGTCATATTGAAATGGCAGGGTATGACAAGATACATTACATCAATACCATGTATCCTTGGGAAGGGCATTTTTACAGAAGACCTGCTTATTCGTTGGGAGAGGAAGGCACTTTGGGTAATGAGTCATGGCAGGGAATGTTCAGTGCAGCGTCCTATAATCCGGTAGGTTCCTATGTCCGGGAATTTAATCTGGAGGAGGGGCTTTTGGGAAAGCGTGTCATCATCTGCTTTGAAGGCGTGGAGCAGGCGATGTATGTATGGCTGAACGGTCATTTCGTAGGATATGCGGAGGACAGCTTTACGCCGTCCGAGTTCGATTTGACCCCTTATGTGAAAGATAAAGAGAACCGGCTTGCCGTGGAAGTGCACAAAAGGAGTACGGCTGCATTTCTGGAGGACCAGGATTTCTTCCGCTTCTTTGGCATTTTCCGCAATGTGTCGCTGTATGGGAAGCCGCGAGTACATCTGGAGGATCTCTGGGTGAAACAGGCACTTTGTGAGAATGGAAACGGGTGCATTGCCATCGATTTCAAAGTTTCCGCAGATTTAACAGCTGATGTTGAAAAGAATATTGGATGGGCGGAAATAACGCTGAAAGACGGGAGCGGAAGAGAATGCTTGAATGACAGGCTTTCCATTTCAAGAGATGGAAGCAGAACTGACGAGGGATACTTCCGTGTAAAGATGGAGGAAAAGTCGATTGAAAATGTCAAAGTGTGGGACAACGAGAATCCATCTTTGTATGATCTTACGGTAAAATTGTATGATGAGAGCGGCAGTTTGACAGAGGCAGTGCCTTACCCTGTAGGTTTTCGGAAAGTCGAGATAAAGGATAAGATTATTTATCTGAATGGGAAGCGCCTTATTATAAACGGTGTGAACCGCCATGAGTGGAGCGCAAAAACAGGCAGGTGCATCGGTGAAAAAGAGATGGAGCAGGATATGGAGATTATCTTAAGAAACCATATCAATGCGGTGCGCACCTGCCATTATCCCGACCAGATACCATGGTATTATCTTTGTGACGAGAAGGGGATTTATCTGATGGCGGAAACCAATTTGGAATCCCACGGAAGCTGGCAGAAAATGGGGGAGGTGGAGCCTTCCTGGAACGTGCCGGGGAGCCTAAAAAAGTGGCGGGAGGCGGTTTTAGACCGCGCAAGGAGCAACTTTGAACTTTTTAAAAATCATGTCAGCATTTTATTCTGGTCTCTTGGAAACGAATCTTATGCGGGAGATAATTTAAAGGAGATGAACGCTTTCTTTAAAGAGAAGCAGGACGGCAGGCTGGTACATTATGAGGGGGTCTTCCATAACAGGGAATATGAAGATACCATATCGGATGTGGAGAGCCGCATGTATGCGCCGCCGGAGCAGATCAGGGAGTATCTTGAAAAGGAGCCGAAAAAGCCCTTTATTCTCTGCGAATATATGCATGATATGGGAAATTCGCTGGGCGGTATGGCATCCTATATCAGGCTCTTAGATGAATTTGAGATGTATCAGGGCGGTTTTATATGGGACTTTATCGATCAGGCGCTCTGGGTGAAGGATGAGGTGACCGGTCAGAAGGTCCTGCGCTACGGAGGGGATTTTGACGACAGACCTTCTGATTATGAATTTTCGGGAAATGGGATTGTCTTTGCGGACAGGACCGAAAAACCTGCCATGCAGGAAGTGAGGTATTATTATGGAACATGCAAGTAAGGCGCAGGATCAGCTTAAGCTTATTTACGGAGACTGCACGCTGGGAATCCGGGGCAGGGCTGGGGAAAAAGAGTTCCACTATATTTTTTCCTACCAGACAGGAGGCTTGGAATCCCTGTGTATTGATGGAAGGGAATGGCTTTTCCGCACGCCAAAGCCTGTCTTCTGGCGGGCACTGACGGATAACGACAGGGGAAGCGGTTTCCATCTGAAATCGGGCGGCTGGCTTAGCGCAGATATGTTTATAAAATGTGTACAGATAGAAGTTTTGGTGGATGGAAAGGAGATTCCTCTTCCCAAAGCCACGGAAAACAATCGGTACAGTCAGGATGAGAGCGCGGAAGAGGTGGCGGTTGCCTTTACTTATGAAACGATTATAAATCCCCAGACAACAGTCAGCGTAGCCTATAAAATAGATTCATCAGGGAAAATTTTCGTCAACGCGGAATATAAAGGAAAGAAAGGGCTTCCTGAACTTCCGGTATTTGGCATGCGCTTTGTAATGCCTACGAAGGCAAGGGGGTACTGTTATGAAGGGCTTAGCGGGGAAACGTATCCCGACCGGAAGGCGGGAGGGGAGAAGGGTGTCTTTCATGTGGAAGGACTTCCCGTCACGCCTTATTTAGTGCCTCAGGACTGTGGGATGCACATGGATACAAAATGGGTGGAAGTTACCCGGGATATGGTCTTAAATAATGCAGACCGAAGGAGGGAGGATTTCTCTCTGAAATTCTATGCGGAAGGGGAAGGGTTTGCCTTTAGTTGTCTGCCTTATACAGCGCAGGAATTGGAAAATGCATTCCATCAGGAGGAACTTCCGCCGGCGAGAAGGACGGTAGTATGCATTTATGGGGCTGTCAGGGGCGTAGGAGGAATCGACAGCTGGGGGACGGACGTGGAGGAGGAATACCATGTTTATGGGGACAGGGATTATTCCGTTTCGTTTTATATAGGGGTTTGATATGGCAGGTCAACTTTTTTTATGAGGTTGACCTGCAAATTTATTACGATAAGCCGGCTCGCAAAGCGTGGCGGTGTTCGTTATTCCCTCAAGTATTGATAATTCTTTATTTTCACGTTTTGAAATTTGTGGTATAGTGGATTAAACGCTTATCATTTAATTGTTGTGAAAAAATATTAGTTTGGAAGAATAGGGCGTGAAAGGGATATGAAAAATTTACAGACTATATCAGATCGTATAGAGGAAATTATAAAGTTTGCGAAGGAAAACGATAATGAAATCAGTTTATTTATTGTTCAGGATATAATAAAGAATAAAAAAACAGGAGTTGATGAAGACCTGTTGAACAGAGCGCTTCATCAGCTGCAGGAACAAGGAGTGAAGATTCTTCCGCTGGATATGGACGAAGGATATAAAGCAGATATGGATGAACCCGATAAATTTGTTCCTTCCGACGTGAATATCACGCAAGTTCCGACCAGTATTTCAAATATAATGGATCGATTAGAAAATAAAGAATTTGATCTGACTCCAGCATTTCAGAGACATGGCGGGTTATGGAATGAAGTAAAGCAAAGTCAGTTGATTGAGTCGTTAATGTTAAAAATACCGCTTCCGGCATTTTATTTTGATGCGTCTAAAGAAGATGAGTGGATTGTAATAGATGGTCTGCAACGCCTTACAACTTTCCAAAATTATCTGGTGGGTAATAAACAGGAAGATGGATCAAGTAAAAAGAGTTGTTTTAAAGGTATGCAGTATCTGACAGATTTCAATGGAAAAACTTTTGATGAACTGCCAAGGCAGTATATTAGGAGAATTAAAGAATCTTCAATCGTTGCATACACCGTTACACAGGGGACTCCGGATGAGGTTGTATTTAATATTTTCCAGAGAATTAATACAGGGGGAATCCAATTAAACGATCAGGAAATCAGGCAGGCACTATATTCGGGGAGAGGAACAGATTTGCTCAAAGAACTGGCGGAACGGAAGGAGTTTCAAGAGGCAACCCAGTTTGCAGTAAAATCGGAACGGATGTTGGACCGCGAATATGTATTACGCTTTCTTTCTTTTACCGAATTGGACTATAAAAAAGAATACAAAGGAAATATTGATAATTTCTTGATAAAAGGGTTAAAAAAAGCAAATAATTTTAACGAAAGTGATGTTGAGCGGGTTACAGAACAGTTTATACGAGTAATGAACGTATGTAAAGACGTCTTTGGAAAATATGCTTTTAGAAAGTATAACAAAGATTTTCGGCGGGGACCAATCAATAAAGCTATTTTTGAAATTTGGGCAATATGCTTTAGCGAATTGGACTATGAACAGCTAGAAAAAATAAAGGAAAGCAAGGAAAAGTTTGTAGCTGAATTTGGAGAGATTTTAGCGGGTACTGAGTTTGCAACTGCGTTAAAAGCCGGTGATCAATATTCACTTATAAAGCGCGTTGACACATGTCGAAAGTTTGTAAAGGAGTTTTTATGCTTAAAAGATTAGAACTTGAAAATTTTAAGTGCTTTGAGAAAATAAAATTGGGGTTTTCTACTGTAAATGTTTTAACAGGCTTAAATGGAATGGGAAAGTCAACAGTCATGCAGAGCATTTTGCTTTTGGGACAATCTCAAAATAGCATTATGTCGGAACAAGTACTGTCATTAAAAGGTAAATATGTAAACCTGGGTGTGGGTCAGGATATTCTATTTGAAAAAGCAGAGAAAGATGAAATTGGTATTTGCGTTTTGACGGAGGATATGGAAGAAAGGTATGTTTTCGCATACCAGCCAGAGACAGATGCTTTACCTTTAAAAAATGTGGATAAAAATGTGAATAGAGATTTATGTTTGGTGTGGGAAAATCATTTATATTACCTGTCAGCATATCGTATTGAACCGCAATTCCTTTATCATATAGAGAATGAAAAAGAAGTTTCTGAGAGATATTTTGCAAAAAATGGGGAGTTTTCCATTCAGTACTTAAAATTGTATGGTGGAGATGATGTAATGAATCGTTCGGTTCTGATTGGAAACAAAAAGACAATTGCAGATCAGGTAAAGGTATGGCTGGATTTAATTTCACCGGGGATATCGCCGGTAATTACCATTAGCACATCTTCCAGGACAGCAGAGCTTAAATATGAATACATTGAGGGAAGAGAAAAAACAAATTCATATAAAAGTGTTAATGTTGGTTTTGGCATTACTTATGTGCTTCCGGTAGTAACTACCTTGGTATCTGCAAAACCGGGGGATATCATTTTGCTGGAGAATCCCGAAGCGCATATTCATCCAAAGGGTCAGAGAATGTTGGGAGAACTAATAGCGGCTGCTGGAGCAGGAGGCGTTCAAATTATTGTTGAAACGCACAGCGATCACGTACTGAATGGAATCCGTGTTGCCGTAAAAAAGGGAAGATTGAAATCAAAAGATACTGGATTTTTTTATTTTTATAAAGACACAAGTGATGGGTATAAGCATAAAGTTGTATGTCCGGTATTAGATGAAAATGGTCGATTGGACGAATGGCCAGAAGGATTTTTTGACGAATGGGATAATGCTCTTTTGGAGCTGCTATAGGCAGGGGATAAAATGATAGCTGTAATTAATGATGTTTCATTCCAATATTTATTTGCTACAAAGGAACTTGCAATCGAATATATGCATAGGTTTCTTGATATATGTAAACGGGTAAAAAGAGATGAAGTGACTAATGTTCATGAAATAAAAACAGGAGTTATTGATACACAAAGGGAAATAAGCAATGATTTCAAATTAATTCAATTATTGCAAAACTTTCAGACAAGAGAAGAAAGAACATTTCTGCTTGGATTGTTGACAAATCAAGGAATTTATCGCTCAGAACAAGGAAATCCGTGTTGGATTGCTGAAAAAGAGTCGTTGGTATGTACATATGCGATAGATAATATATTGATAAGTTTGTTGTCAAACGCATTATTTGAAACGCCGGTGGTAAAGGGAATTGTTGCAGGAGAAGAGATTGATCTGCGGAATCTTTCTAAAATGGAACATATAAATTACTATAGAAAAGAATTGGGTATTAGAAGGTTCATTGCAAATGACACAAAGCATAAATTTGATAGAGAAAATCCTTATGGAAAAGGAAAGGTCGGAAGCCGGATGGACTTAAACGATGAAGAGGCGCAGGATTTGCTAAATAAAGCGGTTGAAATCAAAGGGAGATTATACGCCAAGAAGAATGGTCACTATTATGCATTCCAACATGAAGGGGATGTAAATTACCATGGATATAGAGCCGATGATGTGGGAGAGGATATTAAGTATCAATTGGATAAAGAATTTGCATAAAACTACTCCCTTTTCGGAATTGTGTACCCAGTGAAAACGAGCCAATAAATATACATTTCTGATGTATAAAAATTTATTCCGATTATTTACCCTGCATTGAACTATACAGTAAAATATAGTATGATATAAAATGTTTTTTGAGGATGAGAATAACCATGAAAAAGAAATTATATTGCATTATTTGTTTATGTAGCTTTATTTCAATTATGTTGTGTGTATGTGGAAAAAACACAAATTTGATTGACATGAGTACTGCGGAAGGTGATGAATATATGACTATTATATGGGGAGACAGGACATATATTCCTTTTTGTGTTGTGTCAAAAAATGATTGCGGAACACAAATCGGCTATTTGGATGGAGAAACTGATAACAGGGTATGCAAATATAAAGATTATCCAACAGACGAATGGATAGCGACTTACCTTACCGTAGATGGAGGGGCAATGTTGTTCAAGGAAGAAAATGTTACCAATATTCCAGATAGTCTCGAATCAGAATATGAGTGGAACTCTCCTGAAATAGAGAAATTACATGAAAAATACCCAGAATACTTTGAGCTTGGAACCTTCAAAGGACTAGAGGTTTATGTTTGGCAAATGGCAGAGGGCGACTATCGTTTTGGCTTGATGCAAGGAACAAATCGTGAGAAAACTTTAGAAGAGCTAATGGCATTAAACGGTGCTACTTTAGAGGAAATGTCTTTGATTCTGTCTACCTTTGAAATAGAAGACAGGGATATTTTTGTGATTCCATGGCAGAATCCCATTTCCAGTTATATGGTTACAGATGATATGGTGAAAAACCCAGAATACATACGCAATATACGAAATATGCTAGGATTGGACTTGGATGAAGCCAATACAATGTGGGATAGAATACCCATGGTAAGGGTAAATGGTAAACTATATTATGATACAGGGAAAGAAAGCACTATCAGTGGGCGTTGTGGTAATATGGATGGAGAAATAACATCAACAGTAGATGGAACAGAAATCCCAATGGAAGATAATCAGTCTAACTTTGGAAGTGGATTTGGCTATCAGTACGGAGCAGACGATACAATAGAGATTTACATGAATAATAAATGGTTTGTTTTTGAATACAGAGGGGAATCTGAATGAGAAAATAAATGACAGAAAACTCATATTAAATTCAAAAGGCTAGCTAATCAAACGGATAGCCTTTTTGCAATTTTCAGACCAATTTTCCCCAATATTCAGTAGATAAACTTCCAAATACAGTTGCTTAAATTGTTTGAAAAATTAAGAAATATATGAATATACAGGTTAGTTCAAGCTAATAAGCAGTGGGAACACTTTTCCGAAAAGGGAGTAAAACTATCTAAAAAATGGCAGCCGGATTACAACAGACCGGCACACATCTTCTAAACCTTCAAATTCTATAGTCCCATGGTGGATTTCAATAATCTGTTTTACGATTCTAAGCCCCATCACATGGGGAAGGGAACTGTCATCAGCAGCTGTTTCTGTGTGGTCTAGGAGCTGGATGACCAGAGCGGGGATACCGCATCCTGTATCGGAAAAATCAAGCTGTAGGAAGTCCCCATGTAATCTGCCGCAGATTTGGATATGGCAGCCTGCCGGGTTGTGGCGGATGCTGTTGTCTGTCAGATTGCGGAAAGCGCGCAAAAGGAGATCGGGATCCCCGCTTAAGGCAAGTCCTTCCAGCGAGGCATCCAGAGCAAGGTCCAGCGAATATTGGCTGCTAAGACCATGGTTATAGCAGGAAGCAATCAGGCTGCGAAGAAGAGCGGCTGGGTTATACTTTTTTACATGCAAAGGATAAGAGTTATATTCTAAGCGCGAGGTAAGATTAAGATCCTCGATCAGGCGTTTGATCAGAAGGCTGTTCTCCTGAATGGAGGCAGCTTCTTTTTTTTCTTCCAGACTTAAATTAGGGCTTTCGGCAAGGTTGTCGCTAAAGCCAAGAATGAGAGACAAGGGCGTGCGGATGTCATGGGAGACGCCGGCAATCCAGTTGGTTCTTGCATGATCCCTTTTATCCAAAGACTGCTGTTGAAAAACCAAAGTGGCGGAGGCATTATTGAGCTTTCCTGCCAGATTTCCCACGATTCCCTGCTCAGGCAGGGTGAGAACCTGATCGCCTGTGAGCTGGTCGATTCCATTTACCAAAGGCTTTAAGGAAGTATAAAAACGGTGTCCGAAAAGCAGGGCGAGGACAAGCATCAACAGCAGATTGCCTAGGAAAACCAGCAGCAGGTATAGGGGCAAGGCGTTCATAAAATCTTCTTTAAATTCCACGGTATGTTTCCACATGGAATGGCGGGGAGTGGCTGCCACAAAGAGACCATCCGGGCGGATATGGATCTTGACGGGGTAGCCTTCCAGATACCAGCGTGAAAAGGATGCCACTTGGGTAAGCGAGTAAGTGCGTGGAAGATCGTCGGGAAGATGATGGCTCCAGATCACGTTCCCTTCCGGGTCGATGAGCATCGCGAAGGCAAGCTGCTCATCAATCAGCTTTTGGGCATCCTCTGAAAGGACATATTGTCCGTGAGCTAAAGTCAGCTGGTCGGACAGGAGACTTGTACGGGTGGATGCGTAATTTTCTGCCATCTTGTATCCAAACTGGTTTAAGAGAAAACAGAACAAAAGCAGCAGATTGAAAATAAGAACCAGAGTGCAGATAGAGACGGCGGTGAAAATGTAACGGCGGTATATCTTAAGCAGATCTTTCATGGAGGGTTACCTTGTGTATCCTTTCTTCCATTTTTATATTATATCAAGCGGTAGCCGATGCCTCTGGCGGTAAGGAGGTATTGGGGATGAGAGGGATCCTCTTCCAGCTTTTCGCGCAGGCGTCTGATATGCACCATCAGCGTATTTTCGTAAGTGTAGTAACCGTCGCCCCATACGGCGTCGCAGAGAGCGTCAAAGGTTACGATGCGGTTCCGGTTTTCGTAGAGTTTCTTTAGAATCAGCAGTTCCTTAGCGGTCAAAGCGGTTTCCTCTTCAGCAGTTTCGACGGTTCCCCGGTCAAAATGAACGACCCGTGTCCCCAGCTTTAAGTCTGGCGTTTTTGATTGATTGAAACAATCCGAGAAATAGGTGCGCCGGAGGATAGCGCTGATTCTTAAGGTCAGTTCCTTGGGAAGAAAGGGTTTGGTCAGATAGTCGTCTGCCCCAAGTCCCAGCCCAAGCAGGCGGTCGTTGTCCTCATCACGGGCGGAGAGAATGAGGATGGGGATGTCTGCCTTTGTCCGGATTTCCTGAAAGAAGGCGAAGCCGTTTCCGTCAGGAAGCATAACGTCCAGAATGATGAGATCCGGCAGCTTTTTGGCAAGCGCCGCTCTTGCCTCATGACAGCAGGCAGCGGTGCTTAAGTTTGTGAAACCTTCCCTGCTTAGCATGTGGGTCATCATGGAAAGCAGCTCTTTGTTGTCATCGATTAAGAGGATTTGGCATTCATAAATATGGTTCATGTATCATGGTTCTCCTGTAAGTGGATTAGTTTTGCCGTTTGTTTCTATTATTATAAAATAAAATCGAAATGATTTCTCTTTTTTATACAAAAATTAAGGTAAATGTAAGGCATGCGTCATTGCCGTGTAAGGCAAAAGACGTATGCTCTTTTTATTGAAAATGCATTTGGGGAAAAAGAAAGGAGAATGTGTATGGAATACATGGTAGAGACGAAAGGGCTGACGAAGCAGTATAAGGGTAAGGAGGTGGTAAAGGATGTGGATCTGAAAGTACCGAAAGCTTGCATCTACGGCTTTATGGGTCCCAACGGAGCGGGAAAGAGCACCACACTTAAGATGCTTCTTAGCCTGATCCAGATTAGTGCCGGGCAGGTGACCATAGGCGGGATGCAGGTCAATCGGAAAAACCGCATTGCTATCTTAAAAGAGACTGGCTCCCTCATAGAGTCGCCCTCCTATTACGGACATCTTACCGGACGGGAGAATCTGGAGATTGTGCAGACTTTAAAAAAGGTGCCGGGACAGGAGATAGACAAGGTTCTGAAGCTGGTTCGGATGGAGGAGCAGCAGGACAAGAAGGTGCGTGAGTATTCTTTGGGAATGAAGCAGCGTCTTGGCCTTGCCGAAGCCCTTCTTGGCAATCCCTCCCTATTGATACTGGATGAGCCCACCAACGGTCTTGATCCGGCAGGTATTCAGGAAATCAGGGAACTGATCCGGGAACTGCCGGAGCGTATGGGGATGACGGTGTTGGTTTCCAGCCATCTTTTGGGAGAAATGGATCAGATGGCAGATTATGTGGGAATCATCAACCATGGACAATTAATTTTTCAGGATAAATTGGAAGTCCTTCATGAACACAGCAGGGGGCGCTTAAGGCTGTGCGCGTTGAATCAGGGGGCAGCGCTCAAGGTTTTAAAAAGAGAGGGTATTTCCTGCAGCCTTAACGAGGGCGCGCTGGAGCTGCCAAAGCTTGAAGATGGTGAGACGGCATGCCTGATTGACCGCCTTGCAGAAAGCGGAGCCGGTATATACCGGGTGGAAGAAAAGCAGAAGAGTTTAGAGGAAATCTTCTTAAGTCTGACAGGAAGGAGGGGGAGCCTGTGATGTTTCGCGAATGGAAAACGGAATGGATGAAGGTGCGGCGCAAAAAAATCGTGCTGGTACCGGCAGCGTTTCTTTTGTTTACCTTCCTCTGGCTGTCCTGGGCGGTACGCAGCACCCATATGGAGTCGGCGGAGGATAGTTGGATGTGGCTGCTACTATGCATAAGCATGGTGAATACCATCTTGATGCCCACCATGATCGCCATGCTTGCAAGCCGCCTGTGTGATGTGGAGCTAAAGGGAAATACGTTAAAGCTCCTTTGCACCATGGAACGTAAGGGGCGATTGTTCGATATGAAATTTTTGACGGGCGCCGTATATGTGGAAGGCTATGTGGCGGCGGAGCTTGTAATGATGCTTGTGTTTGCCCGGGTTCATGGCTTTGTGGGAGAGATGACGCTGCGGCATCTGATTTGTTTCCTGCTGCAGTGCGGACTTGTGAGCCTTGGGGTGCTGCTGTTTCAGATGCTTTTATCTTTGTTCAGCGCCAACCAGATTTTGCCGCTGGCTGTAGGGCTGGCAGGTTCTTTTCTGGGGCTGTTCAGCTGGTTCATGTACTCGCCGCTTTGGAGACCGATTGTGTGGGCGTACTATAATCTGCTGGCATATATCGGACAGAATTGGGATGAAGGAAGCCGTATTGTGAGTTACTATGAAGTGCCCGTGGACCAGACGGCGCTGGTGACGCTTTTGGCTTCGCTGCTCATCGGGTATGCCTGGGGCAGGCAATTGTTCATACGCCGCACGCCGGGCTGCGGCTGAGAATTTGAAAAAGGATTTTGACGAAAGGAGTTCTTTATGAAAAATGCTTTTATGCTGACAGCATGTATCAAAACAGAACAAATGAAACTAAAACACTCCCACCTGTGGCTGGTATTTGCGGCGATTCCGCTGCTTCCAACGGTACTGGGCGGGGCAAATTATTTGAATAATCAGGGCTTATTAAAGGCGGAATGGTATTCCCTATGGACGCAGCATTCTTTATTTTATGCTAACTTTTTCTATGGTCCTTTGATTGCCATTTACTGTTCCTATATCTGGCGGGTAGAGCATCTCAATTACAATTGGAACAGTTTGATGACCATGCCTGCGCCGGAGGAGGATATCTTTCTTGCAAAACTGCTGATGGCGCTGCGCTGTACGGTACTCTTGCAGCTTTGGGTCGGCTTGCTCTTTATCCTGTCCGGGAAACTTGTGGGTCTGCCGGGACTCCCGCCTTTGGAAATTCTGCTCTGGCTGCTGCGCGGCAGTTTAGGGGGCATGATAACGGCAGCTTTGCAGCTGGTACTTTCCATGGTGATCCGAAGCTTTGCTGTGCCGATTGCGCTGGCACTGATTGGAAGCGTGGCTGGGTTTCTCTTAAGCAGTAAGGGCTGGGGGATGTTCTGGCCGTATTCGCTGATGATGGTGGGCATGAATGCGAACAAGAGCACAGACGTACTTTCAAGTCCCACCGGGTTTGCAGCGGCGTTATGTGTGTTCCTCGTGCTGTTTGCGGGGATTGGAATCTTCTATTTGAAACATAAGGATGTGCACGCATAACAATATATCCCCATTATAAAGAGTCTATATCCTATCAATTGTAAACAGGATAAATTAATTTTTTTCAAGAAAGTTATAAAGCCGGCGGCAGCAAATGCAATTTTTGTATAGTCATGTGTTATAATAATGGAAAAAGCAGGAAGGGTAAAAGGGCTATGCAAAAATTATTTTATGGCGGCGATATCATAACCATGACAGCGGAAACGGAGGCACCGGAGGCGGTGCTGGTCAGGGATGATAAGATTGAATATGTAGGCAGTCTTGATAAGGCCCAGGCACTTGCGGGAGAGGAAGTGGAAAAGGCAGATTTGAAAGGGAAGACGCTGATGCCATCCTTTATTGATTCCCATAGCCATATCTCAATGTATGCGCAGTTCTCGGGGTTTGCAGATTTGTCCGGGTGTACCACCTTTGATGAGATTGTAGAGACCTTAAATCAATATAAGGAAGAAAAACAGATTGGAGAAGACGGAGCCATTGTGGGAACCGGATATGACCATAACTTCCTAAAGGAAGAGACTCATCCTACGCGCCTGGTACTGGATGAGGTGTCAGAAATGATTCCTGTCTGCCTTTTTCACACGTCCGGTCATATGGCAGTGGCAAACACCCCGCTTTTAAAACTTGCGGGACTTACAAATGCGGCAGAAGACCCGAAAGGTGGGCATTATGGAAGAGACGAGGCGGGGGAACTGGATGGCTATCTGGAGGAGGTTCCCGCGTTGGCGCCTGTCCTGATGAAAGCATTTTCGAGAATCAAGGCGGATCCTATAAAGCAGTTATCCGAAGTGCAGGATATTTACCTCAAATACGGAATCACAACGGTGCAGGACGGAGGCACGAATCGGGAAGGGGTGGAACAATTTCTTAAGTATGCAGAGCAAGGCGTCTTTAAGCTGGACGTGGTTGCTTATGCCATAAGTGATGAAGACGGGATTTCGGATCTTCTGTCGGCACATGTCAAGGCGGTGGATGGGTATGAGAATCATTATAAGATTGGCGGCGCAAAAATTATTTTGGACGGTTCTCCTCAGGGAAGGACGGCATGGCTGTCGAGACCTTATGAGGGAGAAGAGAGTTACTGCGGATATCCCACCCATTCGGATGAGACCGTAGAAAAAGTAATAAAGAAATCTCTTGACGGCGGGTACCAAATCCTGGCGCATTGTAATGGGGATGAGGCATCTGAGCAATATATCCGGTGCTTTGAAAAAGCGCTTGCATCTGCCGGAAAAGCATACGCAGATACAAGACCTGTGATGATCCATTGCCAGACCGTGCGGGATGATCAGCTGGATGAGATGAAAAAAATAGGAATGCTGCCGTCCATCTTTGTGGCACATACCTATTACTGGGGGGATGTGCATTTAAAAAATCTGGGACTGGATCGGGGAAACCGTATCAGTCCCGTGAAATCAGCGTTGGAACGCGGATTGAAATATAATTTTCATCAGGACAGTCCTGTGTTGAAGCCGGACATGATGCAGACGGTATGGTGTGCGGTGAACCGGATTACCCGCAAAGGAGCCGAAATTGGCAAGGAGCAGAGTATATCTGTTTTTGATGCATTAAAAGGCATTACGACTTATGCGGCATATGCCTATCATGAGGAGGATAAAAAGGGAACGATAGAAGTAGGAAAGCTGGCAGACCTGGTCATTCTTGATAAAAATCCATTGAAGGCAGACCCCAGGGAACTTATGGATATTGTGGTGGAAGAGACCATCAAAGAGGGAAAAACACTCTATATGAGAAACACATAATCACTCTTGACCGGAGAGTAAATTAGATTTAAAAGAGGCTTATTTTCTTATTGGAAAAGCGGAGTGATTGTAATAAAATGAATATAAGAAGAGATTATTGTTTTAAAAGGGGTGAATTGGGACTATGGGAAGAGATAATACTTTAGAGCAAAAGGCGATAAAACGTTTATACAGACTTTTGGATTTGCAAAAAGAAGTGGAAATGCAGTTTGGAGAAGAGGATTATAACGTGTTTGTATTTGGAAGAATATTTTTATGCAAGTGGAATACGGAGTGATATTTTTTATATAGATATATCTGTAGAAGCACCGGTCTATTGTGCTCCGTTAAATTCTAAGGTGCAGTTCACAGATTACTATCCCAGTGAATTGCACGATTTTAATCAGAGATGTCGGGAGCTGATGAAAGAAATAAAGGAGAAAGCAGCTGGATGAAATTTTCCGAGGATGTTTTAAACTCATTCAATTTAAATGAGAAAATAGAAAGAATGCCTGTCAGCGTGATGAAAGTAGAAGAAATTCTGCAATACTTGAAAAGCAGTGCGGATAGAATTGTAATATAAAGTGAAAAATACGCAGGAACAAAAGATGCAGATGCTCAATTAGATTGCATGGATATTGTCACAGTTAAATTGAATGATTTTGCGCAGTCATTTAAAGACATAGTCATTTTTTTAAGAAAGGATGAGAAAAGCTATAAAGGCGGAAATTCTCTAAGATACTGCATAAATAGTTATGATACATTTAATTTTAGACAGAAAAAGAAAAATTATTTCTGAAGGAACTACTATTGAGAAATGAGATTACGCATGACTATTTTAACAGAGAGTTACATCAGCAAAAATTAATATGGATAATGCTAAACTGTGCTGAGGGTGCCCGCAACATAAGAATAATTTATTGAAAGAACATGTTACTAAATAAATAGCCGATTTCCGAAAAAGATAGTGATTTATATATTTATGCAGAATATATTCAATTGGAGAAGGGAAGGTGGTATTATGCTGAAGAACATCGTTTTTACGGAAAAGCCGGAGGAGGAAGCATTGAAGGAGCGGCTGAAAAGTGCACGGGAAAAGCTTTTCAGTCAGCAGATGCAGATCAAGGAGCATAAGCTTCCGGTGCTGGTTTTAGTTGAAGGGTGGGGAACCGCGGGAAAAGGCAGCGCCATAGGTCAGATGATTCAGAACATTGATCCTAGGTTTTTTAAGGTGGCGACAATGGATCAGCCCACAGAGGAGGAGAGCAGAAAACCATTTTTGTGCAGATACTTTACCAAGCTGCCGGAAGCGGGGAAATTCATGCTTTTGGATTCCGGCTGGATGGATGAAGTGACCAGAAAGTGTCTCCACGGGGAGATGGATAAAAAAACTTACGAGCAGCGGATTGGCAGTATCAGGAGGTTTGAGAGGCAGCTCACGGACAATGGTTATCTGGTGATGAAGTTTTTCTTCCACATCAGTGAGAAGGAACAGAAGAAACGGATCGATGCGCTTAAGAAGGATATCGATACCAGCTGGCGCGTCAGCGAAAATGATAGATGGCAGAACAAGCATTACAAAAAATGTGAGGAAGTGTTCGGGCAGTACATGGAAGATACCAATGCGCCTTCCGCGCCGTGGTATATTATTGATTCTAAATCTAAGAAATGGGCAGAGCTGCAGATTTTAGAGACGCTGACCCAGGGAATCGAGATTGCCATGCAGAATCGGAATATGGCAGTGCCCTTATTGCAAAATGTATTCCCCCTCCAGAAAATGCCCAAACTCTCGGAGATACCTTTGGATGACAAGTTCATGGAAGAGGAAGAATATAAAGAGGAACTCGACAGACTGCAAAAGCATTTAGGAGAGCTCCACAATCGCCTGTACAGGAAACGCGTTCCCGTCATCATTGCTTATGAGGGATGGGATGCGGCAGGAAAGGGCGGCAACATTAAGCGCATCACGGGCGCGCTGGACCCGAGGGGCTATGAGGTACATCCCATTGCAAGCCCGGAACCTCATGAAAAGGCAAGGCATTATTTGTGGCGTTTCTGGACCAGACTTCCCAAGACGGGGCATGTGGCAATCTTTGACAGAACCTGGTATGGACGTGTGATGGTGGAGCGCCTGGAAGGATTCTGCAGCGAAAATGACTGGAAGAGGGCGTACAATGAGATTAATGAGTTTGAAAAGGAGCTTCATGACTGGGGAGCAGTGATCATCAAATTCTGGGTGCAGATAGATAAAGATACCCAGCTTGCCCGTTTTAACGACAGACAGAACACGCCCGGGAAGCAGTGGAAGATTACGGAGGAAGACTGGCGCAACAGAGAAAAGTGGGACGAATATGAGGTGGCAGTGGACGAGATGATTCAAAAGACCAGCACGACTTACGCACCATGGTATATCTTGGAGTCGGTGGATAAGAAATATGCCCGCATCAAAGCGCTTAAGATTGTGATTGAGGAATTGGAAAAGGTACTTGGATAGCAAAAGCCAAACCAGTCGGAGTAATGTTTCCGGCTGGTTTGATTTTTATGTAAAACGGAGCCTATTTTGCAGTTTTCTCACTGATAAACGGCTCGTACATCATAATTGCGGAATTTTGCACAATCAACTGTTCCTCTAGCAGATTGCCTGCCAAATCATATTTTTGCTGGTATAATTCGTTATGTCTGCTATACCCGCCCCAAAATTCGCTTCTCATTTCATGATTCCGCTCTACAATCTCGTAGCGGTATTCGGGACTGGAGGAGGCGAGCCATTGTCCATGCAGGTAAGTATCATCCATCCAGATGGACAACTGGTAGGTATCAGACGTATTATTTCGGATCATCAGGTCTCCGTGGGGATAAAAGCAGGTGGCGCCGCTGCCGAAAGGCTGGGTCCGGTTGGAATCAGGAAACACATCATAGCTGTGGCGGTGGCGTTCTGTTACGGTGAGAGGCGTGTGGATGGTCATCCAGAAAATCAAATTGGAAAGCTGGCAGAGACCGCCGCCGCACCCCGCATGGAAGGTGCCGGATTTTAAGACCATCCCGTCTAAATAACCTTTGCGCCTGGAGGGCTTGCCAATCAGCTTCCAATAGCTGAATACCTCGCCGGGACGGAGAACGATTCCGTTTACTCTGGCGGAGGCAAGTTTTAAGTTCGTAACTTTGTTGTGCTGCATCCACATATCGACATCTTTCAATTTCCGGAAAAGGGGAGTCTTGTGTGTAAAGTAAGCGAAGGGCAGACTGGAAGACAGTCTGGTTTCAGCGAACTGCCTGTTCATTGTAAGCCAGAGAAGGCGGCGGAGAAAACTATAGTATATAAGACCTAATTTGCTTCTTAGAGCAGAACGTTTGACGGGTTTTTGCATAGCATTGTTTTCCATAGCGTACCTTCTTACAGCAATGTGGTCATAGAGTACTTTTTTCATAGTATTGCTGCGCTTCCTCTTCAGATAAGGAAAAACGCCGGATAAGCTTGTCTATAATGACTTTCTTGCTTTTGCCGTCTTCCAGATAATCAAGGATAAATGCGTTGATACCTTCAGCAAGACCTTTAGAATGCCCTTCAGCAAGACCTTCTTCTTTAATGTATGCTTTTTCTTCCCATAGCTGCATATATTTTACCCCCATTTTTTCTGATAATTTCACTTTCTTTACCTGATTATGTATGAGCTTGATCTTATCACTTACTGTTGCATCTGCATTATGGTCTGTAGTTGTGTTAATGTATTCCATAAAATCAAGAAATTCCTGAGAAAAATCCTGTTTGTTTTTCCCAGTGGTATTGATGAAGACTCGGACAGCACCGTCTTCCAGCTTAAGGTCAGGGCATTCGCGGCAGGTACCTTCAAAGGTGTAGCGGTAGAGTCCCCTGTCAAACAAATCAAAAGGAGCAATCAATATAAAACAGCTATCGTTTAAAAGATTGAAGTCCTTGCTTCCGGGCTCTAAAAGAGAAGCATCAAGCTGTGCCTGATAATAGCGGCTCCTTTTGCGAAGATTTCCGGTATCGCGTTGCTGCATTTCGGTATAATAAAGCCGATGTTCCCTATCTATGCTGATTACGTCAAGTCTAATCTGCCTTAAATCGGGGGATATCCGTAATTCCTTTTCTGTTTCCGGTTTTCCCAAAAGTGAAATTTCTTTTTCTAAAAGAATGCTTACCGCGGCTTCGTAAGCGTCATGGTCTTCCATAGTTTCTGAAAACAGGAACCGGTCAATCAGATTTAATCTTTCCAATTTGGTCATTACATTGTTTTTCATGCATTTTCCTCCTTTGTTCAGGAAAATGCAGATTAGAACCAAATGTACATCTTACATTCTGTCATCCGTTTTCCTGTAAGTTTAGATTTTGGGAATTTTAAGCAGGATTTCGGAAATATTTGAACAGAATGTTCGTAAGATGCAGCCAGTGCTGTAATAGAAATCGAATGCTCTGAAAATAATTTTAGCATGAGATTGACGGTATTTCAACATCTTTTGCAAAATAAGTTGTGCCTGAAAATTATATTTGACATGATGTGACTGCTGTGATAGTCTAAACATATAGACTATTTAGGTAGTCACATTTTTTTATAGCAGGAAACAACGCCTTGATTTGAAATGAAGGTACAGTTAATTTGACGGTAGAAGTCGTGTGCGAGAAAGGAATGAAGGTACCATGAAATTATTTGATTCGGAACGAAAGGTAATGGAAGTGCTTTGGCGGGAGGGGGAAATGCCGGCGGGGCAGATTGTAAAGATTTTAAAGGAAGAGACCGGGTGGAACAGGAACACTACCTACACCGTCATCAAAAAATGTGTGGATAAAGGCGCTATCAAAAGGCAGGAGCCGGGGTTTGTGTGCAGCCCGTTGATTTCCAGACAGGAAGTGCAGGACTATGAGACAGAGGAACTGATCGATAAGATGTTCGACGGCTCCAAGGAAAAGTTTTTTGCTGCCTTTTTGGATGGAAAGAAGTTGTCGAAGCAGGAAGTGGATCAGCTCAAAAAGCTGATTGATGACTTGAATTGAGACAATTTAGGAGGGTATGAAATGAGTCTGATACAGATGAGTGTGACGGCGGGAATTTTAATATTAGGGATTGTTTTGTTTCGCTCCCTGTTGATACACCGCCTGCCAAAGAAAGTGATGGTTCTGCTTTGGGAAATTGCTATTTTGCGTCTGCTGGTTTCCTTGGCAATCCCGCTTCCTCCTGCCGTTCCGACGCTTTGGGCGGATGCAGGAAGTCTGGTTATAAACAATAAAGCGTATCATGTTACGATTGCAACTTACGATGGACATTTTGGAGAAATGCAGACCTCTGAAATTGCCAATATAAGTTTTGATAAAGCGGAAGGGATGGATGCAGGTACTATCGTGAGAACTATTTACCTGCTGGGGACAGCTGTTATGCTTTTGGGTTCCGTTTTTCTTTATGTGCGGGACAGCAGGCTGTTCAGGGAAGGACTTCCCATGCCGGAACAGGAGAAGGAAAGGCTGATTTTGCTGGCAGCAAAAGAAGAGAAGGACAAAAAGCAGCTGCGGGATATCAGATTTCAGATATCCGACCGGACAGCAACACCTGTGACTTATGGGGTGATACATCCGGCGATTGTCTTTCCCAAAGGATTTTCCTTAAAGGAAGATGAGGAGATGAGCTTCTGTCTTCGGCATGAATGGGTGCATATAAAACATCGGGATAATTTGAAAAAACTGATTGCCCATCTGGCGCTGTGCATTCACTGGTTCAATCCCCTTGTGTGGGTGATGTATCTGCTCTTTAACAGGGATATGGAGCTTTTGTGCGACGAGACTGTGGTTCGCCATAGCGGCGGAGAAAGACGGGATTATGCGATGGCACTGCTGACCATGGCATCGTGCAGGAATTTGGGGTTCGGCACAGGGCTGGGATTTGGAAAAAATGCCGTGAAAGAGCGGATTGTAGCGGTTATGACATTCAAAAAGACGACCCCTGCAGGTGTGTTGGCAGCTGTTTTTGCGGTCAGTATGGCTTTAACTGCTTTTTTTGTCACGAATTCCGAGGTTTATGCTATGCGGTCAGCGGTATTTGACGTATCGGAAACTGACAGCGGAAAGATCAATGTGGCTTTTGCAGAGGGGACGACGGTAAATGTGGCGGAGGATATGCCTTCCTCTTTGCAGGAACAGGAATATGCAGCCGATGCGATACAGGCGGTAACGGTTATTCAGGATTATGGAACTGCGGAGTACACGACGAATGCGCAGGACGTAATCGAACAGGCAAATGAGCGTGAAGGTATAGAGTATGCGGTAAGCGCTTCGTCGGAAGCAGTAACGGTGGAGGAAAGTGCGTATCTGACAGACAGTACGAGACAGTTTATTGAAAGATTGGTTGATGAATTTGGTATATATGGACTCAGTGCAGAAATAAGTGATAACGATTACCAGCTTTATTATGAAGGAGAACCTATCTATTTCTTGGCAGATAACGAAGCGGAAATTGGATTCAGGGGAAGGGTGGCAAGCCAGCCGGCAGACGGTACTTATGGCGACACGGGGGTAGTCACTGACCGAAATGAGGAAGGAGAGATCGTCGATCTGATCCATTTATCGCCAAAAGAATCTAGAGCATATTCAGAGTTATGGTGGTAGATAAATTTAGAAGTGCCTTTTTGGTATAATATAGAAATTGATTTCCTTATCCGCAGGGAAAGGAGGATGTGATTCATCTGTCGGTTTATATGGCGATGCTTTTGTGAAAGAAAGCGAAAGAGCAAATGGTTCTTCCCAAAAAGATTTTCTTGACAACTGAATATATGAGTGATAAATTAAACAGCATAAGGCAACGGAGTCATGAATCCGTTGCCTTTATTTTTTTTGTAAGGGCGGATGCATTCGTTGTTTAAAAAGGAGGATTATTATGAAAAGAAAAATGATGGCTTTTTTGGCAATTGCATCAATGACAGTTTCATTATTGGGCTGCGGTGATTCATCCCCGCAGGAGCCGGTCAGCGGGCAGGTACAGGAAGAAGACGCGGAGGCGACGAAGGATGAAAAGGTCTGGGTAGTCGCAACAGATACCGCATTCCGTCCCTTTGAGTATACCGATGCAAATGGGGACTTTGTTGGGATTGATGTAGATATTCTGGCAGCAGTGGCAGAGGATCAGGGCTTTAAATATGATCTGCAGTCAATTGGCTGGGATGCAGGGATTGCTGCCGTGCAGGTAGGTCAGGCGGATGCGCTGATGGCAGGAGCGACGATTAACGATGAACGCAAGGAGATGGGATGGATTTTTTCAGATGGATATTATGATGCGACTCAGTCCTTTTTTGCAGCATCAGATAGTGATATTACATCCTTGGAGGACTTGGAAGGCAAAAATGTGGTGGTGAAGATTGGTTCTGCAAGTAAGACTTATGCGGAAAGTCTTATGGATCAATATGGCTTTACGATTACAACAATGGAAACATCCACAGATATGTATCAAGATGTCATTAATGGAAACAGTGCTGCCTGTGTGGATGATACGCCGATTACTCTTGCATATATAACATTGGACAAAGTAGCATTGAAGCAACTGACAGGAGCGGATGCAGAAAGCGGTTCAGCGCCGTATGGATTTGCGATTATGGATGGATCCAATCAGGAATTGCTGGACATGTTCAATGCGGGTCTGGCTAATATAAAGGAAAACGGGATATACCAGGAAATACTTGATAAATATTTGAAATAGAAAGACAAGGGGATTCAATGGGGAATGCTGTGTGCTGACGGCATTCCCCTGTTTCATTCTGTAAAGCGGATTGCAGTCTGGCGCAATAAGGCAATTTGTAAAGCAGAGCGGAGCTTAGTGAGGAATAAAGGAGAGACCGGCTGATGCTTAAGATTATTCGGGTATACGGATTAATGCTTTTAAAGTCTATGGGTAACACATTGCTTCTATGCGCATTGTCTCTATTGGCAGCAATGATTATTGGGCTTGTCGTTGCATTGTTTAATGTTGGAAAGAAAAGAATATTAAATTTGTTTGGTACTGTTTTTGTAGATGCAATACGGGGTGTGCCGCTGATTGTACTGGCTTATTTTGTTTACTTCGGAATTCCTCAGGCAGCCAAGATGCTGGGATTTTCAGGATTGCGGCTGTCGGCATTGTCGGCAGGAATCATTACGCTCTCTATGAACTGCGGCGCATACATGGCGGAAATCATAAGGGCAGGCATAGAAAGCGTGGACAAGGGACAGATGGAAGCGAGCCGCAGCCTTGGTCTGTCCTATGGTAAAAGTATGCGTCTCGTTGTTATTCCGCAGGCGATAAAAACGATGATTCCTTCGATTATCAATCAGTTTATCATTACCTTGAAAGATACTTCCATACTTTCGGTTATTGGATTCCCCGAGCTGGTCAACACCGGAAAAAATGTTGCAGGAAATACTTTTCTGAATCTTCAGGTGTGGGCAATTGTGGGAGTCATGTATATGGTTGTTATCATTACCCTTAGTAAAGTGGCAAAGAAGCTGGAGAGGAGGCTGAAACGTGGAGAATTGTAATGGAAGGATTCAGGTCCGGAATTTAAAGAAAAGCTTCGGCAAACTTGAAGTTTTGAAGGAAATCGACATAGAGATTACGGAAGGGGAAGTAGTCGTTCTGATTGGACCTTCGGGAAGCGGAAAATCAACGTTTCTAAGATGCCTTAACCGGCTTGAAGAGGCAACCGGAGGGACTATTTTCGTTGATGGAAGGGAGATAACGGATAAAAGGACAGATATGAATAAAGTGCGGGAAAATATCGGGATGGTATTCCAGCATTTCAATTTATTTCCGCACATGAACGTTATCAAAAATATTACCATGGCGCCTATTCAGTTAAAAAAGGCGACCAAAGATGAGGCGTATCAGACCGGCATGGAATTGCTGAAAAGGGTGGGGCTGGAAGGAAAGGCGCAGGCGTATCCGAACCAGTTATCAGGGGGACAGAAACAGCGGGTGGCTATTGCAAGGGCGTTAGCAATGAATCCGGATATTATGTTGTTTGATGAACCTACATCAGCCCTTGACCCTGAAATGGTGGGTGAAGTGCTTGCAGTAATGAAGGAACTGGCACAGGCAGGCATGACAATGATCATTGTAACTCATGAAATTGGATTTGCCAAGGAAGTCGCGGACAGAATCGTATTTATGGATGGAGGGTATATCGTGGAGCAGGGGACGCCGCAGCAGGTACTGGAGCATCCGCAGGAAAGCAGGACAATAGATTTTCTGAATAAGGTGTTGTAAGGACAAGGGAATTATTATGAAAAAGATTATAACGATAAGCAGGGAATTTGGCGCAGGAGGGGGAAGCATCGGGCAACTGACAGCGGAACGGTTAGGATATGCATTTTACGACAAAGAACTTATCTTAGAGACGGCTAAGCAGTCAAATCTGGATGTACAGGAACTTGCATTATATGACGAAAAAGTACCGGTTAATTTTGGTTTTGCACAGAGTTTATTTGATTTCTACAATAAACCTCTGAATGAACGTTTGTTTAAAGCCCAGAAACAGGCTATTCAAAAAATAGCAGAGAAGGGAAACTGTGTCATTGTAGGAAGAAACGCCAGCAGTATTTTAAAGGAATACGACTATACGCTGCACGTGTTCATTCATGCGCCGTCTTATTACAGAATAAAACGTATGAAGGAGCAATTTCCGGATATGTCTGAAATGCAGTTGGCTGAGAAACTGCAGTCTGTCGATCATGCAAGAAAAAAATACTGCGCTTTTTATACAGATACGGTGTTTGGAATGGCATCTTTTTATGATCTTTCAATTAATACCGAAAAGATAGGAATAGACACGGCAGTAGAGATTATCTGCAGTCTTGCGCAAAAGTAAACTGGCAGGAAAAGAGGGCAAAATAATGAGTAAACCGCTTATTGGATTGATTCCATTATACGATGAAAAAAAGGATAGCTTGTGGATGCTTCCGGGCTATATGGAAGGTATTGAAGAGGCTGGAGGAATCCCTGTGATGCTCCCGCTCACAGAAGACGATACAGAGCTGGAACAGTTGTGTGAAATCTGTGATGGATTCCTGCTGACAGGAGGACACGATGTGTCGCCGGAATTGTATGGGGAATGTGCAGTAAAAGAGTGCGGTGTGTGCTGCAAAGAAAGAGATGTCATGGAAAAGAAGCTTTTTTCCATGGCGCTTGATCAAGATAAAGCACTGCTTGGCATATGCAGGGGAATTCAATTTATGAATGTTGTTTTGGGAGGAACTTTGTATCAGGATCTGCCGACACAGAAAGATTCTTCGCTTGAGCATCATCAGAAGCCGCCTTATGACATGCCTGTCCATCAGGTGAGATTAGTCAGGGAATTGCCGCTATACCAACTTATTCAAAAGCCGGAGATAGCGGTAAACAGTTACCACCATCAGGCAATTCATATTCTATCTGACAGGCTTAAGGTAATGGCATATGCTGAGGATGGTTTAGCAGAAGCTGTGTATATGCCGGAAAAAAGCTTCGTGTGGGGTATACAATGGCACCCTGAATTTTCTTACAAAACGGATGAGAATAGTAAGAAGATTTTGAAACAATTTGTCAGGGCGGCAGAAGAAAAATAAGCAATGGAGGGAGACTTTTATGTACGATATGGATTTATTGAAACATACGGATACGGTGAATGAGCTGTTGGCAAGATATGGAGTAAAGTTTGGTATTTACAAAAATAATCAGTTCAAAGAGCAGATGTTTCCGTTTGATGCCATTCCGCGAATCATTAAAAAGCAGGAATTTGATTATCTGGAAAAAGGATTGAAGCAGAGGGTATTGGCGCTGAACTATTTTTTGAACGATATATACAGTGAAAAGAAAATAGTGAAGGATCATGTCATTCCGGAAGATTTTATATTTGCATCCAGCGGATATTTAGCGGAATGCGACGGCGTACAGCCAATAAAAGGAATTTACCCGCATATATCCGGGATCGATCTGGTGCAGGGAAAAAATGGGAATTGGTATATCCTGGAGGATAATCTGCGTGTACCATCCGGGGCATCTTATCCTATGATTGCCAGAGATTTATGCAGGCGCAGCAGCCCCGAAACATTCCAGAAGTTTCATCTGGAGGATAACCGCAATTACGCAGAACTTTTGAGGAAAACCATTGATTACGTAAATGCGGGAGGGCATACTGTTATCCTTACGCCGGGAAGGTGCAATGCGGCATACTTTGAACACTCCTATCTGGCAGAAAAGACAGGCGCGCACTTGGTCAGCGGGGCAGACTTAAAAGTAGTAGATGATAAGTTATATTACATAAATTATGCCGGAGAATTGGAACGGGTGGGAGCCGTATACCGCCGCATATCGGATGAATATCTGGATCCTATGAACTTTAATCCGGAGTCAGTCATAGGCATCCCGCATATTTATGATGTGTATCGCAAGGGAAATGTGGCATTGCTGAATGCGCCGGGAAACGGAATTGCGGATGACAAAGGAATTTATTATTTTGTTCCCAAGATGATCCGGTATTATCTGGGGGAGGAGCCCGTCCTAAGCAATGCGCCTACCTATCTGCCTTTTTATGAGGAGGATATGAAATATGTGCTGGAACATTTTGATGAGCTGGTGCTTAAAGATGTGGCGGAAGCCGGCGGTTATGGCGTTGTTTTTGGCAGCAGCATGACGAAGGAAGAAAAGGAAAGATTTGTCGCATTGCTGAAAGCAGAGCCAAGAAGGTTCATCGCACAGGAAGTCATAGATTTTTGCGATATTGATATTATGGAAGGAGACGAAGTCGTTGCACGCAAAGCGGACTTACGTGCATTTGTGCTCATGGCGGATGAACCGATGGTCTGGAAGAGCGGATTGACGCGGTTTTCCAGAAATCCGGATTCGTTTATTGTCAATTCATCACAGGGAGGAGGATTTAAAGACACATGGGTATTATTTCAGTAGATCAGGCAGACCGGCTGTTTTGGCTTGGGAGGTATTCAGAGAGGGTTTACACCACTCTTCGTTTATATTCAAAAAGCTTTGACAGCATGATTGACGAGATTGCGGACAGCTATCAGAGCTTTTGCAAAATGATAGATATACCGGATATTTACGGATCGAAGGAAGTGTTTCAGAAGGCATACCCCTTTGATGAGGCAAACCCGGATTCTATCATCAGTAATCTTCTGCATGCGTATGACAATGCAATCGTTCTTCGTGAGGAAATCGGTTCCGAGACGCTGTCCTATGTGCAGCTGGCTGTCTATGATATGAATCGGGCAAAAATCAGCAGATCGCCTCTTATTGATATGCAGAGAGTAATCGATAATATTCTTGCTTTCTGGGGCATTGCTGATGACCAGATTGATTCTGAACAGGTCCGAAATATGATTAAGGCAGGGAAAAGAGTGGAAAGAGTGGATCTGTATGCCAGACTTGGCGCACCGGTAAAAGAATTGCAGAGGGAGATTAACCGGCTGGTGCCCAGAGTCATGAGGAGCAGAATCAATTATCATGAGGAATCCTTAACCAATTTACAGAAGCTTGTCACGCAGCCCGAAGTGGATTATTATAAGATTGTAAATGAGGTGGAACATATTGTTTAAAAAACATGTTCCTTAAGACTGCGTATAGGATGTTGGAAGAAACATGGCTGTAATGAAAAGACTGGATTTTATTTATTGTATGACAATTACTTACAGTGAACCTGTAAGTAATTGCCATTATACGTTAAAGTGTGTACCTGCAGATATGGACAGACAAAGAATTGAATCGTTAAAGATAGAAGTTATGCCTGAAAATTACAGGAGCAGAGGGCAGGATTCTTTTGGAAATCAGATGGTATATGGCACGATTGAAAAGGCGCATGATGTTTTTTCCTGCCGCGTATGCGGAACAGCAGTGACGGGCTGTGCGGATAGCAACAGGCAGAGGAAGGGAGAACTGCCAGGGATGTACCTTAATCTGCGCGGACTGACTGCGGCAGGGAAAGAATTGGAGAGTTACTGCGGTGAGCTTGCAAAGAAGCTTGCAGGCAGAACGGATGGAACGCCCTACGGTCAGGCGGTAAAACTCATGCAATGTCTTTACGAAGATTTCCGGTATGAGAAAAATTGTACAAATGTGACGACCACATCCGAAGATGCGTGGCGACTTAAGCGCGGGGTATGTCAGGACTATGCACATATCCTGATTTCGCTGTGCCGGATGAACCGAATTCCGGCAAGATATGCGGCAGGATTCATGCTAGGGGAAGGAGAGTCCCACGCGTGGGTCGAGGTTTTGTGGGAAGGAAAATGGTATGGATTAGATCCCACGAACAATCAGCTTGTAAACGAAGATTATATTTATGTGGGGATAGGAAGAGACGCAGCGGACTGCGCGTTAAACAGAGGTATCGTTGTAGGCGGCGGTCAGCAGTGCCAGCAGGTAGCAGTAGCTGTAAAGGAAATTTAAAGTGAAAGAGGAAGAAAAATGGTAGATATTATAACATCTGTAAGTCTGCCCGTGGACGAAGAACTTCAGATTAAGAGAAACCGTCTGATGCCTGAAATGTGTTCCGGGACAGAAAAGCGTATCAGCATAGTCACCGGCATTCACGGAGATGAATTGGAAGGACAGTATGTATGCTTTGAACTGCAAAGAAGAATCATGGAAGAAAAGGAAAAATTATCAGGAATCGTAGATATTTATCCGGCAATGAATCCATTGGGGATTGATTCCATTACGAGAGGGATACCGGCATTTGACCTGGATATGAACCGTCTGTTCCCGGGAAATATTGATGGAAATATGACAGAATATCTGGCTGCAGGCATCATGGAAGATGTATCCGGATCAGATTGTGTGATTGATATCCATGCCAGCAATATTTATCTGACTGAGATTCCGCAGATACGGATCAATGAACTGCATGAGGCAAAGCTCGTGCCTCTTGCCGAAGAACTGAATGTGGATTTCATCTGGGTGCATGGGGCAAGTACGGTGCTGGAATCTACTTTTGCATACAGCTTGAACAGCACAGGGACGCCCACGCTGGTGGTTGAAATGGGAGTGGGAATGCGCCTCACACAGAGCTATGGAAATCAGCTCACAGACGGCATTTTGAATTTGATGCGTAAGATGGGAATCTGGAAAGGAGATGTGAAGCGTCCAAGAAATCCGATTGTGTCAAGAAATCCGGATGATGTATGTTATTTGAATGCTCCCACAGGAGGTCTGTTCGTGCCAAAGGTACATCACTGGGAAAAGCTGAAAAGAGGAGAAGTAATCGGTGTGATTGCTGATCCGTTACATGGGGTAATTTTGGATGAAGTGAAGGCGCCGGCAGATGGAATCCTGTTTACGATACGTGATTATCCGATCGTGGATGAGGGTTCTTTAATGGGGCGTTTATTAAGACGGGAGGTCTATGAATAATGCAGACAAGAATCCTCTATGAAATTAAAGGAATGTACCGCGATGATTTCAGAATTACAGGATATGAGTTCGGCGAGGGAGAAAATGCAGTTTGCATTGTGGGAAGTTCCAGAGGCAATGAAGTACAGCAGATTTACTGCTGCTCCCAGCTGATCAAAAAGTTCAGGCAGCTGGAAGAGGAAAAGCGGATTACAAAAGGAAAGAAGATTCTGATTATCCCTTCCATCAACCCTTACTCTATGAATATTCAAAAGAGATTCTGGCCAACGGATAATACAGATATCAACAGGATGTTTCCGGGTTATCATCTTGGAGAAACGACACAGCGGATTGCCGAAGGGGTGTTCCGGGAAGCTTCGGAGTATGCATTAGGTATACAGTTCACATCTTTCTATATGCCGGGGGAATTTGTACCCCATGTAAGGATTATGGATGAGGGATACAGCAGCGCAGAGATTGCAAAATTATTCGGGCTGCCTTATGTGGTGATTCGGAAAGTGAGACCTTACGATACAGCAACGCTGAATTATAATTGGCAGGTCTGGAATACGCAGGCATTTTCAGTGTATACGACGACTACTTCAAGGATAGACCGTAATGGAGCAGGGAAGGCGGTTCTGTCAGTTCTGAATTTCTGTTCCCAGATGGGAATTGTAAAATACAATGCACCTGAGGTCATTGCGTCTACGGTTCTTTATGATACGGATATGATTTCGGTGCGGACCGCCAAGTCAGGAATTTTTGAGCCGCTAGTCAGGGCGGGGGAAAAGGTAGAAGCGGGGCAGCCTGTTGCCGATATTATTCAGCCATATGAGGGTGAAATTATGGAGACTCTGTACGCACCGGTTGATTCAAAAATCTTTTTTATTCATGATGAGCCTCTTACTTATGCAAATTCTGCAGTCATAAAAGTCGTAAAAGAGCCTTTTGGTGTGAAATAAGTGTATTTATAGAGCCTTTTGGTTTGAAGAAAGTATTCTGTGAAAGCAGGGTACTTTTTTATTTTTGGTTGACATGAATTGACTACTGTGATAGTCTATTACAAAAGACTATTGTAGTAGTCAAATGCGCTTATAGGGATTTATGAAAATGAATCGTGATTGGTGAAAGTGGAAGGAGTATCGAAAATGAAGCAAAAATCAGGCAAAAGATTTATCTGTCTGCTCATGGCAGCGTTGATGACATTGGCGGCAGGCTGTACCAGCGTGACGGAAGGAAGCAGCAGCACAGCGCCCACCGGCGGGGAGCCGGACATTGCCATGGGGCGGTATGCGGAGGAAGAGATTGATTTAGCCGAGATGGTGGGAACCGTCAGCGGAATGAGAAGATTTTCAGATGGAACATTGCTGATCACGGACCGTCAGATGGGTGTCCTAAAGTCTAAGGATAATGGGACCACATGGGAAAGTGGGAACAGTGGATGGCTGGAAGACAAACTGAGTAGGACCTATGTCATGGATGTACAGATGACAGAAGACGGCAGCTTGGGAATTATCTACGATGACTACGAGGCAAGAAATCATGCTGGGGAAGATGTTGCAGAAGATGGGGAAGAGGAAGGAAGCGCAGACACTACAGCAGATGCGGAAGAAGACGGAAGCGAAGGCAGCACAGCAGGTGCCGAGGGAGAAGGAAGTGAAGGCGGCGCAGAGGAGGAAGAGGATGCACAGGAATCCGATTCCGTATTCAATCTGTCGCCGGAGTGTGCGCTGGTCAAGGCGGATGGAACAGTCATCCCAATTACCCTTTCTGTTACAGAAGATGAAATGTACCCTAACAGAATCTGGATGTCGGATACCGGAAGGATTTTCGTAACCACCTATGGGGATACGATTTACGAAGTCAAAGAGGATGGCAGCACGGAGTCTTATCTTACGCTGGAGGGCAGACCCATGCAGATTCAGTTCAGCAAAAATAAGATGATCATAGACGGGTATGATTTTAAGACCCCGCTCATTTATGACATGGATCAAAAGGAATACATAGAAGATTCTGTACTTAAGGCGTTTGTGGAGGAGCAGTACGGCGAGCGGGGATTTAATGGCGGAAGCTGGTATGACCTTACGTATTTCTTTGACACAGAGGGCGCGTTATATTTGGCAGGTAAAAAAGGACTGCACCGTCATGTGATCGGCGAAGAAGGGGTGGAGCAGCTGATTGACGGCGCGCTTTCCCGTCTGGGAAGTCCTCAATATGGCATCAAAGATATGGTTATGCTGGAAGAGGAAGTATTTCTTGCCGTCTTTAACAGCGGCAAATTAGTGAGATTTTCCTTCGACCCTGATATGCCTTCTGTTCCCAGCAAGACATTAAAATTATACAGTCTTGAGGAAAGCTATGACCTTAGGACGGCAATTTCTCTCTATCAGGTCAGCCATCCTGACGTATTTGTGGAATATGAGATTGGCATGGCAGAGGGCAGCGGCATAACCACTGGTATTACCAGAGAGGATGCGCTCAAAAAGTTGAATACAGAAATCATGGCGGGGGAAGGTCCCGATCTTTTGATGCTGGATGAACTTCCCATGGATTCCTACATCGAAAAGGGACTGCTTCTGGATTTAAGCGGCACGATAGAGGGACTTTCTAAGGAGGAAGAACTGTTTGAAAATCTTTTTCAGGCATTGAAGAGAGAGGATAGCGCCTATACCGGTATTTATGCTGCGCCAGGACAGGTAGCCCTTCCGGTTATGCTGGGGAGAGAACAGTATGTTGCAGGGATGAAAGATCTTGTCACTGTGGCGGACGAAGTGGAACAGATTCGGGCGGATCATCCCGAAAAAGATATCCTGGGTATTTGTTCCGAAAAAGGAATTATGAAGGTCTTTGCCGTGGCAAGTGCACCCGCATGGAAAAAGGACAACGGCGAAATAGACCGGGAAGCAGTGGAAGCATTCCTTGTGCAGATTAAAAGAATCTACGATGCGCAGATGGATGGCATCTCTCAAAAGAGCATAGACAGGTATAACGATTCCGGCAGCTGGTGTTCAGAGCTGTATGGAGATAAATGGGAATACGAGCTTTCCCTGTATGGTCTAAATACCTTAGAGTACGTGGGGGATTATACCCAGTTCATGGCAGGTATGACCACATACCCTTATGGCTATTTTGATATCACTTCCGCCGCCAAGGCAAAGGGATACGAGGATACGCTGCTGGTGCCTATGACCGGACTTTGCAGCAACATCTTTGTGCCTCAGACCATGCTGGGCATCAGCGCCTCATCCTCCAAAAAGGAATTAGCGGTGGATTTCCTGAAGGCGTTCCTGGGCAAAGAAAATCAGTGCGCGTTGGGCGGGCTAGCCGTCAATAAAGAGGCGCTTGAAGAACTCTTTACACCGGAAGAAGAATATCTGGGTGAAAACAATCAGTATGGGTCGATGGCAATGGTAGATGAGGATGGTGTGGAAGTGAATCTGGATGTCTATTTCCCGGATGAGGAGGAAATAAAGACCCTTGAGGGATGGATGGAAAGTGCGGACACGCCTTATATCGAGGATACCGTTTTTGAGGAGGCAGTGTTTGAAGAGGGCGCAAAATATATACAGGGAGGTCAAAGCCTTGAGGAGACCTTAGATGCCATTTGGCAGCAGCTTGCAATTTATATGTCGGAGTAGAGAGGCGGTTTTATGACAAAAAAGAAAACAAGATTTTTCTGCCTCTTTGTCTTCCCAGGATTTGCGGGAATCCTGATTTTTGTATTGGCGCCTTTTGGAGATGTGGTGCGTAGGTCGTTCCTGGAGGCGGTGACGGGAGACTTTAACGGAATTAAAAATTACCAGTCCGTTTTTCAAAATCAGGCATTTTTGCTGGCGGTGAAAAACACATTCCGATTTACGTTGGTGGGCATACCGCTCTTGGTGCTGTCAGGATTTGCAGCAGCGTTGCTGCTCTGTGGTCTTAAAAAGAAAGGATGGATCAAATCTCTTTATCTATTCCCATTTGCCATGCCCACGGCAACCATTGTGCTGGTGTGGAAAATGACGTTTTACAAGCAGGGGTTTTTGAACCTGTTTCTCACCAGCCTGGGCGCGTGGACGGGACTGTGGGGAGAGGTGCATAGAGAGTATTTAGGATCGGGGGATGCTTTCTGGGTGCTCACAGGAAGCTACGTATGGAAAAACATGGGCTATACTGTTATTTTGTGGATGGCGGGCATTTTAAGCATCCCGGTCCATCTTTTGGAGGCGGCACGGGTGGACGGCGCGGGAAAATGGCAGCGGCTTTGGTATGTGATTCTGCCTAATCTGAAAGGAAGCCTTTACACGATAGTTGTGCTGTCCTTTCTGAACTCCTTTAAGATTTATCGGGAGGCGTACCTTACAGCGGGGGCTTATCCAGATAAGAGTATTTACCTTCTGCAGCATTTGTTCAACAACTGGTTCGTGAATCTGGAACTGGATAAAATGGCGGCAGCGGCGGTGTGCACAGGCGGCTTTCTGATGATGGTGATCCTTCTGCTGCAAAGGCTGTGGGATAAAGGAGAAGGATAAAATGACAGGCTTTAAAATAAAAGAACAAAAAATAATAAAAAATGCGGAAAAAGGCTTTGCCCTTTTTCTGCTGCTGATTCCCACGGTGCTGGTAATCCTGCCGCTTTTGCTTTTACTGTCGGGTTCCCTGATGGATACCTATGAACTTTCAGGATATCTTAGAGCAATGTTCGCGGAGGGAGCAGAGTTTATCAGCTGGAAGATGATGCCGGATTATCCATCCTTTGCAAATTATAAAAAGCTTTTGTTTGAAACGCCTCAGTTTTTTGTATTGTTCTGGAATTCCATGAAACTGGCAGGATGCATTCTGGCGGGACAGCTCCTGGTGGCAGTCCCTGGGGCGTGGGGCTTTGCCGTTTATCCGGTAAAGGGAAGCAGGGCATTGTTTGCTCTTTATGTGGTGCTGATGCTTCTGCCCTTTCAGGTGACCATGCTTTCCAGTTATCTGGTATTAAATAAGCTGCACCTGTTAAACACCCATCAGGCGATTATTCTTCCGGCAGTCTTTTCCACCTTTCCGGTTTTCTTATCCTACGGGGGATTTCGGAGTATCCCGCCCCAGATTTTGGAGGCGGCGCGGATCGACGGCGCTGGCGAACTTGCGATTTTTGTTAAATTAGGGCTTCCCCTGGGAAAAAGCGGTCTGCTCTCTGCCATGGTGCTGGGCTTTTTGGAATACTGGAATTTGATGGAACAGCCTATGGCGTTTTTGGAAGAAAAAGCCTTATGGCCGCTTTCCCTGTACCTGCCGGAGATTACTTTAGGGCAGGCGGGATATGCCTTTTGCGTCAGCGTGATCATGTTGATACCGGCGGTGTTCGTATTCGTGATGGGGCAGGATTATCTGGAACAGGGAATCATCTATTCAGGGCTGAAGGAGTAACGGAAAAACGATAGAGGAGAGGACAGAGCGATGAAAAAAGTAATGGCAGGATTTGCTGCCTTTTTGGTATTTATGGTTATTTGCACAGTGATCTCTAAAAGCGTCTACGCATATCGGCTTCCTATGGTGACCACCTGTCAGCCGGAGACGAAATACATAGAGCACAAAGTGGAAGCGGAAGGAATCGTGGTGGCAGGAGGGGAAAAGACAGTGACCTATCTGCCGGGGGTCAGAATCGATTCGATTTATGCCAAGGAAGGCGAACGGGTGGAGGAAGGGGATGTTTTGATGCAGATTGATCTTGCAGACCTAAAAGAGCTGATGGACGAGAAACAGGACGAGATTGCTCAGCTTTCCCTTCAGATAAACGCTATTTTGAACAATCAGGAAATTGCCCGGCAAAAGAAGGAGTTAGAACTTGCCCGGGCGAGAGAAGATTATGACACCACTGCCAGAATCGAGGACACCCAGGTTGGGCGCGCCCTTGAAAGCTATGTCAGGGCACAGGAGGACTTGGAGGAAGAGGGCGGCGACGAGGCATTGAAGGATGCGCTGCAAAGCGCCGCATACGGCGAGGCGGATGCCAAGGCTAGGCGGGACGAGGCGGTAAAACAGGCGGAAAGGGCGGTGGAGGACCTTTTGCTTCCGGAGGAAGTCACGGCAGAACTGGAAAGAACGCAATTAGAGCGGGCATCCCTCTCCGAAAAGATGCAGGAATATCAGAGCGTGCTGGAGAGTCAGGGGGCGGTGACGGCGCCCTATAGCGGCGTGGTCACGGAAGTGCTTGTAAGACCGGGAGAGCGGGTGCCGGACACTGCGGTCCTGCTTTTATCTGACGAGACCCTTCCCTGTCAGCTGAAAGTTACTTTAGATGAAGAGCAGAAAAAGTATATCGGCCTGGGAGATGAGATCTTGGTGGAGTTAGAGGGAAAAGGCAAGGTACTGGAAGAGAAAGTTGCTTATCTTGCGGAGAGCAGGAGTATTCCTGGGAAATATGAGGTATTGGTAGAGCTGCCTGAAAACATGGGAATCCCGGGGCTGGCGGGAAGCATCGCAAGATCTGATACGGGCGAGAAGCACAGGCTTTGTCTGCCTGCCGCTGCCCTTCATACAGACAATGACAGAAATTATGTCTATGTGGTGAAAGAAAGAGAAGGGATTCTCGGGCAGGAATATTATGTGGATGAAGTAAATGTGCAGGTGATCGATAAAAATGAGAACTGGGCAGCCGTTGAAGAAGGAATGGTGGATTTAGAAAGCGTAATTATTTTGTCTGCCACCAGAGAATTTAAAAGGGGGGATACTGTCCGGCGGGAGGAGTGACAGTGCCCCTCTTTTCGTCAAAGGATTCTTTTTAAAGAAGTCTTAGATGCGTATCCTTGCTTGCGGTATTGTAAGGGAGTGATTCCATACTGCTTTTTGAATACGTTTTGAAAATAGGCCTGGCTTGAGAAACACAGGTATGCACTGATTTCTGCTAGGCTTTTATCGCTGTATGCCAGCAGTCTTTTGGCATCCTCCAGACGGCACTTTGTAATATAGGCGCTGATGGGCATACCCAATTCTTCTTTAAAATGCTTCATGGTATAGGAACTGCTCCGGTGGATCTGCCGGGCGATGTCATTGATGCTGATCGGTTCGTTGGTATGACTGCGGATATAATCCATACACTGATAGATTTCGCCGGTGACGCCCTCGGGAATATGGAATGCAACCGGGAGAAACTTAAATTCCTTACCTGCCCTGAAAAGACAGTACATGTAAGAGAGGGAGAAACTGTGCCCGAAAGAGATTTGCCGGAAATTACAATAAGTCCTGGGGATATCAAAGGCGAGGACTCCAGCAGCAGAGAGGAAGCTGTATGGAATTAAGTTTTGGAGATGCGCCAAGATGTCTTTATGCGGAGTTGTATAAATATTAGCATTTTGTGCGGCGTAAATCATTTATACGCTTCCTTTCATCCCTATAAATTCCATAGCTTCGCCTCCTCCCAACATTTGATCACGAAATCTGTTTGCGGTTTTTTGGATTTTCTTTGTTAACCGCGGTTTTTCCAGTAAATTTGAGGGTACTTTTTTTCGGAAAGCAATGGTTCCGCAGAGCGTTGCGCCAGAATAAGTCAGCAGCTTATTCAAAACCTTAGCGCAATCCCGTCCGCCGTAATTTTCGTAGGTAGTCACGCTTATTGCATATTTTCCATAAAGCGATTGTTCCATGACAAAATGTGCTAGGTCTATGATGGTTTTCATTTGCGCCGATTACGCACAAGATGCTGGCTGCACAATTGAAGGAATTGGAAAGGGACGGTCTGGTCAACCGCAAAGAGTATCATCAGGTTCTGCCCAAGGTGGAGTACTCGCTGACATAGATGGGAAGAGATTTAGAGCCGGTGGTGAAGGAAATCCATAGATGGATTCTGCAATATGGTATACAAGGGGAATGAAGGAATAAGACTTGTGTATGCTGCAAGAGAGATTGGGAGGTATTGATAATGAGAGATAATATGTCTGCATTTAATTCCTTTGAATATGACAGTAAAATAAGCAGTGCACTGCCGTATTACGAGGAATTTCACAGCTAGGTAATGGATATGGTACGGGCTATGAATTTTAAAAAGATAAACTGGCTGGATACGGGCTGCGGTACAGGCAAGACAGCCCGCAAGGCATTGGCAGAACTTTCCGGGATGGAAATAACTTTTACATTATGTGATATTTCAGGAGAAATGCTCAAAATTGCAAGAGGCATGCTAGGCGATAATGGAATTACATATCGGAATATTTCGTCACAAGAACTCGATTACAGAGAACAGTTCGATATCGTCACAGCTATACAATGCCACTACTATTTACCCCGGGCAGAAAGGGAAACCGCGGTCAAAAACTGCTTTCAAGCCTTGAAAGAAAATGGAATATTCATTACCTTTGAAAACATACGATTGGAGAATGATAATGCAGACCTTATAGCGGTTAGGCGCTGGCAAAACTATATGCTTTCAAAAGGCAGAAAGCAGCAAGAAATTCAAAGCCATATAGAAAGGTGTGGAACAGAAATACTACCCATCACCATAACGGAGCACTTTGACTTGCTGAAAAAGAGCGGTTTCAGGTGGGCGGAGCCTTTATGGTTTTCTTATGTTCAGGCAGTTTTTTTTGCAATTAAGTAAATGCTGTTCTATCCTGCGTTGCTTATGGTTGAACTGTAAGGGCAGATAAAAAGACTGTCAAAGAATTTGACTCTGAAGACGATTAGAAATATTATCATTTGATACTTATATACTTATTTACAAAAAATAAGTCACCTAGCAGTCGGGGCAGCCAAACATTTTACGTAATTTATGATGTACCAAATTTAAGAGGTATCTAGTAAAATAAAAGTAAAAAATGAACATTCTCTTTTCTTCTTAAAAATACAGTTTCCTCATATTTTTCTACATAGCCAGCTTTACTTTTGATTTTGGCGGGGTATAATAAAAGTAACATCACTTTCTCTTTAGATTTCAAGAATAGAAAGGGTGATTTTTATGAACTTAGCAAAAATTTCTGCGAATGGACAAATTACTGTTCCGGTTGAAATTCGACGTCTGCTTGGTCTGAAATCCGGTGACAAGATTCTGTTTTACCAAAAGCAAGATGGAAAGGTTGTATTGAGTAATGCTTCTGCACAGGCAATCCGTAAAGCATAGTCTGCTTTTTCAGGAGTAGCTGAAGCTATGGCGATTTCCAGTGAAGATGATGTTCAAGCGCTTGTAGACGAAGTGCGTTACGGAAAAGGAAGGTAAAAATGTGGGTATTAATCGATACAAACATTCTTTTTTCTAATGTCCTGCCAGATGCAGAAGTCCTTTTGGCGGAAATGTCTTATGAACTGATTCCAGCAGTAAACCATGCAGAAAAACTGATACGTGATGCAAAGGATCAGCCAATCTTAAACGCTGCCATGATATCTAATGTGGATATCATACTTACTGGAGACAAAGACTTTTTGAGTCTTGAAATGGAGCATCCCAGATGTATGAATGTCGCACAGTTTTTAGAAAGTGAGGGTGTGGGGGAATAATTCCCACACCTTTTTACATTTTTTAACTTCTTGACAACAAAGCACCGAAATGATACTATGTGGGCAATTTCTCGAAGCCAGAGAAAGTGCATTACAAAGGTCTCTTAGGAGGCGAAAAATAAGAATAAAAGGAGGTGAAAATGATGAGTAAAGCTTATAAGGAAAGGCTGGAATACGTTGGGGATCCCAACCAGCTCATGTCTTTGCGGGAGGCTGTCTTAAAGGGCGGTTTTCAGAAGGGTGTTCAAGTGATAGAAGTCGCCAACGGCGGAAATTTATCTGTAACCGTACTCCCCGACCGCTGCATGGATTTATACCAGGTCCGCTACAAGGGAAAGAACATGAATTATATCGCTCCCTGCGGTATTGTCGCGCCAGAGTATTATGACGCCCAAGGGGCGCGCTGGATGCGCAGCTTCTTTGTGGGGATGCTTACGACCTGCGGTCTGCAGAATCTGGGCAATCCTGGGAATGTAGACGGAGAAGAGCTTGGTCTTCACGGCAGGATTTCCAACGCGCCGGCAGAGCATGTGAAGTGTGAGCGCGGTGTAAAGGGCGAAAATCCTACAATCACGTTGGAAGGAACCATGCGGGAAGCGCGTATTTTCGGAGAGAATCTGACCCTGCACCGGCGATATGAGTTTACGTATGAAAATGACAGTATTGTCATAACAGATACGGTTACAAACCATGGTTTTGGGAACAGACAGTTTGTCTATGCGCTGCATTTAAACTATGGATATCCGCTTTTGGAAGAGGGTACGAGACTTCTTTTTGACAGCTTAGAGACGGTGCCGCGCGAGGCACATGCAGCAAAATATGCGGACACCTGCAGGCAGGTAGAGGCGCCCCAATATCCCTATCCAGAGCGCTGCTATTTCCACAAGATGCAAAAGGACCAAAATGGAATGAGCCAGTATACCGTTTTTAATGAAAAGCGTGGTATCGGCGTGAATATCCAGTATGATGGAAATGACCTTCCTTTCTTCTGCCAGTGGAAGATGCTCGGCAAGGGTGAGTATGTCATGGGGATGGAACCCATGAATGCATTCTTAGATGGTCCAAAGCCAGGTCAGGAAGGCTGTCAAGCTCCGATTTTGAAGCCGGGAGAGAGCAAGAGCTATACAGTAAAAATGAATTTTATGGATAAACTATAAGGAGGAAAAGTACCATGAAGCGTTCAAAAATTAACCAGAGCATCCGGGAAATGGAAGCCATGCTGAAAGAGCATAAGATTGAACTGCCGCCATTTTGCAAATGGTCCCCCGAAGAGTGGAAGACAAAAGACCATGAGTATGATGAAATCCGCGACAACATGCTGGGGTGGGATATCACAGACTGCGGTCTGGAAGATTTTGACAAAGTGGGATTTGCGCTGATTACTATCCGCAACGGAAATCAGAAGAATCCGAAATACAAAAAGGTTTATGCAGAGAAGTTGATTTACTTAAAGGATGGACAGACCTTCCCGTCCCATTTTCATTGGGTAAAGAGTGAGGACATCATTAACCGCGGAGGCGGCACGCTGCTTCTTAAGGTTTACAATGATGACGGAGAGGGCGGATATGCGAACACGGATGTGCTTGTAAATTCAGACGGACGTTCTTACTACGTGCCAGCCGGTACGCAGGTAGCGTTAAGACCGGGCGAGAGCATTACCCTGTGGCCTCATCAGTATCACAGCTTTGCAGTAGTTCCGGGCTCGGGAGACATTCTCATCGGCGAAGTTTCTATGTGCAACGATGATACTGCCGACAACCGCTTTCACGATCCGGTAGGTCGTTTTCCGAAGATCGAGGAAGATGAACCGCCTTACCGCTTGCTCTGCAATGAGTATCCGGAAGCGGAATAAAGCCGTCTAAATCTATTAGAAACCAGTGCAATAGATGCGTTGGAAGTAATTGTATATAAAAAGAATGAAAAAATGATTGACAAATTATGACCACTAACTTACAATTTAATTGATACAAAGGGTAAGGAGTGCAAAATTTTGAAATCGATTTCAAAAGAGGAAAATGTAAATATTGCACTGGTAGCAAAGATGGCACAGGTTTCCCAAACGACTGTCTCCAGAGTTTTAAATAACAGTCCTTTAGTGAAGAAGGAGACAGAGACACGGGTAAGAGAAGTAATCAATGAACTTGGATATGCCCCAAGCGAATTGGCAAGAAGCCTTAGAATAAATGAAACAAAGACGGTGGGAGTGATTATTTCCAATATCATGGGTTCCTTTTACACCGCCGTAGTCAGAGGAATCGAGGATGTAGCCAGCAAGCGGAATTACAGCATTATCCTTTGTAACACAGATGACGATCCGGAGAAGGAGAGACGCTACCTGAAAGAACTCATCAGCAGGAAGGTGGATGGACTGATCGTATCAAGCGCTTATATGGGAGCAGATTATTATAATATTGTGGGAGATCAGAAAATCGTCTTTTTCGACAGGAGACCCAATGGCGACATCCAGAGCAAATACGATATCGTTCTGGTGCAGAATAGAGAAGGAAGCAGGCAGGCAGTTACGCATTTAATTGAAAAGGGCTATAAAAGGATCGGAATCATAAACGGTTCCGTGGATTCTACCACAGGCAGGGAACGTTTAAGAGGATATGAGATCGCTTTAGAAGAGAACGGAATGACTGTGGAACCGGAACTTATCAAAACCGGAGACTTCTTAGCAAGCAATACCTATGAAGATGTCATGGATTTATTAGTGAATCAGCATTGTGATGCCTTGTTTGCAACCAATGACCTTATCCTATGGGGGGTATTGAAGGCAGCTAGAGCATTGAATAAAAGGATTCCGGAAGAGCTGGGAATTGTAGCGTTTGACGATATGGAGTGGAGGCAGTTTTCCAATCCGAGGATTACATCCGTTAAGCAGCCCACTTATGAAATAGGGGCAACTGCAATGAACCTGCTCTTAGAGAGAATCGCAGGCGATATGGGGGACAGCAGAGAAGTCATTCTCCCGGTTGGTCTGGAGATTCGGGAATCTACATTAAAAGGAGTATAATTTGGAACATTCCTTTTTTTGCCGGCAAAAATGGAATCGATTTCATTTTATGTAAATTTTTTCAAATACCAAAACAAAGGAGGAAAGTTATATGAAAAAAGGTTTAGCAATTATCATGTCATTGATGCTTGGTTTATTGTGTGTGGGATGTTCATCAGGGCAGACACAAGAGAAAACGGAGGAAACTACACAGCCCCAAAATGAGGCAGAAGCAGCCGATACGGAAGATGTCAGCGAACCGGAAGCCAAAGAAATAAAGGTTGGCGTATCTTTCATGACGCTGAACAGCCCATTCTTCGAGGCTATGCAAAAAGGCGTGGAAGAAGAGGCTAAGGCGGCAGGAGTCGAAGTGATTGTTTCGGATGCCCAGTTAAATGTTGCGGATCAGATCAGCAGCGTTGAAAATCTGATTGCACAGAAGGTTGATGCGATCCTGCTCAACGCAGTTGATTCAAAAGCTGTCGTACCAGCGGTGGAGATGGCAAACGAGGCAGGAATCCCGGTTATTTGTCTTGACGTTATGGCAGAAGGCGGAGACATCACCGCTTTTATCGCATCGAACAATAAGGCAGCAGGTGAAACGGGCGGAGAATTTGTTGCACAGCAGCTGGGTGGAAAAGGAAAAGTCATCATTTTGGACGGTCCTCCCATCAGTTCCTTCCAGGAAAGAGCTGAGGGGTATCAGGCAGCACTGGAAAAATATCCGGATATTGAGATCCTGCAAAAAATCGATGCAGTTGAGAATAGTATGACCGCATTTGTAACAGCAGCAGATAATATTCTCTCCGCTTACCCTGATGTGGACGCCGTATTGGCAGTAAATGATTATGGCTCCATTGCGGTAGAATCTGCTATTGAATCAACCACGAAAGATTTTGATATTATTGCGGTAGGCATTGACGGAATGGATGATGCAGTCCAGCTGATCTTAAGCGGCGATATTGTGGCTGGAACCGTGGCACAGCAGCCTGCTGAGATGGGAAGAATCGGAATCCAGACAGCGCTTAAGGTGGTAAACGGTGAAAGCGTTGAAGAGAATATTGAAGTTCCTTTGAAAATGGTTTCCAAAGAAAATGCAGAAGGGTTCTCCTGGTAATAGGGCAGGCTTGGAGAACGCCAATTCAATCAGTACTTTCTTAGAAATGGAGAGATGATTGCATACCTCTCCATTTCTAATATAAAGGAGAAAGGCGGAATAAATGGCAGAACTGTTAAAGGTAGTAGATATTACAAAAAGGTTTCCGGGAGTACTGGCGCTTGACAAGGTTAATTTTTCGCTGAAAGAAGGAGAAATCCACGCGCTGGTAGGCGCCAACGGAGCAGGGAAATCCACTCTGATCAAGACGCTGGCAGGTGTGCATATGCCTGACGGCGGCTGGATTGAATTGGGTGGTGAAAAGCAGCTTTTCCGCACCCCCAATGATGCCAAGGAAAAAGGGATTGCCGTAATCTACCAGGAGTTTACCCTATTTTCGGACTTAGACGTAGCGAAAAATATTTATTTTGGGGAAGAACCAATCTCAGACAGAACTCGTTTGATCGATTGGAAGACAGTATATAAAAATGCGGAAGAACTATTAAATAAATTCGACTTGGATTTAAATGTCCATGCGAAGATAAGGGACTTAAGCGTTGCGCAGCAGCAGATGGTGGAGATTGCCAAGGCGCTTTCCTATAACGCAAAGATACTCATTATGGATGAGCCAACAGCTACGCTGACAATCCAGGAAGTGGAGCAGCTTTTTGATATTATAGAAGATTTGCGAAAGAAAGGCGTTTCCATCATCTATATTTCCCACAGGCTTGACGAAGTGACGAGAATCAGCGACAGACTTACGGTTTTGAGAAACGGGACGGTTGTGGAAACCGCTGTTACGAATGAGGTCAGTAAAGAAGAAATCATTAAGTTAATGGTAGGAGAAGATATTGACAATCAGATTAAGGAAAATAAGGTGATTGATTCTGAACCTGTCTTAAAGGTTGAAAATTTATCCAATCAATACATCCATGACGTTTCTTTCACATTGAAAAAGGGAGAAGTCCTGGGGATAGCAGGGCTGGTAGGCGCTGGGCGCACGGAATGTATGAGAGCGATTTTCGGCGCAGATTCCATAACGGATGGAAGGATAGAGGTGTTTGGCGAGGAATGCAGAATAAAGGGACCGAAGGATGCAATTTCCCATCGGATTGGTCTGCTTCCCGAGAGCAGAAAAGAACAAGGTCTGTTCATGAATCTGAATATCCGAAGAAACATTGCCATGGTAAATCTGAAAAAGTTTATATCCTTTTTCCTTATTAATACGAAGAAAGAGCGACAGGAAGCGGAGAAACAGATCGATAACTTAAAGATCAAGACACCTACAGCGGAATTTCCGGTGCTGAACTTAAGCGGGGGAAATCAGCAGAAAGTGGTTTTGGGAAAGTGGCTATGCGCGAACAGTGATATTTTGATTCTCGATGAACCTACAAGAGGCGTGGATGTGGGGGCGAAAGAAGAAATTTTTCAAGCAATTTATGCATTGGCAAAGCAGGACAAGTCAGTGATTTTTATTTCATCAGAACTGGAAGAAGTCTTACGTGTAAGCAACAGGGTCATTACGATGTATAAGGGCAGGATTACTGGCGAATTTGAGCAAAAAAATCTTACATTGAATGAAATGATGAAATACATTACAGGAGGTCAGTAAATGAAGGGTCCGGAAAATAAAAGAAAGATTAAGCTGTTAAAGCAGCGGGAGTTTATTGCATTTGCAGCGCTTATCATTATATTTATGGCTTTCAGCCTGGCAAGCGAAAACTTTTTTACGCTGTTTAATGTTATGAATATATTCAGGCAGGCTTCCATTAACGCGATTATTGCAGTTGGAATGACGTTCGTAATCATATCAGGCGGAATCGATTTATCGGTTGGCGCAATCGTGTCCCTTTCAGGGGTGATGGCAGCCATGGTGATGGGAAATTGGGGCATGAATTCCGTGGTGGGGGTCTTATGCGGTCTGATTGTGGGCATTGTAATTGGATTTATAAATGGATTTGTCATTACTAAAGGCGGCGTACCGCCGATTATTGCCACCGTGGCATCCATGACGATTGCCAAAGGTCTTGCGCTGGTATTGACAGGCGGAAGAAGCGTGACCAACCTTCCGGATAGCTTTTCCGTGATTGGAAGAGGAAATATAGGAGCTCTGCCGATTCCTGTCTTTATCATAATCATTACTTATGTTTTTGGATATGTTCTTTTGAAAAAGACCAGATTCGGAGCCACTGTGTTTGGAATAGGCGGGAATGAAGAAGCGGCAAGGTTAGCTGGTACTTCCGTAGAATGGGTAAAGATTCGTGTATATATGTTCTGCGGAGCCATGTCGGCAATCAGCGGGCTTATTATGGCTTCCCGGTTAAATTCTGGACAGCCTCTTGCAGGCGACGGGTTAGACTTAAATGCAATCGCAGCTGTGGTCATTGGCGGGGCAAGTGTCAATGGAGGCGTCGGAGGTGTTGTGGGAAGCCTGATAGGAGCGCTTTTAATGAGCGTCCTCACGAACGGATTCGATTTGATCGGCATGGGGCGGTATTACCAGATGATCTTTACTGGAATTGTACTTATTTTGGCAGTGACTTTGCAGAAGAAAACAAGATGATGAGGTAAATGATATGGGTACGAGAGAAAAAATACACGAAGTGATAGAAAAAAATAAAGAATACTGCTTTGCGTTACTGAAGGATATGGTTGCATATGACAGCCGCATACTGGAAAACGGTAAATATGGAAAAGAAAAAGGAATTCAGGATTACCTCAAGCAGCGCTTTGCACAGATGGGGGCGGAAGTGGATGCCTTTTCACCGGATAACGATGAAATCTGCGGTTGTATGGGATATAACGCAAATCATGATTATAAAGACCGGGAAAATGTGGTGGCGACCTTTAAAGGGAGGGGCAAAGGGCGATCTATCCTGCTGAACGGGCATTGTGACATTGTTCCGCCCGGAGATAAACAGCTGTGGAGCAATGATCCCTTCAACTGCGTAGAGAGGGAAGGACGCTTCTACGGTCGGGGAACTACCGATATGAAAGGCGGTCTTGCAGCGGCAATCCTTGCGGTGGATTGTCTGCAGAAGGCGGGAGTCAAACTCGCTGGGGATATTTTTATTGAATCTGTAATAGACGAAGAAGGTGGCGGAAACGGAACCATTGCCTGCTGTGTCCGGGGTTATAAAGCGGACGGCGCGATTATCATGGAGCCCACCCAGCTAACAGTTATGCCATGTAACAGAGGTGCATTTTTGGCAGAGTTTGCAGTTACAGGAGTTTCTTCCCATGCAAGCACCAAGGGATGGGGCGTGAATGCGATAGAGAAAGCAGTCAAGCTGATTGAGGCGTTGCACGAATTGGAAGATAAATGGCTGATGACCAAGCGGCATCCGCTTTTGGGCAATCCGACGATCAATATCGGTCATATTGAAGGCGGCATCGGGGCGTCCATCGTTCCGGAGAAATGTGTGGTCAAATTTGATGTTGAATTTCTTCCAAGCGAATATGACCACAATTATAAAATGGTCGGCATTTCATCAGAAGACATCAAAAGGGAAGTTGAAGAATGCCTGCACAGAGCTTGCCAGGGCGACGAATGGCTTTGCGAACATCCCGTAAGCGTGAACTGGTTTCAGGAGACGTTATGCTTTGAGACGGATATTTCAGACAGCTTCGTGCAGAGCGTGATTGAAAGCGAAAAAGAAGTAATGGGAGATGTGACCGTTGCAGGTCTGCCCTGCGGGTGCGACGGCGCCCAGCTGGCTAAAATCGGCAATATGCCCGTCCTGATCTTAGGACCTGGCGATTTACACTGCCTGCACACGACAGATGAAAGCATGGATAAAGAATTGTTCTTTCAGGCAATAGAAGTTTATGCAAATATCATTGTTAACTGGGTTGGAATCGTAGAGGAGCAAGATTGAAAGTAAACGCTTCAATCTGTGATTTAGATGCCGCTTGCGCGGCGGAATGAGAGGAAGTATGTTTGATAAAAATAATTGGATGAAGCAGGCGGAAATCGTATCGAATGTGTTGGAGAATGCACCTTTTTTTGAAAAAGGATATATGCTGCCTGCCGAGGAGTTTAAGACACGTCAGGAAAATACATGGAACATGTTAAAGCAAAAGGGATATGACTGCGGGATTGTCTACTCGGATGAACATTATTGTGGCGATGTTCCCTATCTTGCAGGAAACAATAATATTATCGTGGAACCCATAGCAGCAGTGCTGGGTGAGAACGGTCTGTACTTGATGGCAGGTCCGGAGAGCGCCATTGTCGCGCGGCAGCTTTGCCCTCGTTCAGGAGCTAAGATTAGGGTTATGGATATTCTGAATCTGGGTACGGGAAGGGCGGATAAAAATCTGAATATGCCGGCATCAATCGTGGTGGAAGCTTGCGGGAAGGAGCCGCAAAAGGCAGCGATCCTTTCCTCCAAGGTCTTTTTCCCGGTGGGATTGTATCAGGAATTATCGGAACAATTGCCCCAGACCAGCATAGACGATCTGTCAGAAGAGTATTACAAAATTAAATATAATAAATCAAAATTAGAATTGAAGTTGATTGAGGAAAGCTGCCGGATCAGCGATGTCATGATTGAAGCCATGGCGAGAATCTTAGAGCCCGGGCTGACGGAAGCGCAGGTTGCCCAATGGGGATATGCAGTTGCAAATGAGCTGGGCGCAGATGAGCAAGGATTTAAGATCATGGTCATGTCCGGAGAAAGCAACAAAACGATGATCGGAAGGGCGACAAACAAGGTAATACAGGAAGGAGAAGTGGTAAGCATAGGCGTGGCACCTAAACGAGACGGGCTTTGCGGGGCACAGAGAATATCGGTAGTATGCACAAAGAATCCATCTGAAATTACGGATCAGCATAAGGTTCTGGCGAACTTTTTAGAAGGAGCATTTCAGTTTTCCGTAGAAGAATTTGAACGTATCGTAAAGGAAAAACTTCCCGGAAATACCCATGAGAAATCAATGATCCAGTATTATAAGGATAGGGAAGAGGAAATCGGGAAAAAATTGGGAATTTCCATTCAGCAGTTCAGTGAGCTAAAAGGTTATGTCACATCCCACAATTCTGGCTATACCGAGTGCCAGGAAATGTATGGCGCGCTGTCAGAGAAATTTAATGGTGAACTTCCTGAAAACCTCGTTCTGATGATGGATGTGGGACTGAAGGGATACGGAGAGGATTGGTCGCAGGTCAGGATTCCGGGCTTAGATTATCTGGTGATTGAAAAGACACTGATCAAAGAAGGAGAACAGGTAAGAGTGCTGAACCATCTGCCGGCAAATGTGCAGGAATTGGTGGGAAGAAGTGTTTAGGTAATGTAACAGTCCAATTTGAAATGGAAATGTTTTCAAGTTTTGTAGCAGGAGGCACAGACGATGTTAAGACATTGCGCTGCCTCCTGCTATTTTCGGCGTGTTTATTCTTAACTACACATGGACAGTTTGCCTTTGAAATCAGAATCAGGGAGATAACGATTTATTTGGATTTTCTATATTTCTGATTCCTACTGTTCGGCTTATCGGGAATCGTGCGCTCGATAAGTTTCAGCTCCAAGGCGGGATTCAGATAGTTTTGGCGGAAGGTCGGTCTGTGAGAAAGTCCAAGCCGTTCCATAAGCTCTGCAACCGGGAGGGTTTCATCGCCAAGAGCAGAGAGGAGCAGTTCAGTCGGTATTTTATCTTGGTCGGTTACTTGGTCACTAACTTGATCGGTACTGTGACCAACTATCATAACCTCCGACAGGCTGTCCCGGATGATTTCGAGCATCAGTTGACAAAACCTGCGCTGTCGGTCTGTGCGTCCTCCGCACCGAGGGCATCGTAGTATTCCTTTTGCCGTGACTGAATTAATTCTTCAATCGGCAGTCAGAAGAATAGTTCCTTCCACTGGCTGAGAAAGAGGCTGTGCCACATCCGTCCCATGCGACCGTTGCCGTCTGGTAATGGTACAATGGGAATGCAAAACTATTTATAAATCTCCCAACTTGCTAAATTGTTGTATTATGAAAGTCTACCCATGCAGGATTTTTCAATAAGCTCTCCTGAATATTCATCAGGGCTTTTACCGCTGTCTCAAACTCAATTCGATCTTGTTCTCTGAGGACATATTGGTTCTGCATGGTTTCATACGCTTTGCGGACATCGCTATTATCTCCAGCCTGTGTAAAGAATATAAATCCTGTCGGAACAACGCCAGGTATTCCGTCAAGGCGTCCTTTTTCTTCCTCCACACGAATCTCCAAAAGACGCTTTAATTTATCTGAATCTGATAACAACGCTGATACTTTCGGATGCTGTGCAATAACTGCTAAATCATAGATATGCTTTGCCGCCTCAAACGCTCGTTGATTTATGGAAGAATGACGAACATACGCTTCCGCAGCGAAAAGTTTGTCAACAAAAATGCGTTCCAAAGTGATGGTCTGGATAAAAAATGGCTTTACATCATACACTGTTTCAAGAATCTTCTTTTGTTCCTCTGTCGCCAGGTTGTAAAGCATCGCAGATATTTCTAAACTCTCCACCGGCTCACTAATCGTAAAAGAAGTTGCTTCCACTTTTAGTTTGCCAAAACGTTGCAGTGCATCGTCTGCATCAAAAGCAGTAACAGGATCATATGTATAAACCGCAATCACCTCAGAACGATTTGTTTTCCCTTGTGCCGCATCCCTCGGAAGGGAAACATATTTCTTGGCTGCACGTTCCAGACGTTTATCGTTCTGTGTCCTGCTACATCCTCTGGTATCAACGGAAAGGTCAATATCCTCGGAAAAACGGTTGGTCGTTTTCAGGGCTTTATAAAGGGCTGTTCCGCCTTTGAAATAAGCCTGAAGTCCGTCTGCCTGAAAATTAGATAATTCCTGCAAGATTAGCAGAACATAGTAATCCTTTTCCAGTACATCTGTTCGATATCCTGTCTTTTCATGTATGTTTTCAAGCAAAAGACCAAACGCATCTTTATCTTCATGTAATTTCATATCATAGTTCCTCCCATACTTGCGGTATGTGCAAGGCGCAATACCGTATTATGATTATAATAACAATCAGCAAATGCCAGCAGAACTTTATATTTCATCCCTTTCTTCTGAATATAGTCCGCAATAATCTCATAAGGGTGTTCTTCATCTACCGGAGCTTTTTCTAACAAATCCAATGCGTCAAGTATTTGCAGATATTCTTTATTTTCTGCTGTGACAGGAACTTTGGGCGGTCGAATCACAACACCAAGTTTTCTATCTGTTCTCATACAATCTTTCGCCGCATTGGTCGCCAATACACGCTCCCGTGGCATCTGTGAAGTCAGTCCCATACGATGAAGGGTTGTCAGACCAGTTTCATACCCAATATCCGGCAACAAGTATTTATCCGCGATCAGCTTTTCCTTGTTAATTCCCGTTTCACCAAAAGGAGTCACTGCCGTACGATAGTAAATTCCTTTTTGGAAGCACCGAAGTTCCGGTAAAAGTTTCCCATCCAGCGCACGCTTTACCGCAACTGCCGCCGCTGCCGCCGCTTCTTTTTCTTCCAAATCATAAACCGCTGCAATCTTCTTTGCAATCTGCCCTGTATAAATTGGTATTCCTGTTGGCACCACTGCTAATTGTTCACACACAAAAGTTGTATAAGTTTTTCGCATACCCTCGCCCTCTTTGATATATTATATACGAATTTCGTTATCAATATTCACATATATTATATCATTCTTTGTCGAAATGTCAATTTACCTTAAATTTCAAAAAGGATATTCATCAAATAAAAGATGAAATATCCTTTGGCATATACGCTATTCAAATTTATATACAAAGTAGTTTGCCGCTGTTACGCCGCTTTCTGCTGGTGTCTCAATGTTACATTCCCCTCTGCGAAGGGATGAATGAATTCAAATTCGTAATGGAAGACGGCACTTTTAATCAGCGGGTGAAGTTCTGACTGTTGATACCATGCAAACAGGTTGTGAATATGCTCCGGCACAAATTCTGCTGGAGGAGCCATGTGGATCAGCAACTCTCCGTCAAAGATGCCTACGCCGCCAGAGCGGAACTTTCCATTTTCTGGCACAAGACCGCTCATCATCAGCTTGTGTGCTTTGAGGAGATCGTCTACGGATGCAGGATTTAACTGCATCATTAGTTCGTAGGCTTCATATGCATTCTGTACCTCTCTAATCTCGTTGGGGTTTCCAAGAACGCGCTTGCCGTCAAGAATTGGCGGTTTGTAGTCGCTCATTGGAATACCTCCATTTGATTTTCTCCTATACACAGGCATTTTTCGCCAATATAGCAGGATCATAGGACCATACCTCAAAGACAAATCCGCCGAAATCTCCAAAATACTGTTCGGTACAAATAGCATCTACAGGAATTTTTGCAGCAGTCTTTTTAGAAACAGCAACGGCACCATTTTGTTCATTTACACCGATTATAGTTTGCTGTGCCAGCGCCCGCATTCCGCTTATGGCCTGTCTTTCAATCTGAACCGGTGTTTTCACATAAAGGATTCGTTCCATAGGTGATTTCAGACGTTCATATCCCTTTTTCAAAAATTCCGGTTTCCCGTATGCCGGAGTAATCCATTTGTGTGTGCATTCCGAACTTTTGCGTGATTAGACCAGAAGCAGTAAGGTCATTGATAGCTCTCGTACAGATCGCTTTTGAGAGGGAAAGCTCCATTGCAATCTGTGTCAGATATGCAGGCTCTGTACTCCGACCATGGTATAAATACAAAAAGACGAGTTGTGTTCCAGGAGCCATTTTATCGGCAATGGTCGTTTCCGCTTAAAACTGTTCGCGGAAAGAGCATCCCCAAAACGGAAAATATATCTGTTGAGGCATGGAAACAAAAGGAATGTGATTTTCTATCAAATTCCGTCTCTGCAACGCAGTTAATTTTCCCAGACCAGTGCGCAGGGAATTGTAGAAAGTTCCTGAAAATTTTTTAGCTGCTTCTTTAATGCAGGCAGCCGTAAAGAAGGATTCTTTGGAGCCGAAATGATACATTGGTTTTGCCCCCAGATCAGCAGTTATGGAGTATAATCGTCCCGGATGTAATAAGGCGTATCATCCGTATAACGGTATTCTGTCTCTGTAATATCCGAACCGAATACCGATTTAAGAGAAGATAACATATTCAGAAAACCTCCTTTGAATTCTCCGATGAAACAAGCAAAGACAGAGCATTAGCGCTCCATTAAAGATAGTATTTCCAGTCAAATATAAATATACCCACCTGCCGTTCTTGTCAAATTTGCCTGTGGAGTCTGATAACAATCTGTGCAAGCACAAGGTCAGGCACCTGAAAGGGAAGATTGACCAGACCATCTCCCTGCGGAGTTTAGAATGCTTGGTATACTTTTGCGTATGTTCTGCTGTCTTTCGGACTAATGAGGGGCATAAATAAGCCCATGGTCATCGCGTCCTATTTCCCCACTCCTCATGCGATGATATCCTGCATCTGCTTGATTTCTCAAACAATATAATTGTGGTTTCGACTGGCATATGCTATAATTTACCCTATCGCTGAACCTAATCGTAAGGACGGAACTGCGGAGAGTTTTATAAGGTAAATACGAGAAACAAAGGTCAATTACAAGCTATTAAATATTGATTGACAGGGGTATGCCAAAGGCGCAGCCTGGGGAGAAAGTCTCCATTTCAAGAAGCGCGGTGTTTAAGACGGTAAATAACGAATATGTTGCTATGGATGTGCTGGCAAGGATTTGTATGACCCTTAGCTGCGGAATGGATAACATAGCGGAAAATGAAAGGTAACAATGGAGGGATTAAGATGGCGGAACTGGAAAACAGCAGGGACTTGATTAGTGTGCTGTGGAGCGGTGCGGATATCCTGCGTTCCAAAATGGATGCAAATGAGTATAAGGATTATCTGCTGGGTATAGTATTTTACAAATACTTGTCGGACTCTTTTTTAATCAAGGTATATGATTTGATCTATGATGAAAAGCCGCAAAATTTAAAGGCGGCATTGGAGGCATACAGGGAAGCGCTTGCCGACGAGAGTGCGGAAGAATTGAAAGAACAGGTCAGAGAGGAATGCCATTATGTTATTGAGCCGGATTTGACATACACTTGTTTTGCAGATGCGGCAAGGAATAACGCATTCAGCCGTGAGCAGCTTCAGAAAGCCTTTAACAACATTGAGCAGAGCGATCCGTTGTTTGCGGATCTGTTTACCGATATTGACCTTTATTCCAATCGTCTTGGAACAGGGGATCAGAAACAGAGCGATACCATATCAGGTCTGATTAGGGAAATTGACAGGGCTGACCTTTTGAATACGGATTCGGACGTTCTTGGAAATGCCTACGAATATTTAATCGGACAGTTTGCTTCTGAAACGGGCAAGAAGGCGGGGGAATTTTACACGCCTCAGGCAGTGTCAAAAATCCTGACTAGGATTGCGATTGCTGGGCAGGAGGAAAAGAGGGGGCTGTCGGTGTATGATCCCTGTATGGGTTCAGGTTCTCTTCTGCTGAATGCAAAGAAATACGCCGCAGAGCCCGGATACATAAAATATTATGGGCAGGAACTGATGACGTCTACCTATAATCTTGCAAGAATGAATATGTTTCTGCATGGCATCGTGCCGGAGAACCAGAAGCTTCGTAACGGCGACACCCTTGACGAGGACTGGCCTACGGATGAGGAAACCGATTTTAACATGGTGCTCATGAATCCGCCGTACTCGGCAAACTGGAGCGCCACTGCCGGATTTCTTCAGGATGAAAGGTTCAGCGATTACGGTGTGCTGGCACCAAAGTCTAAAGCTGATTATGCGTTTTTGCTGCATGGTCTGTATCACTTGAAAAGCAGTGGAACGATGGCAATCGTATTGCCCCACGGGGTTTTGTTCCGGGGCGCAGCGGAAGGGAAGATAAGGGAAAAGCTGCTTCGGGCTGGAAATATCTATGCAGTGATTGGACTCCCGGCAAATTTATTCTACAACACGTCCATTCCCACCTGTATTATCGTGCTGAAAAAACACAGGGACGGACGGGATGTGTTGTTTATAGACGCATCTCAGAAGTTTGAAAAAGGAAAAAAGCAGAATGCAATGACGGACGAGCATATTGATTCTGTCATAGAATTGTATAACAGGCGGGAAACCGTGGAAAAAGAGTCTTTTCTTGCAGAATTTGAGGATATTGAAAAAAATGAATTTAATCTAAACATTCCCAGATATGTGGACAATTTTGAAAAAGAAGAAGAAATAGATCTGAATGCTCTTCTGAACGATATGAAGCAGACGGAGGAAGAAATAAACCGAATTCAGGGGGAATTTGTATCCTTGATGAAAGACTTGATTTCTTCTGATGAAAGTATCAATCAAACGTTGAATGATTTGATTAAGATGATTGAGAGGTGATGGATATGGATAAACCGAAGATTAGGTTCAAGGGGTACACAGATGCTTGGGAACAGCGTAAGCTGGGGGATTGCTGTGACATGTATAATGGTGACAGGAGTTCTAAATACCCTAATGCTGATGATATGGTAAGTGATGGAATACCATTTATAAATGCAGGAGACTTGGAAAATGGCACTGTCAATTTGATGACATGTAATAGGATCACCAGAGAAAAGTACAATGACCTTGGTGGAGCAAAATTACAGCGAGGAGATATCGTTTATTGCCTCCGTGGAACCCTTGGAAAGAATGCATTTATTGACAATTTTGATGAGGGAACAGTAGCGTCTTCATTAGTTGCTTTGCGTCCTAAAAACATAGGTGGAAAGTATTTGCATTTCATCATAAATTCGGATATTGAGTATAGACAAAGAATCGTTAGAAATGAAGGAGCTGCACAGCCAAATCTGTCAGCAAAGAGTGTTTCGGAATATATAATTCCAGTGCCTTCAGAGGCAGAACAACAACAGATTTCGGCATATTTTTCTAGACTTGATACCCTCATCACCCTTCACCAGCGAAAGTGTGAAGAAGTAAAAAAATTAAAAAAATATATGCTGCAAAATATGTTTCCTCGAAATGGCAGTAATGTTCCAGAGATTAGATTTGATGGATTTACTAATGCTTGGGAACAGCGTAAGCTATCAGAACTTAGCGATTCTTTTGAATATGGACTAAATGCAGCGGCAAAGGAATTTGATGGAGAAAATAAGTATATTAGAATTACAGATATTGATGATGCGTCACATGAATTCAATGTAGATGATGTTACTTCGCCAGATATTGATTTAGCTAATGCGGGAAATTATAAGTTGGCAGAGGGAGATATTCTTTTTGCAAGAACAGGTGCAAGTGTTGGAAAAACCTATATTTACAAGGCGTCGGACGGATTGGTTTATTATGCGGGATTCTTAATTAGAGCAAGAATAAAGAAAGAATACAACCCGGAATTCGTATTTCAGAATACTCTTACGGCAGATTATGAAAAGTATATTGCGGTAACTTCGCAACGTTCTGGACAGCCGGGAGTCAATGCACAAGAGTATTCGGAATATAAAATTATGGTGCCAGGAAAAGAAGAACAAGATAAAATAAGTGCCTATTTAGGAAGTCTTGACCACCTCATCACCCTTCACCAGCGAAAGTGCGAAAAATTACAAAATATTAAGAAATTTATGCTACAAAATATGTTTGTATAGGCTTTCATAATGTTTTTTTGAACAGAAAATTTTCAGATAGAATGTTTAAATGTTTTTTAAAATTTTGCAGCATCAATTTGTGGCTTACGATGAATTTTATCGAACGCCAAACTCTCATTTCTTGTAGTTGAAAATCAGGGTAAGCAATTATAGTGAGTATCATATGGCATATTATTTGCAGAGTTTTGTGTAAAATATGCTTGTGTTTGGGAACAGCGTAAGGTCAAAGACATTGCTCCTTTACAAAGAGGATTCGATCTTCCAACAAGCCAGATGGAAGAGGGAAACTATCCTGTTGTAATGTCAAATGGAATTGGCGGATACCACTCGCAATACAAGGTGAAAGGACCGGGAATTGTAACAGGGCGTTCGGGTACTATTGGAAAGTTACACTATATAGAGGATAACTTTTGGCCTCATAACACTACATTGTGGGTTACAGACTTCTATGGGAACAATCAAAAATTTGTCTACTATATGTATCAGGGTTTGGATTTATCACGATTTAGCACTGGGAGTGGAGTGCCTACCCTCAATCGAAATGATGTTCATGATAAGAATGTTCATATTCCCAATTTTGGTGAACAAGAAAAAATTTCAGAATATTTGACAGCCCTTGACTACCTCATCACCCTTCACCAGTGTAAGCCAGCATATGGCAATGAAAATGTCATAATCGCTTGGGAACAGCGTAAGCTGGGGGATGCACTATATAGCTTACAAAATAATACCTTGTCAAGAGCGGAAATGACATACAAAGAAGGCACTATAAAGAATGTTCATTATGGAGATATTCTTGTTAAATACGGAGAAGTAATAGATGTAAAAAATGAGCAGATGCCCAATGTTGTAGATAACATTATTGCTGAAAAATACAAAGCCTCCTTTTTACAAAATGGTGATGTGATTTTTGCAGATACAGCAGAAGATGAAACTGTAGGAAAATGTAGTGAAATAGCTGGATTGACGGATGAAACTGTACTGTCTGGATTGCATACAATTCCGTATAGACCACAGTTGAAATTTGCTACGGGATACTTGGGATACTATTTAAATTCAGGAGTTTTTCATCAGCAACTTATACCACTTATGCAGGGGATAAAAGTAACATCCATTTCTAAATCTGCGATGCAGAATACAGATATCATTTATCCCATATCTGTTGATGAACAACAAAAAATCGGCACATATTTTCGTAACCTCGACCACCTCATCACCCTTCACCAGTGTAAGCCAGCATATGGCAATGAAAATGTCATAATCGCTTGGGAACAGCGTAAGCTAAATGAAATATTTAAAGAAAGAAATGAGCAATATCCTGTGAATGAAGATTATCCGCTCATGGCATTCATTGCAAATGTGGGAGTTGCACCTAAAGGTGAACGTTATGATAGAAGTGCACTTATAAATGATGAGCAAGGGAAGAAATATAAAAGAACTGAATTAGGAGATTTTATATATAGTTCTAACAATCTTGAAACTGGTTCAATAGGATTGAATAATTACGGAAATGCTAGTGTTTCGCCGGTTTATAGCATTTTTAAATCGAAGAACAATAGCGATTCAGATTTCCTTGGAAGAGTGTTGCTGAGAAAAGAATTTATTAACGCTATGGTGAAATATAGACAAGGAGTTGTCTACGGTCAGTGGAAGATACATGAAAGTGATTTTTTGAACCTTGATATTGCTGTTCCATCTTTAGATGAACAAAGAATGATAGGGACTTATTTTAACAAAATAGACACCCTCATCACCCTTCACCAGCATAAGCATATTTACATTAAAAACACCCCAAATTACATGGAAATTGCGATTATCATAGCAAAGGAGACGATAAAAATGTCAGAATTAGAGTCAACGATTGAAAAGAAACTGATAGAACAGCTTGCTTATGGAAATTCACAGTGGGTATACAGGGAAGATTTGAAAACGGAAAATGATTTATGGGCAAATTTTAAATATATTCTTGAGCAGAACAATAAAGAGAGGCTGAATGGGGAATCTCTGACGGAAAGTGACTTTGAACAGGTAAAGAACCAGCTTCAGTTTTCATCATTTTACAAGGCAGGCGAGTGGCTGGTAGGAGAGAACGGAAAAGTCCAGGTGCATGTGCAGAGGGATACGGAGCGCCTCCACCTCGTTGTTATGAATCATGAGCATATTGCAGGCGGAAGCAGCGTCTATGAGGTCATCAACCAGTACAGCGCATTAAAGACGGATGAGGACAGCAAGGCTTCTGCAAGGGATAGGCGGTTTGATGTGACGCTTTTAATTAACGGTCTCCCCATGATTCATATTGAATTGAAAAATAAGCAGCACTCCTATATGGACGGATTCTGGCAGATTAAGAAATATATCGGGGAAGGGAAATTTACGGGTATTTTTTCGGCAGTGCAGATGTTTGTTATCAGCAACAGTGTAAATACGAAATACTTTTCCGCAGCAGGCGACACAGAGCTGAACCCCAAGTTTATCAGTGGCTGGCTTGATAAGGACAATAATCCAATAACGGATTATATAGATTTTGCAAAAAGCGTCCTCAGCATCCCGGCGGCACACGAGATGGTTGCTAGATATACCGTGCTGGATGAAGATGCAAAAAAGCTGATTCTGCTGCGACCGTATCAGATCCATGCGATTGAGGCAATCCGTGAAGCGTCCAAAACAGGCAGGTCAGGCTATGTGTGGCATACAACAGGTTCAGGGAAAACGCTGACTTCATACAAGGCGACAAGGAATCTATTGATGGACATACCCGCCCTTGACAAGGCTGTATTTCTGATTGACCGTAAAGATTTGGACACTCAGACCACAATGGCGTTTCAGGCTTATGCAAATAACGATTTGGTGGATGTTGACGAGACGGACAATGTAAACGACTTGAAGAAAAAACTGAAATCAGGCGACAGGCAGGTGATTGTGACAACCATCCAAAAACTGCAAAGGCTGATTATGAAGAGGCTTCAGGAAGACATGCCGGAATATCGGAAAATACGGAATCTTAAAATTGCATTTGTTGTGGATGAGTGCCACAGGGCGGTTACGCCGGGAATGAAAAGGGAACTGGAACGATTTTTTGGAAATTCCTTATGGTTTGGTTTCACCGGGACACCCAGATTTGCAGAGAACCCATATCCGCAGATGGGGGATCTTCCGAGGACAACAGAGGAATTGTATGGAGAAAGGCTGCATAAGTATACGATACAGAATGCGATTCATGACAATGCCGTCCTTGGATTTCAAGTGGAACACAACGGTCCTAAGGATATTGCCGACGAGACAGACAAGAATGCATATGACAATGAGGCGCACATGCTGAAAGTGCTGGATGTAATCCTGAACAAATCTTATCATAAATTAGGGTTTCAGAACGGCAGGGGAATGACATACGAAGGGCTTCTTACAACAAGCTCCATCCAGCTTGCACAGAAATATTACGAACTGCTGGCAAAGGTAAAGAGGGGGGAGACTTCTCTCGTAATAGACGAGAAAATAAAGCGGGTGCTCCCTGATTTCCCTAAATTTGCTATAACCTATTCCGTTTCCGAGAATGAGGAAGGCTCTCAGGTGAATCAGCAGAAAATGCAAGCTTCCCTTGATGATTACAATGAGATGTTCGGGACAAAATATGAACTTTCTCAGATTCAGGGTTACAATGGGAACTTGAATAAGAGGCTTGCAAGAAAAGAAACCAAATTCCAGAGCAGGAGTGAGCAGCTTGATATAGTGATTGTTGTAGATCGGCTTCTTACAGGATTTGATGCTCCATGCATGTCAACTATTTTTATTGACAGGCAGCCGATGGGACCCCATGATTTGATACAGGCTTTTTCGAGGACGAACCGTATTTATGACAAAAATAAAGCATATGGACAGATTGTGACCTTTCAGGCTCCTATATTATTCAAAAAATGTGTGGACGAGGCAGTCAAACTGTACTCCGCAGGAGGGACGAAGGAAGCACTGCTGGCGGAATGGGACGAAATAGAGGCGGCGTTTGAGAAAGCGCTCTCAGCGCTGCGTGTTTCGGCGGAAACTCCATCGGAGGTTCCCAGAATGTCAGTGAAAGAAAAAGAAGTATTTGTTAAAATCTTCCAGAATTTTGACAGGCTATTTGCCCAGATGAAATCATTTACAAATTATGATGACAGGATGCTTGAAGGATATGGCATCACACAGGAGGAATACGATGATTATGCGGGGCACTATTTTAATGTGCTGAAAGAAATACAGGACAATAAGCCGGACAAAGGAGAGGATATTCCTGAATCTGTGCAGATAGATTCTGATTATGAGCTGATGGCATACAGCAGTACAAAAATAGATTATGAGTATATCATTAATCTAATCCAGAATATAGTCACACCGGATGATGGGGAAGAGGATATCACCCCCGAAGAACGGCAGCGGAAAATTGAAGAGATAAGGCAGTATGTGGAGGAGCTCCGCAAGGACAATCCGAAGATTGCGGATATCATGTCCGGGCTGATTGATGAAATTGAAATGGATGCGGAAAAATATAAAGGAAAATCCATCTTAAATATTGTGGAGAGTATGAAACAGGACTGCATAGACCGGGTAATCACAGATTTCTGTCTGATATGGTATGCATCGAAGGATGATGTCATGTATGCGGCAAGCCATTACAGGAACGGGGAAATACCAAACGAGAGCAGGATAAAGGCAACGATTGATTATACCAGCTATAAGGAGTCGAGGAAGAACGCTCTCCCCAAGTTCAAATTTTATGCACAGATGATGGCGGAACTTAGAAAAACGCTGGATAAGGAAATCAAGCCGCTTACTGGTCATTGAACATGACATGGTTTTGTCCTTTCCGGTTGTTTGTATCGGCGTAAGTGTTTTCAAGAAATGGAGGCAGCTTATGCTAAAAGATATGAACAGTGAAACACCTTTTTACGAGTATTACAGGCAATGGGTAGACGTGTACAAGAAAGGGGCTATAAGGGAAGCAACGATGTCAAAGTACCTTATGACGCAGAAGTGGGTTGAAAAACTTGCACCGGAATTGAAACTGTGCGAACTATCGAGAACCGCCTACCAGCAGCTCTTAAATGATTATGCGAAAGAGCATGAAAGGCAGACGACGCTTGATTTCCACCACCAGCTTAAGGGGGCAATCATTGATGCCGTTGACGAGGGAATGATTGGGCGTGATCCGACAAGAAAGGCGATTATTAAAGGAAAAACGCCGAGAACCAAAAAGATAAAATACTTAAACCAGTTTGAACTTCATACACTGATAGCACACAGACCTTATCCATCAGTAAGACATGGGACTACAAAGGCGAGGGCGGTTTCCTGCCCACAAAAAACAAATCGTCTGTGAGAAAGATACAGATTGATTGGCAGATTGTGGTCAAATTTTCGGAACTGATAAAAGGTATGCCGGAGGATAAGCCTATATTTGTAGGACAGGATAAAATCTATAATTCCACGGTAAATGATGTGCTGACAAGGCATTGCAGGGCGTGCGGCATTTCTGTAATCTCAATTCACGGGCTGCGCCATACCCATGCCTCCCTGCTGCTTTTTGCGGGAGTGTCAATTGCAAGCGTTGCCCGCAGATTGGGACACGCAAGCATGACAACAACGCAGAAGACATATCTGCACATTATTCAGGAGCTTGAGAATAAGGATGTGGATTTGGTGATGAGGACGTTATCAGGATTATAAGATTGGGAAACTTTTAATTTTAGTATGGAAACGCTTACGCTGATTTTTTTGTCAGATTTTCCGCCGTCAGTCTGAAAGTGACCATTTGCAAATTGCCCCATTTTATCATATAATTGTCCTCGAAAGAAATTGAAGCTTTTGCCAAAAGAGAGGTGAAATATATGCTTTTATATCATGGAAGCAATATTGTAGTTGAAAAGCCGGAGATTCGTGAAAAACTTCGCGCATTAGACTTTGGAGCTGGATTCTATTTAACTTCTAGCAGAGAGCAGGCTATAAGATGGGCTAGAACAGTAACCAGAAGGAGACGAAAAGGCAATCCAGTACTAAATGTTTACGAATTGAAAGAAGAACGGATGAAAGAACTAAAGATTCTGCTATTTAAAACTGCAAATGCCGAATGGCTTGATTTTGTGGTGGCAAATAGAAAAGAAATACCTGTTAAAGAGGTATATGATCTGGTGATTGGTCCGGTTGCGAATGATGCTACTCTTCCTGTAATTGATGATTATATGGATGGAAAATATACAAGAAATCAAGCAGTAGAAAAATTGCTGCCACAAAACTTAACAGATCAGTATGCCTTTTTAACAAAGAAGGCATTATCATACTTAAGCTTTGAAGGAGACGATATAATATGAGTCAGGTAGATGCAAGAAAACTAGATTTCTATGACCGTCAGGTTGTCCAATTGATTATTGATAAGTATGGTATAAAAGAGAGAGAGGCAGTGCGAAATTTTATTGAATCCGAAACATACCAAATGTTGCTTGATGTTGAATTGGATATTTATAAAATGAGTCCCCATATTATCTTTGATATGTGGGAAAGTGAAAAAGTCACCGGAGATCCAAGGAATTCGCAATATATAAGGGAGTGATAGGAATGTCGAAAGAAACGCAATTTTTTATTTATCTTATAGAGCGATATGCGGAAAAAAAAGGAAGTACGGCAAATCAAGTTTTGCATGAATGGGATAAATTGGAACTTACGGATTTTATTTATGATATGTATGAAATATATCATGTGGAAAGATTGCAGAACGCTTTCGACGATATTGATGAATTAATGTTGGAAAAGCAAGCATGTGGAAAGTGACTGTTTGCAAATCCCCCTATTTTATCATATAATAAACCTCGAAAGCAAAAAAGCATCCACCATGACATAAGAAACCAAACGAGGAGGAAAGGATAATGATAGCAGTATTTGACAGCGGCGCCTATCTGGTAAACGGTACAGAAGTGATTCCCGACAGCCCGCAGGCTTTAACCGAAGTGAGAGCAAAGACGGGCAGGGAGACCACCAAGGAAGCAGCCAGGCAGGAGACGATTGCTTACGGCATTTTAAAAGACCATAATACATCCGACAACATGGACAAGCTTAAGATCAAGTTTGACAAGCTGACTTCCCATGATATCACATTTGTAGGAATCATCCAGACAGCCAGGGCATCGGGGCTTGAAAAGTTCCCTGTCCCCTATGTGCTCACCAACTGCCACAACTCTCTGTGCGCAGTGGGAGGAACCATCAATGAAGATGATCACATGTTTGGACTTACCTGTGCAAAGAAATACGGCGGTGTCTATGTGCCCCCTCATCAGGCAGTCATTCACCAGTTTGCAAGAGAGATGCTTGCAGGCGGCGGCAAAATGATTTTAGGTTCCGACTCCCACACCCGGTACGGCGCGCTTGGAACCATGGCGATGGGAGAAGGCGGTCCCGAGCTGGTTAAGCAGCTCTTAAATCAGACCTATGACATCAATATGCCCGGCGTAGTGGGCGTCTATCTGACAGGGGAACCGGTGAAAGGCGTAGGTCCTCAGGACGTTGCCCTTGCCATTATCGGAGAGGTGTTCGCAAGCGGTTATGTGAAGAATAAAGTAATGGAATTTGTGGGACCGGGCGTGGCTTCCCTCAGCGCCGATTTCAGGATTGGAATCGACGTAATGACCACAGAGACCACCTGCCTGTCTTCCATCTGGCAGACCGACGACACCATTAAAGAATTTTATGAGATTCACGGAAGACGTGAAGAGTATAAGGAATTAAATCCGGGTGAAGTAACCTATTATGACGGCATGATTACCATAGACCTCAGCACCATAAAGCCTATGATCGCTATGCCTTTCCACCCCAGCAACACCTATACGATTGAAGAGCTGAACGCAAATCTTCTGGATATTTTGGATGATGTGGAGAAAAAGGCGGCAGTTTCCTTGGACGGCGCGGTGGATTTCACTTTAAAGAATAAAGTACATGATGGCAAGCTACTGGTCGACCAAGGAATCATCGCAGGCTGCGCAGGCGGCGGTTTTGAAAATATCTGTGCGGCAGCGGATATCATGCGGGGAAGCTATATCGGTTCTGATGGATTCACTCTAAGCGTATATCCTGCGTCCATGCCGGTGTATATGGAACTGATCAAAAATGGCTGTGCGGCAGCGCTGCTTGAGACAGGCGCCGTGATGAAGACGGCATTCTGCGGTCCCTGCTTCGGCGCAGGAGATACCCCGGCAAACAATGCTTTCAGTATCCGCCACTCCACCAGAAACTTCCCCAACAGGGAAGGCTCCAAGCTGCAGAACGGTCAGATTTCATCTGTGGCGCTTATGGACGCCCGCTCCATTGCGGCGACGGCAGCGAACAAAGGGGTGCTCACGGCAGCAACAGACTTTGACGGACCGATTCAGAAATATCAGTATCACTTTGATGCAAACATTTACGCAAACAGAGTATTTGATTCTAAGGGAAAGGCGGATCCTTCCGTGGAGATTCAGTTTGGTCCGAACATCAAGGACTGGCCGGCAATGACAGAACTTCCCGAGAATCTGGTTCTGCGCGTGGTGTCCGAAATTCATGATCCGGTAACCACAACGGATGAACTGATTCCCTCCGGCGAGACGTCCTCTTATCGTTCCAATCCTCTGGGACTTGCAGAGTTTACCTTGTCCAGAAAAGATCCTGCTTATGTGGGACTTGCCAAGGATATCCAGCTTGCCCAGAAGGCAGTGATGGAAGACAAATGCCCCGTAGAAGTCAAACCGGAACTAAAACCGGTGATGGATGCAATCAAAAAGGATTACCCCCAGGTGGACAAGAAAAATACAGGATTTGGTTCTACCATCTTTGCAGTAAAACCCGGCGACGGCTCTGCCAGAGAACAGGCGGCATCCTGTCAGAAGGTGCTTGGAGGATGGGCGAACATTGCCAACGAATACGCAACTAAAAGGTATCGCTCCAACCTGATCAACTGGGGCATGCTTCCTTTCCTGATTCCGGAAGGAGACCTTCCTTTTAAGAACAAAGACTACCTGTTCTTCCCGGAAATCCGCAAAGCAGTGGAAGAAAAGGCGGATGCGATCAAAGCATACAAAGTAGGCGAGGAAGGACTTACCCAGTTTACCGTGAAACTGGGCGAACTCACAGACGAAGAACGTCAGATCATCCTGAAAGGATGCCTGATCAATTACAATAGAGTATAATTACTTAGATGGATAAACCTGCTGATGACGGAAGAGGTCATGGCAGGTTTATTCTTGTAAGTAATAATATAAAAAGTCCATAAACAAAAAGCAAATGGTTTTTATCTGGTAAATAAGATGCTATAATACTGGTAAAATCAAAGGGATAGTAAGGAGAAACTTATGACAAAGTTTGAAGAGCTGCAAAATATTATAGCGCGCTTGCGCGCTCCTGGAGGCTGCCCGTGGGACAGAGAGCAGACGCATTTTAGCCTGAAAGCCGCCTGCATCGAAGAGGCAGCAGAGGTAATCTGCGGCATTAATATTTTAGAGGATACCGGCGATTCGGATAATTTAAAGGAAGAACTTGGAGATTTGCTTCTGCAGGTAGTGATGCATGCACAGATAGCGAAAGAAGAAGGTTTGTTCACAATGGATGATATTATTCAGGGCATCAGTGAAAAGATGATCCGGCGCCATCCCCACGTTTTTGGAAAGGAGACGGCAGCTGATTCGAGAGAAGCGCTGGATAAGTGGAGCGATATAAAGAAGAAGGAAAAGGCAGGGAAAGAGTGGGCGGAAAGCTATCTTCCAAGCGCTTTTAACGAGACAAAAGAACTGATTGACACAGCGAAAAAAAGGAAGGGATTTGAATAGAACCAGGGATTAAAAAGGAGTTTCATCCCGGCATAGTTTGGGGAGACGCTGCAAATTTAGAAAAGTGTGAGATTATGACGAATAAAGAGATATTGCGGATTGCAATGGAGCAATCTGCCCGGGATATTAATTGCAAGGCATCAGATTTTCTTTGCAGCAATCATGTGATTGTGAGGTCGGGTTTGGGGGCTGATGCACGAAAGTATTATAAAGAACCCATTTCCTGCAACCTGATTTCCTATGGAAATAACATTGTTGCATCGGTGAGAGATGAATATAAGGAAATCGTAGAGGAATATATAAATAAATTTGAATTTTATCATTGCTTTGAAACACCTAATATGCATTGGCTTGACGAGAGATTATCAGAGAAGGGGCAAAAGGTTTGTTTTATGGCAGAGTATTATTTACCTGATGTTGAAAAACTATATGCTTTACCATGCGATTTTGAACTTAAAATCTTAAAGCAGCCTGATTTTGAAAGTTTATATAAAGCAGAATGGAGCAATGCACTGTGTGAGGATAGGAAAAATTTGGATATTCTCGGTGTGGGAGCATATGCTGATGGAAAACTTATTGGGCTTGCGGGCTGCTCAGCCGATTGTAGCACCATGTGGCAGATTGGGGTGGATGTGCTGCAAAAATATCGAAGAAAAGGGATAAGGTGCCTTTTTATTGTTCTGCATGGTCTAATATCAGATCTGTGCGAAATGCCATTAAGAGCGGATTCATCCCAGCATGGGTAGAAATGACAGCAAAGCCTAAAAATATAGTTGATGAAATGAATCAATAGAAGCCAACTATTTTTCACTGCCCACCGCATTAAATTTATCCATCATCCCTGCAATAAAAACACCTGCCGCGAGGAAAAACACATTGATAAGCCCGCTCCTGCTGGAAAGCGAAAGCCCCTCAAAAGGAACAATCATAACCGTAGCGGCAATAATAATCCCCACAATACCATGGAATGCCTCCGAATAATGCACATCAAACAAGGCGTTGACCGCCTTTGACAGAAAGACGATTGTAATAACGCCCCCGATTCCTCCTGGAATCAGCACTTCCGCAGCCATATGCCCGATACCGTCCACAAAGGGCGTATAAAGCCCCAGAGGCATCAACAGCGTGGAAAAACTCATCCCCGGAGCAATGATACTAAGCGCCAGACAAAAACCGCAGAACACATACCACACAAATCCAGGCACAATCGTTACGGATGCCATGCGCAGACCCATTAGCAGCGCAAAAACAAAGGCCATAGCCAAAACCATAGAGACAAACGACCTGCCCGACCTCCCACAAAGTCCCGCTTCCTTCCAAAGCGAGGGCAGCATCCCCACAATCAATCCCACAAAAAGACAAACCGACGGATCCGGATACTTCTCCAGCAAAAAAGCAAGCAGATTTGCAATTCCCATAAACCCAATCACATACCCCAAAATATAAGGCAGAAGCCGCGGAACATGACTTTTAAAACAAGAAACCGGATTTGCCAAAAACTCCATAAGTGGCTTATACACCCCAAACAAGACACTCAACACCCCGCCGCTAATCCCCGGCAGCACAGCCCCCAACCCAATCAAAGCCCCCTGCAGAACATGCACCAACCCTCTAACCAAAGCCTTTCCATCAATCCTCATACCAACCCAATCCTTCACCACATCCCTATACCTAAACATATGTCACATCCCCCCCATTTATATTACTAATTTTCTAATACAACATAATACACTTATATCCTTTTGTTTGGAAAAGCATAGGCATAGCACAGAGGAAGGCGGCAGGATAAGGGCGGCAGCGGGGATGGAGGATGAAGAAAAGCAGGGAGCGGACTTGGGCGGGGGCGCGCATAGCATATGGTTTCAAGTCTCTTCTCAAAATCGGATTCCACTAACAGAATGTATGTAGGTATTTCAGAGCGGACGGGTCGGATCCAGGCGGCATCCGTGCCGCTTGGATCCGACCCG